>Ga0123352_10019296_pt1 | contig 10874 bp, 10 predicted proteins | sample TergutLab28metaG_FD_89700 | JGI IMG/M metagenome (GOLD analysis project Ga0123352, IMG submission 89700) | Labiotermes labralis P1 segment gut microbial communities from Petit-Saut dam, French Guiana - Lab288 P1 | ecosystem: Host-associated > Arthropoda: Insects > Digestive system > Gut ... | reverse complement strand
GAACCTTTGGTGATTGGGGGGAATTGGGGTGGAAGAAAGGTGGGAAAAAAAAAAGTGGGGGGGGGGGGGGGAGACGAATTTCTGACCAAGATACAAGCCGTTACGTATCAAAGTTAAGGAGAGGCATTTTGGTTTTAGCTTCCAGCGGACGTATTTTGTGACGCTCCACGTGCCGGAAAATACAGACTGAATTTATTTAATTAGGACCTTGCAGTTAGTAAGTCATAAATTGGCTAAGTACAAAACGTTGGAGCAGAACTGCTTGCAACCGGCGTTATAGTGACTCTAGAATAAGTAGGAACTGTAAAATTATTTACATATCAGGGAAGTGACCGACGTGAACCAAGAGAAGTGATGATATTACCTTCCGCACTACCTTCAAAATAAATCAAGACGAAGTGTATTATGTGGCATTAGCGCCCATAATAAATACAAATAACAAATAAAGGAATCCATAATTGAAACACATAAATCAATAGTTGGCAGTTCTTCAGTCATTTTGCTATCAGTCAAAACCCTTTAAATTCTTGAAGCCTACAGTCATACTCAGCGACTGAGGAAGAGATAGACGGACAGTGACAGATGCGTTCCTGACAGTGATAGATGAAATGAACGAATTGAATAATAATAATAATAAGCGCTGCTATGCACACGTGGACACAAAAAGCAAGACGGAATGAACGGTATTTCTGTGGCAGTGCACTACAAAGTTGGGTTTGTTGGCTACATCACTTACTGCTAAACTAACAAATAGAACTTTTCAAGATACACGCATTTAAATGTGTTATGTTTTGGTATTTGATGACTATTCTTTTATTCATACCCAAACTTTCTAAAAAAAATTGATTTCAACAAAACAGAATAGCGTTAAGAACAGAATAGAACGCGCTGCCTTCACCGAAGTCCAGGGGAAGAACACATGATGTTGACTTCCATTGGTTTCCGTTGGCGGCAGCACATGTTCGTAAAGGGCCTGCACAAGTTCTGCGTACAGGTAGTAATCGGTGACTGCATAGCAGTGGAATTTACTGGCTCTGGAGATCCTACCCTTCTAGCAGGATTTATTTACGCCCGTCATATCCTACCCTTTACTTCAAACTGCACAAAAGACAATATCCCATCAAAATCGCTTTTCGTTGATTGTTAATATGGCTGAATGTAAGAGGCTTAAACTCTCTGAAATACGTATATCTACTATCTCCTGGGTTTTCCCTTGTGGCATTTTCCCGAGCCTCTTCATATAAAAACGTTGCAGTCGCAATTAGCGAAGAACAAAGACAACGTATAGGAAACTACACAAGATAACCTCAAAAGTTTCTAGAGAGTGTTTTTCAGTTTTAATTATAGAAGTAAATCTTCGTTCAAGAACATTTTATTTTTTAATACGTGCGAATTATTGGAAAGGGCGCAGATAGTAATTAAATAAAGCCAGTCACTATAAAACTCTCGCACTCAACACTTTAGATTTGGAGGCTGCAAATTTCTATTAAACACGCTGTTACACCAGTGCTGCTGCAACTATGTGATGTTGGATTGTGGACATTTTGACAATTTATAAAATACCAATTTCGTGACCGAGTAAAAAGAAAACAGGCCTTTAAACCGTCTTGGGCACTAAGCTAACAAACGTGTCCGCAAATTAATGCGGTACCGAAATTCGATCTTGTAGAAATTGGCACTGATTTTATTTTCAGAAAATTGAGAGAAGAGTTATTTTCTTTTGAGGAAGCATTTGAATATTCTGGTCCATTTTGTGCAGATGATGGTAGTTTCTTTTGCCCAGTCATTGGTATTCTTGTTACTGAACTTTCTTAAACAAAATGTCTCTTCAAATTACTGAGCGATATTAGTTGCAGAAGGTCCCATTTTAATTTCCACAAGTTTTCTCCCTGTTTCCAATCCAAGCCACTTGGCATCTTTTTTATTTCATCAACCAAGACTAACTTTCCTGAGACGTCCCTTCCCACATGTCCATGTAACTTACCCATACAGCATAAAAGGAACTTCTTAAATTCATTAAGCTCAGTATCTCCAGTTTCTTCCACTTCCTTGATATTTTATCTCTACTTCAAAAAAAAATTCTCTTTCGACTTTTTAAAATTTCTTCTCTTCTCCGACTACATCTGTGGCAGTAACAGCTGTGTGTTCAATTGTAAGGTAGTTTTGATTAAACAAATGAAGATCTGAAATTCGCCCTGACTGTTTGACCCTGCAAGGTGGATTCAGTGCACTTCTCAATGTGTTGGTACCATGTACGAGTCGATAAGGCGTGACGTCACAGAAGTTTTGGATCTTCTTAGAGATTTGGAGATGGCTCTAAACACATTTTTAGAACATTTCCTCTATAAACTGCCAATAACACGTCGCCTGCTGTTGAAAAATCTTTCTTCTGGGCAGAAGTAGGAACTCAGTTCCTGAAACGAAACAATATTTATTTTGTTTTTGAAATAAAGTGAAATGCCAACTTGATGCAACTAGGTGATTTTTATTGATGTATTCTTAACTCGACATGTTTCGGGTACATACGCCCATCATCAGGAGCATTAGATGTTGAGTTGCAACATATGTTTTTCTGCACCGAGATTTTGGATGGGTGGTGGTCTTGAGAGCCGCTACGTGGGTCGTGTGTACGGTGTAGACGGTGCCGGACGGCACCGTCCACACCGTACACCACTTTAACACCAAGTCAAATCCCATCTACTGGCATTATTAGGAGATCACCCTATTCTCCACGTTAGCAGGGTAAGGGTTAAAAAGAGTGGTTATAACAGCCTACGTCATATCGAAAGCAAGATTGCAGTATCGTAATTCTGGGGTAAGACTACGGACCGGCTGGATGTCGGAACGAACAGTCTAAGCCTGATATTCCTAGTCGTCGGAAAGAAATGTATTATAACTCAAATTTTGTCCTCTGTCAGATGGTGGCCGGGACACCCTCTAGGTTGTAATGTGCAGGTGGGTGAGATGTTACGTTCACCCACAGAATACGCCCCAAAAATCAATTTAAGTTTACCACTGCAGTATGGCACAGCCCACACTAAAATGTACAATGGCAGTTTGATGACGGTAGCCAGGGAATTCGTTTGTGTTTCAGCATGGGTGTCACAAACATGTGATTGTTTTGGAGCGGTTGGTGGCAAGTGTGTGGGTGCATGAGAGACAGCGCATGGGTCAAAGACGCAAATGCTCCGACGCATGACACAGAGTACATGGTCAACATCAAGGTGCACATATGGACACAACGGACACGTAACAAAGAATTGCGTGATTCAGACTAATTTTGATTGTTTATGATTGCATATTGCTTGGCGTACGGTGATTTCTCGCCCATCTTGCTTAGTCCCACAAGTCTGCTAACCACAAGTAATATTTGCATTCGGTAACGAAGCTGTAAAAAACAGCTTACGTGATACTTCAGTTCGTCACGGTCGTCCGGGCTGCCGTGGTTAGAATACTACAATCTTAACAGTGTGAATAAAAAATTTGTTACATTGTTGTGCTAACGTCCGTTCCCTCCTACACAATCCAGTGTGAAGCTACCCTTAATCCTGTACATGTATTTCTTGTCTCACGGCAGTTACTGTTTGAAAGTCACAAACCCCGACATTTAATCCGCTGTTATTGAATTAATATTCTGGAAACTATGCAATGCGACGTCGCTTTTTATATTAACATTTTAAAGCCTACTGGTTACGTGACGCACCAAGTTTAACGTTCAAGAATCGAACGCTCTGCCCACACTGTATTTATGTGTTTTGTATTTATCTGAGAACAAAGAGCGACTTGTGCCACTTACAGCATAAACTGATTGGTTTTTATAACCGAGTTAAAAAGTGTTTACTGCGCATTACGGACTGGGTCATTAAATTAAGCAACCTGCGCTTCGTCTTTGAAGGGTTAATTATGTGGCATCGGAAACCGCACCGCTTCGCAAGACCGGTGGGTCTGCTACGCGCATGCGCGAATACTCACATATGCAATTACACTCAATAAAGAAAGGGCATTACAAGAAATGTGCATTTCCGCCGCTTTTTTACGACTTACTTACGAATAAATCGCACGAAAAAGAGCATTTTTGTAACTTCTTTACATAAGCATGGTTTATTCGAAAGAACGTGATTTTTGGGTGGTGGCGAACGTTCAAATCTGCCACTTACAATCCCATTGCTCTCTCCGAGCACAGTGTGTAACTCTCTTTCAGCAGAGTTAATGAGCTGGAAAAACGTTTCCTTCATTTTAAGCGCGCCATTTTATGAGATGCTATTAGATTTAGAGCAACAGAGCTGTGGGGATGAACGATCGATAATACCATTGTTGGATCTGCCACTGGCATTATATCGCGAACATATTTCAGAACGCGTAATGCCGTTCTGTTCCTTCGGAGATTGTCTTCCAAACGTCGTGAGGATAAGAAGGAAACTTTCGGCTTATCAAGAGGTTTGATAAGTGACGGATTCTTCGTATCAGTAGTAGGAACAGCACTTCTCATACCACAGGTGTCATCTAAATGACGTCTGACATGATTGTTTGGTCAAAGCACTCGATACTTCACGAAATTGAACTAAACAACGACCATCAAATTCCAGCTGATTGTAGGCCAGATTACCTTTCCGAAATATATTTTCAAAATTTATAGTGTGGAAATTTGAAATTGTCATAAAAATTTCAGCTAAGGAAGTCTGTCACACTGACGAGGGGGTGCTGATAAGTCTTTAGCCCGACCAGGAAAGAAACAAGCTACAGCGACCAAACTCAGGATTTATTCAACATACTCCCCACGAACCTCAATACACTTCTTAGCCCGTTGCCCTAACTTTTGCAAGCAACTCAAAAAGAAATTCAGTAGGTTGTCCGTCCAATCAGGTCTCCGCGGCAGCAATGACCTACGCGTCGGACGAAAAATGGCGACCTTTCAATTGTTTTTCAGTCCAGGGAACAGGTGGTAGTCCGACAGGGCCAGATCTGGAGAATAGGGTGGGTGATCAAGACACTGGAATCTCAGGTAGGTCGGTTTCTTCCGGGTTGCAATTGCCCGGTGAGCCGGGGCATTGTAGTGCAACACCAAGACCCCTTGTTGAACTTCCCGCGGCGTTTTTCCTTCAAAATGTCCTACAATTGCACCAGCAGTGACGAGTGATAATCCGCGTTGATAGTTTGGCCTTTTGGAAGATAATCAATGAGGAGGATGCCGTCTTGATCCCAAAAAATCGATGCGATAACTTTTCCAGCGGATTTTTGCACTCGGAATATTTTGGGGCGGTGTGAGCCGCTATGCCGCCATTCCATTGATTGTTGCTTTGTCTCCGGGTCATAGTGATATAACCAGGTTTCGTCCATGGTCACCTATCTCGACAGGAAATCATTTGGATCGCGCCGAAAAAATTCCAAATTTGCTCAGACGACTGGCACCGTTGACGTTTTTGAACTGCATTAAGTCATTTCGGGACCCACTTCACGGAGAGCTTCTGCATGTCCAAATCTTCATGAATGATGTACCCAACCCGCTCACGTGAGATGCCCAGTTGCTCAGCTATTGATTTAGCCGAAATCCGGCGGTCTTCCAAGATTAGCTCGTGAATTTGATTAATAATCTCCGGGATTGTTACTGTTTTGTGTCGTCCACGACGAGGAGCAACACAGGTGGAAAAATCACCACGTTTAAACTGGGCCACCCAGTTTTTGACGATGGCATAAGATGGTGCATACTCCCTTAATGTTTCTATCAGAACGACGTGAATTTCCTTTGGCGCCTTGCTTTGCAGAAAAAAAATTTGATGGCAGCTCGAGTCTCCGTGTTGTTGAAATCGCGCGCGTCGCCTGACATTCTTCATTTCAGTCTTTGTAACAAGAAAAGACTTGCAATTCGGCACATGACCAGAACTCTGTTTCCGACACTATCGATTCCGTCCATTGGGAAGTTGGTCGGGGTAAGGACTTACCAGCGTTCTCTCGTAGTATTCGACTTTCAGATTTTACAAAAAAAACTGTTATAATAGCGTGTATCTTTTTCTTCTTCTTCTTCTTCTTCTTATTATTAATAGCTTTCTTAAGACCAGGGGATTACTTGCATATCAGAGCAACTGTCAGGACACCGTGTGCAAAGGAGTTACACGTTAATATGAACTGTTGTGCTGCAATGTTCTTGGCCTTCCACTGCAGGAATGAAACTTGATTTCCTTTATTAATGGTATTGCTTTTTCAAACTTGCCAAAATATTTATATACACATTAGGCTAAACGTTACTTGATGTGAAAGAAATAGTTATTTTTGGGCAGTTTCAATTTCTCTCCGTTCGTTGAAAGAGTGCATCAAATTATTATTATTATTATTGCTATTAATTGCAACTGAGTTGTCACTCGGTGGCAGCAGTCCTTACACTAGTACAAACAAAAGAAATAAGAATAAACATATATAAACCGAACAATACAGAAACACAGTATAGAATTACACAACACAGTAAATACAAATATGTATATTACCAAAACACCCACACATACACATTACAAAGTTAAAACAAACACTACATGTTAAAACAGACACAAACAACTCAAAACAATTTCAGTTGAAAAAATCAACATAAATCTAAAAATACCGTTATAAACAAGACAGTTCATATTCTAAATCGTAAGAACTTATAACGTTCCAGAGGCTGGGTCTTCTACAGGCACAGTTTTGTGAGTCTCGGCAGATAAACTCAGATTTAATAAAAGGAAATTAGACCAACGCAAGTGTTGCCACAAGTGTCACTGCTAGACAAAAGAGGAGGAACATGGGTACATAGGTAGAGTGGAATATATATCTTGAGCGAGCTTCACATAATAAGGCGCAGCTTCTCGGTAACATAGTTGTGCGAACTTACAAGGCGATGTGTAAACTCTGAATGCCCCTTGGAAACACGGATATACTATGTTTCATGTGCAAGACACATTGCACTCCCTAACGATGAACAAAAGAAACTTGAAAAGACAAAACCTTCTGTCCTCACACAAAAATGCTTTCTCTCCGTTGAGGGAAACAAGCCTTCGGTTGTAAATAAAACGCGTTTTGTGCAAAACCTCAGCATGAATTGCTATAAAGTATAAGGTACACAACGTCTCTTATCTTGCCAAGCAGGCACTGGTAGCAGGAAAAGATACTGATTGTGAAGTTTGCGGTTGACTTTGACTTTGTTTCGCAACGGAGAGAGGCAGCAGTCCCTAGGCTGCGAACAGCAACAAATGTGTTATAGTTAGAAATACGCTGGGCTGAATGCAGTCGTGTCCTTCGTGTGCGAGATAATAAAGTCAATGTTTTTAGTGTTCCATGTGGTTAGGGCTGGGCGTAATTTTTACTACAGACTTGTCACAATTCAGAAAATACGTCATACAGCGATATGTTTTGATACGAACCATGTGTTTTCTCCCAACTACTCGGCCGCACTGTGCAGGTCATCTGCTTTCTCTTGAGTAATGGTAAACAGAAGTACAGCTCTACCCATACCTAGCATTAGTGCTAGAAATGGTTCTGGTAGTCTACACAACGTCCCGGCCGCTTTGTCCCCGAGAAAGAGACAGTGTACCCGTTTTACAGGAGGCTGGGTGGGTTTTGGGACGGTCTGGATGGAGCTGGAAAAACTCGCCTCCACTGGGGTTCGAATCCCGAGCCGTCCAGCCGGTAGCGAGTTGATATACAGACTGCGTTAGGTCGGCCACCACAAAAACATATTGACAGCAGAATAATTCTCTGTACCTCTTAGGTCTTGAGTCCCTGTCATTAGATCCATCATTAATTGTATGCAATATATCAAATCATGAAATGCTGTATAAGTCGTTATCATCACAGCACATTCAGCATCTATAACTTGTAAGTGAGAAAGAAAGAAGAATAAAACTGAAAACATAAATTTGTTCGACACTGTTAAAGAATAAATTACAAAATGATGAAATCAGAATGTTGGCCACAGAGTGGTCCAAGAAAGCTATGTGTTGCAAGTAATTCTTTCTGCCCACTAAATCGGATATTAAAAAAAAAACTGATTTCGCCAAGCTTGTATTGAACCAAGTAGAGAATTCGTCTTATTCGGTAGCCATCTTATCAATATTCTAAAAGCAAACATGAGCCGTGTTCTACTAAAGATCTCTGCAAGTGTAAATAAAAATGATATCACTAGCGCTCCCATTTCGTACTGGTGCGTTCGAGAAAGCCTCCTAACGGTGTGAAACTGCATGATATTACACACTCGTACGTAAGGATAGGCTGATTCTCTTGGACACTGTCAGATATAACTGAGCTTTGAAATTAAAGACGAGGAGAATAATTTTTTTCTTATAATTTATCGATGTCTAACACCATTTAAGGAACATGGCTTGAAATACAAGGAAAAAAAAATGTAGTGCTCCTTTTTACTGTAAACGGAACGGTTTGGTACGCTAGTGTCTAACTAATAATATAAAAGCTGCTTACCTCTCGAACTGCCATGTCTGCGCAGTTTTGCAGTTTTCTCGCAAGTGGGTACTCAGTGACCAAACAGTGTTCCTGTTACGTGTTATGGAAGTGTGTTTGTAGTTGGAACTGCTTCCAGACAATCTGGATGAAACAAAGGCAGCTTTCGGAATAAGGTATTTGTTCGGTGGAGACATTCCACACGTTCTGAATCCACTGATTCATGTGCTGACAGTTGATGTTCTCCATGTTTCTTCATAGATTTTTCCAAATTTGATGTTTATTCGACCGTGCATCATTGTGATAACTGAAGAATAAAAAACCATCTAGATGCTACTTATTATTTTATTGTATTTCGTATAGGCTCAACATGTTTCGGGCACTAATATGGCCATCACAGGAGCTCGCGACTATAATGTTGATTACCACATTGTTAGTTTCGTTCTTGACTTTCTGTAGGTTGGAGTAGTGTCCGTGCTGCAGGCTATGGCGCTACTCCAACCTATCTATATCCTATCTATAACGTACGATTACACTGGGCGTGAAACAATGCTGCAGTCGACTTCAGTACCCGCTGCAAGTATTGTGGTTAGACTAATAGATCTAATTGAAAAACAAAGGATAAAAGAACAAAGAAGAGTACATAAACTTGGCCCTTAATAGGGCATATGGTCTTTTGCTGAAGATTTTAATTCCCTGCTGAACAAGCCCCACCGTTCAGGTATATCTTCGTCCCAAAATTACTGGTTGTAATACCGACATTAGTAAAATTTTCTACAGGCGATATTTACCGCCGAACTTACATATGTGACATACGTAGCTTCCAGTTCAAGAAAAACGGAAACTGCTGCCCTCTAGGGACGGAAAAACACATTACATTTAAAACTTTCCAACAAGCCCAACTGCCAACAGGTGACTGCAACGATTCATGTTTTGTGGAATGTGGCGCTTTGCTATTTGGTGAGATGTTCCAGAACTTTCGAAGGCCTTCAAATGATAGGGGGCCATTCACGCAAGGACTCCGCCACATATTCCGGGAGACTTTAATTTGAACGTGGCACAATTCTTCACTTCAAGGTCTGTAGCAAATTACTTTCCATATAGGTGCAGCTTCAGGGGCCCAAAATATAGAAAAATAAATTGGACTTATATTCCAACCGCAACTTAAGTGCTTACGGCTGGGAGGTTTTAACCATCCCCCTACAGTTCTGATCTTTCGTTCAGTGGTTTCGATCCTTTCGGATCACTGGAGGGGAAGCCGGTCAGTTCTGCAGCATTTCTCTTTGGAGTTATTCATATCTAGCGACTTGTAAACTTTGGTTCTTAAACTGGAGTCAGCACATTGTGCCTCTGGAGGTGTGAATCAGCCCCGAATTATCTCCATATTTTCTACTAATTTTGTACTTTATCTTCATTTTTGTCAAAAATAACCACAGACTTATCTAACACAAGTGTAATCAATCGTCTGTAACCTATTCCTAAAATCTTTGCCAGTTCGTCCGACTTCAACATACAACGCCATCTCTTCCTACTTTGTGAAATCGCTGAGCACCGCACGCACAATTGTTTATCAACTGCCGAAGTTATCTTCAGTCAACAGGTCTTTAATTCGTCAATCTGCCAACATGTTTTTAATGTCGTATATCAATGTCCGTCCTATTTAACTTGTAGCGGTAATTTTTTTCCGAAGCTAGAGCGGCCGGTGCGTGAATTTGTCTACCTAAACCGATCTAGTGCCGAATGTTAAGACTGAGTGGAGGCGTACCTCTTACTCCCCCTTTATTGCTTCATGGCGTGGTCACGGAAACATTGTATAAGTCTGTAGTAGTCTCATATAAGTAGGCCTAAAGAATCTTCCGTTCTTTTTATTTTTTTTTTGCACCGTGCACTGTAATATAATTATACAATACAAACTAACAAAATGCACCTTTTCTAAACTAATATTTTAATTTATGATGTCTTCTACATGTTTCGAATCCGAGGATTCACCTCCCGGAAGATCCGAATTTCTCCAAATTTCACAATACATGCTACGCCATTCCACAGTTTGTAGTTGATATATAAAAACTCTAGTCTTATGGGCATTTGCTCCGCTTACGCAATTATATTACTGGTGATTTTTACCCCTCAAAGGAACTGTAAATTGTATTTTATATTGGGAGAGTTTCATGAACTTTGGTACAATTTCGAAATCAATGCAGCAATCAAAGTTCTGTCTTCCTCCTGCAGCAACACACAAAATAAAGCGGTCCCATAACATACACTTTATAATCTTCATAGTTGCACCGCGCATGTTGATGGTATTAAGTCTTTTATTTGTCCAACTAATACACACAAATTATTATAAAATTGTTAAACAGTTAAAATCATTTAAAATTATAATAGTTGCTCCAACATGTTTCGATTTACATAAACCATCATCAGGGAGCTCTCAGCCTGTGCTTCGCTGAAGT
>Ga0123352_10019292_pt1 | contig 10876 bp, 6 predicted proteins | sample TergutLab28metaG_FD_89700 | JGI IMG/M metagenome (GOLD analysis project Ga0123352, IMG submission 89700) | Labiotermes labralis P1 segment gut microbial communities from Petit-Saut dam, French Guiana - Lab288 P1 | ecosystem: Host-associated > Arthropoda: Insects > Digestive system > Gut ... | reverse complement strand
TGAGTTATTTCATGGGTTGTATTGCTCTGGTTCGATGTGTGTTGGTGTTACGGTGTGGTTCGGCTGGGGTGGTGTGGTATCCGTATGAAAGCTTCAGCCTGCATACAGATACCACACCACCCCAGCCTACCGTCACACCAACACACATCGAACCAGAGCAATACAACCCATGAAATAACTCAACAAATAAGTCGCAAGCTCCTGAGGGTGGGTGTACTAACATTAGAAACATGTTGAGCATTAAATAATGAAATAATAAAGCAAGTGACATAATGTTGGTCTATCTTTATTCAACTAGACCTATTTAAGTTGCATCTCCACTAAATAAATACCAAGTGTACAAAGAAATTTAAATTAGTAAAGGTGGAATACAGAATATTTGTAAGTACTTCACTGGAGCGCACTTTTATCACTCGCAGAATATGCAATTGCCCATTAAGGGAAATCCCAAGTCCCGTGCTACGTCGGCAGTAAGGTATTACGCAATGGTGGTAAAGGAGATTGTTCCCTCTCACCATATTTCTTGTAACAAAAATTCCCCGAACATCACAATCGAGGCTGTAATTCCTGAAGATATATGCAGCCTGATGATAGTTCGGTCTTGTACAGACTGTGCCTTTATAGTAAAATACATAATTTGTACCCACCGCTTAGCTATAACACTTCGCAAATAACAGTAAGTGTGGGAAATCATGCGTTAATGTAAATGCATTCGGAATATCCATATGGAGAATTTAAATTAAGAACCACTATGAAGAGCATTTATAACAGTCATACACGTACTTTCGTAGGAGTTAATCATTAGATCAGAACAAACACTATACAAAAAACATAGTGCCCTTATGCTTAGTCTAGATGTCATAGGCTTGAACAAACTCCGTACTGTACTCAAGACAAATACTCTGCATGAGTATTTGTTTTTAAGTAATGTGGTATATTCCAGTTTTGGTTCCAAGCGAAGTAGACTAACAGAAATCAAAGTGTGCGAGAATGGAACAGGAAACAGCCATGGCCCAGTCCATACTTCTACTACGGAACTTACTTGGTAGCACTGAGACAATTCACAACCGTTCTGACTTGCGACGGCAATTGATAAGGATAAAACACGAATGGGGTAGGCCTATATAAAGAATAGCAACCTTATTTTAATGGAGAATATCTGAACTTATCCATGCGCCATGTTTCCTTTCCCAGTAAACGAAGTGTTCGTTTTCGTATCTGTTTGTACGGTTACGTCGATTCTCAACACAAGGAAGAGTAAGCTACTACGGGATAATCTTCAAAAGATCTTTTATTCAGCTAATACGCTAGGAAATTCAATTTTAGATTAATATGAAAAAGCATCGTTTTCTCCTTTTAATACAGAAGAGATTTTCAATTCTAAGTGCATATGTTTGTAAAATGAAATATACTGTTCAGGGACTGCGGAATAAGATGTGATATACACCCCTTGGTGCAGCGTATGGTGTCAACTGCCCACAGGACTAGGAACAACAGAAAATAATTGTATGTCTGCTATAACGAAATTCCAGCTTCATCGATTCTTCTTCAGCTATTATAAAGTGTCATATTCTCTTTCAAAACAACTCTGTATGTAGGAGACAACAATGAGAAGCTTCAGCATGCAAGCATATACACGCCTCAAGCGTTATTCGAACCCTCGGCTCAAGTACGCTCCTTAGACAGTGTAGCTACAATATTACACTGTTTCAAATTATATATTACATTTTTTCCAATTTAGTTCGTGGATATATTTCAATTAATTATGAAATTGCTAACCAGTATTCGGTGATATAATCAACCCGTTAAATAACGTTCGAGAGAGGTCACTTATAAAAGGATATCACCTGCTGCTAACCACGTAGGAGTAGATATTGTTATGTAACGTCCCACATGAGAATTCTTACCGTTCATATATATATATATATATATGTGTGTGTGTGTGTGTGTGTGAAAATTGCACTAATTCTTGGCACGGGACCTAGGAAACTGCTAATATGTTGTACATCCTTTTTCCTCAAACCCATTCTTTATTCAACGTGTACACTGTTATTTGATGCTTACATAAGTAGAAAAATAATTCTTCTTCCTCACCATGCCTATGTACACTGAATAACGTTTTGTTTGTAGAACAGACTTGAACTCTAAGAACAGATTCAACAAACACAATAAATTTAAGCAAATGTTATATTTACACAGGATATGTATCTTCTTTCATGTAAAGGCATGCTTTGTTAGGAAAACTGAAACATATTTCAAAAGGGCTAAATTTTACATGTTATCAAAAAAAGGGACTAAATCCCCTTTGCAATTACCAGAAAGATTTTCGTGAGGATCTTGTTCTGACTGCCGAATTATGAAGGCCTTGACTACTTCTGAAAACCAATATTGAATTAGCTAAGACATTTTGGAGCAACCGAGTCAAGTCGTAACAGTTGAAGAGCGGAAAGATGAATCAGCATAGTGCCTAACATCTAAAGAAAGAATGGTCTTATGTTGTTCCATTGTATGCAGTGCTAATTTTGATGCACAGATGTCATGTACATTCAACAGCCTTACTGAATGCAGACATGGCCATCTTCAACGCTAGATAGTTCCACTAAAATAATTGATACGATGCACATGATTCATGTAAATTCAACGGCCTTGTTTAATTCAAGCAAGGCCTTCTCTAATGTCTGACGATCTCAGTACAAAAATTAACCTAATGGAGCATTCAATTATTTTGCTTTTAGAAAACATTTACATGCCTTAGTTTTTTTAGTTTTTACTGGGGTGGCATTTTCAATTTTACATGGTAGTATCGCGTTATTATATGTGTCCTAGTTCGAAAATATTCCTTGTGTACAGTACTACTGCCACCGGGTGGCTACCCAATTGCAGTTAACAAATATATCATATCATATCATATCATATCATACATCATATCATACCATATCATATCACAACCAGGCAATATTCAAAATTTCAGTGTTAGTACTTGGTTATCATTTAAGATAAGTGTATTATTTAGAGATTCTGTGTTACTGCTTGGCACGTATTTTAGGTGAGGACTAATTTCATAATTTTTGTGTTTATTTAGAACTATTTAGTGTTTGGACTTTGCCCATGGGCCGGCTATTAAATAAACCACTACTGGCAAAGGGAAAGTACAGCCAGAAAATATTTATCACATCTGAGCCCGTCTCTTCATACGACGTGCGATTCGTCCGATTTTTCAATTTATACACGGCACTTTAATATAAGGAGGCTCATCAAGGTTTGGAGACTTCAAAATAGGAGGACAAGTAATTCGCGGGGCGAAATATGCAAATGACCTTGCGTTACTGGCTAGGAAAAGAACGGGCCTACAAGGAATGATTGATACACCAACTGATGTCGGAAAATGCTAAGAAAGGAAATGAATGTAGAAGAAAACTAAGGTAAAGAGAATCTCAAGGGAACCATCCCCAGTACAGTAAGACTAGAATAATGTGGAATATTTAAAGTATGTGGGTACCGTGACGACAAGTGATGCAAAATGTACACGTGGAATTAAACATGCGATTCTCACGGCAAAATTGGAAATGAAAAAGACGAAGAAGCTTTTCACCGTAAAACTGGACTTAAATTTTAGGAAGGAACTTGTGGGATTTTATATTTGGAACATAGCTTTGTATGGTGTCGAAACTTGGACACTTCGGAAAGTAGATCAGAAATACATTGGAAATAGTGCTAGAGAGGGAGGTAGAAGATCAGTTGGACATATAGGGAGAAAAATAAAGTGTTACAAATTGTCAAGAAGGAAAGGATTATTCTACATAATATAAAGCGAAGGAAGACTAACTGGATTGGGTACATTTTGCGTAGAAACTCCCCTTTAAAACATGCTATTGAAGGATGTATATAAGGACGAGAAGACGAGGAAGAAGACGTAAGCGGACACTGAATGATCTTAAACAAAAAAAAAATACTGGAGTTGAAAGACGAAGCACTAGATACAACTCAATCTGGCACAGGCTATGGGCCTGTCGTAAGACACACTACGTGGTGGTGATTAATAAAATAACATAAAATATAATATAATATAGTATACTAAAAGTTTATGTGTCAAATGGATTCGGGATAGCGTAGTGTCGGAATAGTGTCTAGACTACGTGCTGGAAATTCGGCAAATTGTCGTTAAATTTGCAGAGAGGGAAATATCTCCACTGCGAAGCACACAGGCCGATCCTGGAGTAACACATACTTCTCTTGTAGGCGTAAGAGTTTTTTTTCCTGGGGATAATGCGGCCGAGGCCTAAAGATAAATATTTACCGAGGTTAAGAATAGATCCACTCTGCCCCATGCCGTCATGGCCATAGCGTGCAGAGCGACAATTTTACGTTGACTTTATGAGTGAGAAAAGCTGACCGTGTCTTATAATATGCTTTTGTGAACGTAGTAATGAATCTTCCGGTTCTATGAAGACTGAACAACGTGAATTATTATCCACTCCGTGCCAAGGTGTTCATTTTATTTAAGTAGGGGTATGGTGGTTGTTTTGGGGTCTTGCAAGTTACAATAAACGCTGCAGTAACTGACCTGACACTTGAAGCAATCTGCAGGAAAGAGAAGCCGAAAGCGCAGGGTCAGGCGGTGCAAGTTACGATATCACGCAGTCAGTGGATCAGACTATCGACAGTGCTTCAGCTGTTTTAGTAAGGCTTTAAATACAACACGCACATTTGTCTTCTTAGTGTTTGCAAAAATGACGTTGTGCAGATTTTGACATAAATATAATTAGTTCTGAAACTGGAAAAATGACATAAACTGCAGATCAATATTTATTTCAAGAAATGCCGTAAGATAATAAGTCTGAGGTAGCCGAGAGCAAATATTAAAATTTAGGAAGTTTGCATTCATTATAGAAAGATTAAGGTGAAAGGAACGAAACAGGAGACCTGGTTATACCGTCCTGTTTCCTCCTTCACAGAAGAAGACCACCACAACAATCTCGCACAGTGTAACACGTGTCTGTATGGAGGAAAATATTTAATTTCAGAACCAGACGCTTTTTCTTCCTCCGTGAGCGTAGAAAGAATGTAATTCTGTCATATGTTATTTTTTCCTGGTAGTAATACAACCTTCTTTTTTTTTTTTTAAATCTTAGCACAATGATAAAGAAATGTAAGCCATCTGAAGTATTGTATCCGCTACAAAAGATGCACAACTATAGAAAGAATCATTACAGTCAACATACATTCCATGGGAGGAGAGATAAAGCAGTCAGTGTGGCGATCAGGTTATGGAAGGAAGTCAGAGGAATCGTGGTTCGTTCCAGACAGGATAAAGGATTTATCTCTGCTCCAAAATTTCCAAACTGGCCGTGGGCCCATCCAGTCTCCTATTCAGTGGGTATCGAGATCAACTACTCCGGGGTTAAAGCAGCAGGGACGTGAGGCTAACCAATCCCATCTGGTGCCGAGATTATGAACGAGTGAAGCTACACTTCCATTCACACATATGCCTTCATAGCTTGTATAAGGACAACTTTACTTTTACATAATAGCAATGTGTGAGCCAAGTGTAAGGTACTACGCACCGTGCAGTACAGACATATAGGGGAACTGAAAGAAAACCTCTGTACGCCCTTAAATTCCGACACAGATAAGTGCAAACCGTCGAGTTCTAGCTTCGGCGCCTTAAACCCATGAACCTGGGTGGGCCCCAGAACCAGATGGATGTACAAGCGAAAAGAATCACTGCTCTGCAAAGTGTCAGATTAGACCGCAGCTACTCACTCAATTATTTTACTAACTACTGCACATATATAAATTTTATAAATTTTATATATGTGCAGTAGCTGGTATAATAATTGAGTGACTCGACAACATGCACGGTGTAACAACGAAAATAGACCGTAGCTACTTTACACTGGGCCTTCCTGTACGAAACAAGTTACCTTTTAAAGCATAAATTTCGTGTCAAATACATTTCAAAGTTCACAGAAAAAATTTTCCATTTATTCTGCAGACCAAATGTATAAAGATGCATAGAGAAAAGGACGCTGTTTATTACGAAAATACTGTAAAAAACACACAAACATTCTCTGAGCACAACTCGGACTTGTGAAATGCCGAAGCGGGTTATAATGTTGTAACCACGGTGCCATCAAAGGCTCAAAAAATAAACCTACGTCCAAGCAACAAATTTGTAAAGTTCTCTCCGTTATTTTCTGTCTATTTAATTCGCGAATAACAACATTTGGCGATCTTTCATAAATAAACAAACAAATCAGTCAAAATATCTGTAAATTATAAGATAAGACGGAATATAAACCAATTTTCAGACACGTTCGTATAAGGCGCAAAAAGCGTCAAATAGCTTCGTCATGTACTGTACTTCTCGGCAAGTAGCAGCACTGTTCCTAGCGGACGGATTTCTTTAAAATGTAATGCTGGCGAGTTTTGAGAAAATTTGCGGAAAAACCACCGAATTTGATTAAAATCGGAACAAAATATAGGGCGCTTTACACGACGACTATGGTTCTTTTATATTGCTGACAGAGGAACAAGTATTTTGGAGTTCGAATAACGTGCAGAGGGAACAATCTAATATTGCTGAGAGCTAAATGTACTTCAACGACACTACAAAGGAATGTATTGTGGTGTTTCCATGGCAACAACTTTTATGAGAACGCGCCACAAAGTTGCGTTATACGTGGTGTAAGTTTTCTATTTGTTTAATAATCTTGAAGTTCGAAAGACTTAAGGAGAAATATGTATTGGGCAGGAAATGTCCATTATTTTGTTGCCTACAGATTTTATTGAAAACGTGCTTACCTCTGTTAAGCATTTAGCCAGTTAAGCAAGAGTTTCCAACAATAACGAACATAAGTGTACATGAAAAACGTCGGTCACATTTGTCCAATGTTAAACAAGACAGGAATTTTTGGACATGATTTAGTAACAGTCCGTAATATAAAAATGTCCGGAAATAAGTTCAGTATTTGTACATCGTTAAATGCGGACAGACATGACAAAAGTAAATGTCGTATTTTCGAAATTTTTATTCTAAATGCGCCAAAAAAAAATGTGAAATTTAGTTCAGTGAGTATCCAACTGACAACGTTTCGATAGCCGACTTCTTTACTTCGGCTATAAATCATAATGAAGAGCAGCCGCCGCTAGGATAAAACTATTGTCTTTTTTCGTTATTTAAATTTTTAAAATTACAGAAGGCTTGTATATCTCAACAGAAGTTTTTAATTTTTTCTTAAGACTATCTGACGGGGTCCATTTTACGTTGCAACAGCGGGATTTGCCTAAAAGAAAATTCGAAAACAAGCCACCGGCCCAGACTTATAGTGGTGTCTTCTGGGATACACACTTAAACAAAGGCTATTGGTTTCTTTGCGAGACCTAGATTTTCTTAAAAAATGGTTTCTGCTTATTCGTATTTTACTGTCCCATAATTCACAGACGGCACGAACAATTCTAGACAAACATAAGTGCAATTCAAAGAAAACTGCATTTATTAATTTTGCCGTATATTTTAATAATATTTCTGAACTTTAAGTATGGAAGAATATCTAAACGTATGACGCAAGATTATCAGCGTTTCTTTCCACATAATACTGCTTCTTTACAGACACTGGGAAGCAGCTGTCTATATCCTCGGAATGACGATATTAGTTTTGTTACTGATATAAGTTTCTTGCTTTGGCCTAGGCGAGAGAGTTATTAACCAACAGCTTGTAGTTTTATTGGCTTAAAACGGAGAGAAATCAATATATACATAATTTGAAATGGTCCTGCTAAAATTCAGATCAGTGAAATTTTACCTGGCTCTAAACAACTAATTATAATTTCGAAATTTCGGGGAAGAAGCTGTAGCTTTTAAAAATACTTTCTCTTACAAAGAGAAGCTGGCAAAAAAAAATATATAAAGAAAAAGCAACTCAGTGATCTTGCTGTGTTTTAGTTTTCGGTAACACAAATCTAATTTAATAAAGAACACAAACATACACACAGGAAATATTTTGCATACATCTGACTGAAGGCGTGTATTCTGGTTTGTGTCTTCATTCAGGAACAAAACACGATAGCAATTATGGAAAACACAACCTTTTAGAATGTGAGAGAGGAGAAGAAGCAAGGAGAGGAGTGTACTGAGAAACATTACATTTATTAGAGCGAGAGGGATATCACAGTATACTGTTCTAAAGCTTCGCAAGCCGACCATGTCGACTCGGCCTTCTAGTAGGCAGGCTGGAAACAAGTTAAACCGTTGGGAAGCGGAACGTTTGGATATGCAGCAGAAGTTTCGCATTTGACCTGAATTTGATATTTTTCTGAATTTAGTATTTGGAATACTGGATTATGGTGGAACTTTGATAAAGTCGGAAGGGATGAATTTGGGTGGAGATTTGGAAGTTAATGAAATTAGGACTGGTATGGAAAGGGTACAGTAAGAAGTGGAATTTCGGTACGAACTCAGCACTTGCGATAAGATCGAGGAAACCAAGGGAAACTTTTACTGAGTTTAATGATCGCGGGAACCTCCGATGCACTCTGGCTTCGCCACCAGTCTGGCGTTGAAGTATGTTCACACATACTTCATGTCGCTTCAGCGTGAGTTATACTACATAGGCAGGCATTCAATTCATGTCGCTTCTGTTTACAGTATAATACTCACAATCATGCACAAATTTCGTATTGCTGCTATTTGAATTAAATTGAAATAATGATTATATATTTCTTTTTTTAATATAAAGCAGAAAACCTTTTACACATTCTAGGCAAAGTTCGTAACTTTCTTTTTGGGTGATTTACAGTAACAAAACAGTAAAGTATACGCTGCGACAAAAGCGATATAATGGTGCCCTGAATCCATACTAATATCAAGTACTGTTTCCAGCATTAAATTATATATATATATATATATATATATATGTGTGTGTGTGTGTGTGTGTGTGTGTTTGTGTGTGTGTGTATTTCAACTGACATCCTTAGTTAACCTGTTGGTTAGGCAACAAAACTTTATCTGGAAAAAACCCTCAAGAAGGCAGAAAATGTAATCCTATGTTATAAAGCAGTAGTTACTCTATTTGAAAAATACTCAGATGGAATCGTTTCCACCTGTGTTCAAAATAATAGTTCAGTCCTCCAGATATTAATTCCAATCTCGCAAAGCTCTCCTCTGAGCATAACACAATCCAGTGAACATGCCCGTCTGGTATTACACGAATGCTGAAAGCTATCTCGAGGCAAAGAGCATTAAGATAGCTTGTAATCTAAACCCCTCATACGCAAGCACGCACGCACACAGACATAAACACAGGACACGTTTTGCTCTGAAAAGATGTACAATACTGCTTCGGGGATAGCTGAGTGTTTGGCAGTGACTGGCTGACAGAAAATCAGCAAGCCGATATTAAGACAGCCTGTGAACAGAGAGCAGCTGTGAGAGACCCGGTAGGCTTGTCAGAGTAACTACACAGGATACAATTAAAACAATTCTGCCGTACTCTTCTGTGCAGTGAAAGCATTTCAAATTCAATAATTCAGCTACAGGTTCTACGGAGTCCAATAAAGTTTGGCGATGACAAAGAGTGGTGAGCAGGCGGGGCACAGGAAGTAAGCTGTCGGCGTACTGGAACCCGTTTTACTTGCCTTGAGCAACAGAATAAAATAGTAAAACATTTCAGGTACGGAAGGATTAAGACCATAGATTCAAACTGACTACGACTTTAATAAAAATACTGTAATTAGTTATGTGGATTTATCTCAGTATTTAACCAACTCGATGCACAAAATTTGTTTCACAGTAAGTTCTATTTCATGCCTCTACATGTTTCGAGCACATGTGCCCATCATTAGGAGGTCAAAATTGCATTACACAGCCTCTGGTATCATCACACCTATGTGATGATACCAGAGGCTGTGTAATGCAAGTTGGTTAAATACTGGGATAAATATACTGAGATGCACGGTCAGCAAAAGTGAAGAAATAGTTATGTGGAGTTGCGCTGTTTAAGAGGGTTCCTTCAAGTTGTGGTTGAGGACAGTAGAGAGTGGCATCACTGTGGGGTATTCCAAGTGTTACTGCGTCTGTGAATGGGAAACTCGATAGCAAATCCTCGAGCAGCTACAGCCATAAGGAAGGGACTGTGGAGGATGACTGTTAACAAATTCCGTAGTGATCATCAAAGGGAAAGGTAGAAGGGAGAGTCCTGTTGCGAAACGAAAATTCTATTGTGTCGAAACGCACTGCCATGATGGCACACAAGGAAGAGGAGGCGAAATGATTTTTTTGGATCTGCTAAAGCAGGGTACAACTCAACTGTTTCAGTAACTGTCAAATTCACAAGGACTCGAAGTAAGAATTAGTACGAAGCAACTTTCATAATCAGACTAGTTGATTTATTGCAGTAGATGGCTCTTAATCGGCCTATTTGTTACAAATTAAGTGGGGACAAGGAGAACATTTTGTGGGATAAGATATTATTATCATGCATGGTATGGTGATGGCAGGCTGTATTGATCTCTAACCGCCTTCTGCTTTGCCGACTCCTACAGACTCCACTCTCTGAAGCGACGCGGCACGCGTGAGTAGAACGATGAGAGCAGTCCAACATTCAGATGTGGGTCTTGATTATGTTACAAGTGCGCACATGTGTACTCAAACGTGGTAAAAACATTTTAAACTGCAATGGGCATATTACGGTTATTGATATTAAATTATATTGCTATCGAATAGGTTATTACAAAACTAATGACACAACAAGAGTTTGAATGGAAGCATCACGATGTGCTTGTAACGTAATATAATATTAAATAGTGTACGTCAGCACAATCACTTTATTACTCAAGGTAATTATAAGGCTACATGTTTCGACTATAGATTAGTCAT
>Ga0123352_10019291_pt1 | contig 10876 bp, 10 predicted proteins | sample TergutLab28metaG_FD_89700 | JGI IMG/M metagenome (GOLD analysis project Ga0123352, IMG submission 89700) | Labiotermes labralis P1 segment gut microbial communities from Petit-Saut dam, French Guiana - Lab288 P1 | ecosystem: Host-associated > Arthropoda: Insects > Digestive system > Gut ... | reverse complement strand
CCCGTTGCGCTGAACACGTGACACCCCTCTATCCGCAAAAGTTGGCACTAACTTCGCCGACCGGCGGCGGCCGCTCTGTCGGTATAGTTCGCGTGCGGACTAAGGCCACGGAGTTTAGTTTTTATCATACTGTACATATAAAAATAATGAGCCAGATAGCACCACGAAATAAAGATATCCATTAATTCCTAATCGACTGTACAACAGTGTACGGCCAGGTCGCGAATACAGAACTTGTTACTTAGACGAATGATTGGGTTCAGTTCCTCGGCAGCAGCATGCGCTTTCTCCTAATATTTTTTTTTTAAACAAAATTATGTCCCTGGCATGACTTTAATGTTTATGTAGAGTACAGCTATGTGATGCAAAGTAATTAGCGCGAAAAATATGCGTAAGTCTGCGTAGCCGAAGAACAGACCGCAACTGACGGAACAACAGTACGCAATAAAGCAATCAACTGCATGGCAGTTTAACTCACTGCACTGCACTTCATACAACACCACAGGTTATTTTTAATTTCTCGCCTTCAGTAGTCTCTTTCTTCACCTCGACGTGCCGTCGTCAAAAATGCTTTCTTCCTCGATATTTTCTTTTTCCTTCTCTCGCTTCTTCCTTTTTTTCTTTAATTTTGCGCCAGTTCGTATAGCTCAGCGACTATGCCTGAACCTGTAGTAGGCTGAGGGTCGGTACTAGCAACACGGAAGAGCTAAACACCCTACTACTATCCAGATAGGGCCCTCAACTCTTTCAATTGTAATATTATGACGTGGCGAGATGTTACTCATGACCTTTCAACATCAGCCTATTTCCTCGAGCCTATTTACTCGGGCTTTATTGTCCCATATCTCTGGAGGTGACGTCACTTCTACAAGCGTGAAATAAATTTACAAGAATTTTAATTGCCTCTACTTACATAAACACAATAATTCAGAATCGTGAAATTTCAGGTCATCACAGATGCGTCCGTCAAGATTCAAGTCTCTTTGGATATGTCACGCTCTGCCGACATTTCGAAGAATTGCAGAATACCTTTAAGTTGCTGTGATAAGCAGTTAAAGAATTACGACAATTAGAAGTCCTGACCGCCGAGCTGACAGAAGCTGCTGGACTGCTGGAATAGGACGCCGAGTGTACTGGTTACCATATACCAATATACGCGGCGTCAAATGCAAGCAGTCAGGGATCTACTAAGGACTCCTAAAGGTAGGCTAACCACACGAACTATGCAGATCGTACGCGTCTCTTGGGGGCACACGTTAACCTCGCACAAGATGTGGCCAGACCACACTACAGGAACAGTTCAGCAGCATTTATTATTCCAAAACTCAGAAACGGGGTAACTTATCCTTGACGGTATCTGCGAGTTACTGGCTAGAGACTGGCTTTCAGTTTTACCCCTGGGCGTGGTCGATAGAAACGTAGATGTAGAAATACACTTGTGCTTCCACCTCACTGTTGATATGTGGCCTACTTCTTGGAAAACCCCAGCAGAATCTCGATCGTTCGAGATGAATGGGACCGGGGATGCCTCGAAATAACGAAAAGCCTGGACAACACGGACTACAATTCATAACACATTATTATGTACATATATTTCTACAGAATACATTAATTTTAGGGTAGGTTGAAGTAGAAACTTAAATCACGTAACAATGTGCAATATCACACAAAAAGGACGGCTAAAATGAAGCACAGTTCTAAGTGAATGACACATATGACGATAATGTTATATTTGTTTACTGCAATTGGGTTGACATCCGGTGGCAGTAGTACAGTACACATTTAAACACAAACAATACACAGAACAACACAATTAACTAATAGGGAAGAGTGCGGGCCGTGCCCCGTCTATGCGAGTTATACCCTGGCATTGTCTTAAATCAAACAAGATAACGTACGTATATTGATATATTTGTTAACTGCAATTGGGTTGACACCGGGCGGCAGTAGTACAGTACACATTTACACACAAACAATACACATAACAATGCAACAGACAACTTTGGTTGGAAGGCCTTCTGGGATTCGAACCCAGAGAGGTCAAACTAAGATTAACAATGAACTAAATGCGTAAAAAATTATCACCTAATGTGAAGAGTGCGAGACGTGCCCCGTCTGTGCGAGTTATACCATGGCATTTGCCTTACAACTGAGGAAAAGGCAGAGAAAAACCTCAGTCACGGTAGTCGAAGAATGCAGTAATATGCACATAAACTGAATTTTGAACCCAACACAGAAATGACCTCGACCACAGCGCATCGACTTGGACGAAACGGAACCTGGAACAATCGGCACTCGGAGAATCGGGACTGCAGAGTATTGTCAATGTATTATAAGAAAAGTGTGGAAGTACGTTCTGTCCAATGCTGTCCGACATCAAGCGAGGGTGGTTTTGTTTCAAGGTTCCCACGCTTCGCCGGCTGGTTTTTACTTTCTCTAGATAAGATGAGTGTGTGTGTGTGTGTGTGTGTGTAACATTAGTGTAATGACAATCACAAGGTGTAACCGAAGTACTCGGCGAAATACCTGTCTCTGTGCCACTCAGCCCACCACAGATGTTATGACATACTATTCCGGGTTCCAACCCACCCTCAGGGGTAAGAGGCCGTGCGGCTAACTGCCAGATCCACGACCGGCAGAGATTTCTGAAGGTTTCACAACTTATGGTGGCGGATGCAAAAGAAACAGAACGGCTTAGCGTGCAGGACTGAACACCACATCTGCATACAAATACGTGAACTTGACACACTCGTAAACAAATACAGCTTCTGGTACGATTCGGCAATCCAGTAAGCTTTTTTTCTTTTTGCTGCACAGGTTCACGGCCATGTCGACACATTTGTGACTGCTGACAAAAACTAAAAAGCAGTAGTTTCAAATCGATGCCGGAATTTCCTAATATAAAATACAGGAATTCGGTGGTATATGTTACAAGAACTGCTACTGAGAATAAAGAAATATACAATGACAATCCTCGTGGTCTTTGGGATGCGGCCAGAAGGAAAGATCTCGAAAATATGGAAAACCAACAGTTGGTTTCTCCTTCAAGACAATGCTCCAGCACACCGATCGGTTTTGGTCAAGGATTTCTTAGCAGAGAACAACGTGACAACACTGGAGCATCCCCCCCCCCTTCTCTCCTAACCTGGCTATACCTGTTCCCTGGATTGAAATCAGCATTGAAGGGACGACGTTTTTGTGATGCTACTGACATCACTAAGAATGCGAAGAAAGAGCCGAAAAGGTTTTCAGCATGGCTTCCAGCTACGCTTCCAACACCTTTACAGTCGCTCACCACAGTGTACAGTTGCACGAGGTGACTAATGTGAAGGAAATGTAGCTTAAATGATTTTACCGTTTTGTATTTCTCAGGAAAAAAAAAGTGATTCCCGAAAATTTAGCAGCTACCACGTATGTCATATCAACTGCGTAGGTACATGTCAGATCTATCCCCTTACCAAATTTAACAAGACTAGCTCCAATGGTTTACCAATTTTTGCCAAACCGAAAAGCGAAGAAGAATTTCGCAAGATGACCGTGCCATTACATTCAGCGAACATATTACCTTAATTAGCGGTGCATATTTTCCCCTTACATTAGTGGCGCAACTGGCGCACCCGCTTCACAAGCTTACGCGTCCAGCATGTTATTGCTGATTTATGAAATTTATTGGCGCGTCATTGGGGATGTCCTCCATATTCCAGTTAAATGAAAACAGGTCAATTGGTTCGGAAATTCAAATGGCGAAGTACGGCGTGATGATGTCACAAGCATGCTTATATTTTCAGGAAGATAAGATGTCTAGAAAAACTATAAGAACAAGGAATTACACCAATTTTAACAGTAACCAGAGAAAAAAGATTATGTTCTTCGGTGACGACGAATCTAAGCACCGAAGACCCTAATTAAGGTTTTCATATACATTTGGAAATTCACAAACACAAAGCAAAAATACATTCGGGCACAACGCTCTGCACAGTGAGAGCCCTCTTAAAAAATAAAAAGAAAAGGTCCAAACTGACACACGATATACATTAACAGAGGGGAATGTTGGTTAGTCTGGTCCGGATAACTTTCTCTACGCGAACTGTTGCTGCAATTTTGTAAGGAACACATGAACTAATTTCTGCTACACAGAAAACCTGTTGTGACCTGTCGCCCATACTGGTAAAGTGAGTTGCGTCCGGTGTTTAGCCACTTTTGTGTGTTTTTCAAGAAATCAAAGTCTTTTACAGGTAAGCACAACTTCTGTAAGTATGCAATTATTACTACATTTGTCGCCGTTAGTATAATGGGTTCGGGTGGGCTTGAAACTGCTAGATGCAGTGTGAGTGATGTTGCTAGGGCCAACAGGTTTTGTGTAAGAACGATTCAGATTGTGGGCGTCAGGTTGCTGTAAATGACGGTCAGTATGCGACATTACCTGCTACATGGCAGTTGGTCTTTGTTTTGGCAAGTCAAAGGTGTTGTTCGTAATTGAAAAAACCTTTAAAAGATTTAGATAATTTCAGTAATGGATGTTTCACTTGGTTTGGAACACTTTACAACCACAAACGCTTTGTGAACCCAGCAGTGTCTTGATAAATAACACGTCTGTGGAAATTTGCACCATGATTCTCTCTTCAACGTGCAGAGGTCAGAGATGATAAAGTGGTATGTTGCTTCTTCCAGACGTTTGCATACATGGTTTGCGACAAACGAAGAAATCGTAAAAGCAGTAAGGGAAGTACGTAACAAGGAAATAGGTTATCTTGCAGTTTCCAAGAAACAGAGTAATGCCGGGAGAGACGCCACACTTCTTTGCATCTTTCGCTGTAATTCAATATGAAAATCGTTAAAACACCTGAAAATTCGGATATGCTATATTTGAGGCGTCTACTATACTAAGCGGTACGCAAAACATCTGCATAAATGACAGCCTCCGACATACAGGGCGACGAAAAAAAAATGTTCTCTTTGTGGCGTCTGTCGCGGATATGCCGGTAGAGACGCCGATTGTAGTCAGGGACAGATGCCGGTATTTAGGGAGAGATGCCGCTCTTTGAAAATATCCTGTGAAATCAAGAAGCAAGATAAGTAATTGAAAACTGTTGAAGTTTATTCAAAGTAACGGTGCAATATCAACTTTAGAATAGAAAATATATCATACGTACACAACAGACCTATCTGAACACAACGAACACAACAGTCTACGCCGCAATAAACCACATTTTCTAGCTCATCTCCTGCTTCTTACTGTTTTTCTCTCGAAGTAACTTACTGCCGCAGACGACGCATGTGGCTGTGTACGTATAACAGAATTCCTCCAGCCAGCTTCTGCAGCTCATACATCTGCTCCAGTCATCTTCCTTACTTGTTGGCACGTAGTTTTTTCAGGCACTCAAAGCACCTGGTTGCAAAATCTTCAGCTAACTCTTCATTATGAATATCTATTTTTATTGACTTACTTTCTGCGTTTTCTGACCTTGCAGACCTGAAGTATTGGCGCTGCTAACACTTTCGATTTCTCTGTTCTTTCGATTTTATTTCCTCTTTGTATCTTTCACTCTTCCTCGATGCTGTTAGCTTCTTCGGTGATAAAAAAAAAAGAAAGTTGTTTCTTTGCAACTGAACCCTTTTCTCTCAATTTTCAGTACTGGACAGGCTTTCTTCAAAAGTCTGGAGGAAGTAATTTCGTCAGGTGAAGTGTCATAAGGAAGTACAGCACTCAAGAGTACTTAAAGAAGGCTCTACTGAGATAGGTAACGCACTCTGAGAGTCGGTCACTGCAACAGACAGCACACACACCAGAGCCATATTGGGAGCTGTTGTTTCCATAGACGTTATAGTTTCGTTGGTCTCAGAAATGGAGAACAAATATTCAGGCACTCGTGTGTTGAAAGACTGAACACCCGCTGACTCAAAAGCACTGACACCAACACCCACAGAAATAACTTTACCTCAAGCCAACCCAATGAGATGAGCCATGCGATATCGAATGATTTTATAAGCTGCGGTTTCGCTTTTTAATTAACTCTAAAGTCCCCAAAAATCACTCATCCAAAGGCTGTAAGGTAGGAGTACAATGAGTCGGTAGACGAATGACAGTAACGTTACTTTGGACAGCAGTCTGAAGCAGTAAAGGGGGGCCGCAATGAACCCTGTGACCATCCAAAAGTAGAAGGACGTTCCCTGAAGTTTTGTTTTTGAGGTAATGCTCTTTGAACCACTTGATGAATAAGGCTGTGCCAATGCACGGCGTTTTCCGGTTCAAGTACACGTCTAAACCTGGCGGTAAGCCATCACCGAACTCCCGTTTCTTGTTGACGACCTCGTATATTAGAACAGGGGGCAGAAACTGACCTGCTATCACTCTGATATTTTCACTCTTTTCTCCCAGTGTTAAAACATGGACATTTATACACCCCTTTTCTGCTATTACAGAGTCCGGTTTGTTATTTATTTGTATGCCACTGTCGTCAAAGGTAAATATGTTCCCAGGTGTGTGAGAATAGTTATTTTCGGTCCCTACATTCTCCAACACATTAAAAAATGTTCCAGTGTTCCGGTTCATTTTTTCAGCTCTAGCTACATACATACCTTCAACAGTCATATTCTGCAGTTTCAGTTTCATAACTGGAATTATTTGAAATTTCCATTTCTCTAGTAAGCCAGTGTGAAGTGGCACGAACAGTCCGTCTGTATTGACAAATCCTGCTGCTCAGTGTATGAATAGGCGCAACGATTTTACGGTTATATCGTAATTTTACAATAAAAGATTCAGTCTAGATGGAAGATAAAGCAAAAAAACAGATAATTTTTAGTACTCTGAAAAGTGTATGCATAATTTTTACAAACTGACTTGGAATTATTTAAGTGCAGCATCTGCCCTAATTTTTTTGCGGTCCCTCTCCCAATCTTCAGGGTAAGATGTCGCACCCCCCCCCCTATCTCCCAACTTGCCGAACGAAAGGAGGACATAGAAGCTACGTGGTGTAAAGACATCGTCAACGACGCTGGAAACCTGTAATGTATCGTAAGTGCGTAGCTACTTCGACTGGAACTAATTATGACATATTCATAAGCATTACAAAAAAAAAAGGTTTCGAGCATAAAATTAAAAAACGCACCCAATAAAATCAGTCATCGTTCCTGCACAACAGCTCCAATATTCATTACCTTCACTCACAACATTTTTCCTAGACTCAATGAACGAGCACATGTGCTGCGATCTCCACGGGATTGACAGAACAAGCCAAATTAAAAAATGCGGCGTCTCTCCCGCCGCGGCATCTCTCCCGGAATTACTACAGAACGCTCCTCGTACTACAGTATGTGAATATGTACACTCCAACACGGACCCTACTCAAGCAATCCAATTAGTAAGCCGACCTTTCCTCCAGAATATAATCTCAAATCCATTCTCAGTCGTCAAAGCGGCAGGAATAAACTGGTTCAAACATTTTATGAAACTACGTCGCGATAAGCTGTCGCTACGTCAACCAACGACAATATCCAATGCCACAGCCCGAGTTACAGGATTCAGCAGGCAACAAAGTGCTGGGGCAGAGACGAACGAATTCATATGTGACTACTATCTGTAAAACAAAGTGTATATTATAGGAGTTCTGTTTGTTTGTTTAAAACTCTAGAGACTCATTTTTGGTTTTATTTTTTCAACATTTCTCTCATTACGGCCTTATATAGTTATTACGGAAATCTCGTCAATGTACTTCCTCTGGTTACACTGTCAGTACGACTAATCACTAAAGTGTTTGTTTACTTTAAAATTCGCTACGCTCAATAGGCAGTCAAAAAGTCGCTGTCTTGCATCTCAGTTCGTTGAACAGTTACCAGTTCCCCGCGGGTAAATTTATATATATTAACAGATTCTTTACCTTGCTTATTCATTGTGTAAGATTTAATTCCTCCCCCCCCCCTCCATCGTTTGTAATGTCGAGGAGTACCCGCCACTGACATCTCATAATGTCCGTCACTACCAGCCCGTTCCGCATTTTTCTTGCTCTAATGCTAATACATTGGATTATGTTGATCATAACATCTTAGGCCTTTTCGGGATACTACCCAAAGAACATCAGATGAAATTTCGGTACCAAAAAAAAAAGTCAGAAAAATTGTTCTGACATACCGAAAACTTTGAAAAACGAAACAGAATCCGGCAATCCCAACCCATACTCCGCGGCGTGAGAGATATGGGGGGGGGGATGTGTAAAAATCAAATTACAACGCCCCAACACATGAAAACGTTGCGATATCTAACTATAGCCCAATGTGAAGACTTTCTGTTAAGACGGGAAGTAAACTGCAAGGCAAAAATAACGAGGGCCCGTGAACAAGAACGAAGCCAAGGCCAGTCTCAATATTTCAACGATGCGGTCACCATAACTGCAAGCACACTACTCTTGACAAGTTTCCAGGAGAATTTTCCGATTTCTCCAGAGGACTTCAACTCCCTCCGGTAATTAAACCAGTTTCCTCCTTTAGAAATCACAAGATCCATTTAGGACGGCAGTGTCAGCACATACTACTGCCAATAACAAATTCACCCTGTTTTATCTTTTACTTTCCTTACTGATTTACGGTGAAAATTGTTTTTTTTTTCCCCTTCCTTCCTTTCTAGATGGCGCCTTCGACTAACGTGGTGCACGGCCTCCCGTTTCCGGTTTCCCAATAACGTCTTTAACCTTTAGACGCCTAATGTCAACTATAGTTGACGTACTGCACCGCTAAGCTCTAAAGTTGCATTTTATATATTTATTCAACAAATATATGTAATGAATATTTTAAACATGGTGTATACTCTCCGTTTCTTTCTCTTCAAAATGCAGTTCATTTCATAATTCTAACGTATTTGGTTCCTGTATTATTCACATTTTATATACAAGGTGTGCTAAATTTAAAAAAAAAAATTCCGGCGCCAAAAGGTTAACAAAATCAGGCCGTCGCAAGGAGAAACAGCATCATCATCAGCAGCAGCAGCCGCGGCGGCGGCGGCGGCGGCGACGACGACAACACAAATACACACAATACATATATGCCCCAAGCAGGATTCCAACCCACGATGCCATTGTTACAACAGCACACGCCTTAGACCGCACGACCACTGCCGTCATGGCCCACCGTCCTTACCTTCCAGTGCACAACGTTTTACATGTGCCATGAATTACACACTCAGTGATGACACATCCACAGCTGACAGCACCGTGTCTACGCGAAATCGAAATTCCAGTTCCGAATATGACAAGCGCGTATAAATGAACCTGCCGTAACGTAACACGTCCGTAACTTCATTACGGCTTACATGCATACGGCTAGGTTTGATGGTGGAAATCGTCATCAACTGAAATACAAAACGGATCTTTTAAAGACAGACATTTTCAGGAAGCTTATGATTCTGCATACATGGCAAATTCCTTTGTTTTTATTACCAAATTCTGAAAAAAATGTTTTTAACACAAAAAGGAGGATGTTAAGAGCTGACATTGCTGCGTGAAGGGGAGGCCAAATAAAGCTAACACATTGCATGTACTTTCCTTGACCTCCGATTGAGACAGGACTGTCGGTTGCAACGTTTTGGTTCCTATGTACACATGCTAGGAAGGTTTCCTTTGTATTTACACAGTGCTTATGACCCGTTGATCGCAGAAAGAAATTACCCAGCATCACGTATTGGTTAAATACAATTTTTTATGTTAATTTAAGATTAAGATGCTGTAATTTATGTTGATTGCAAAACTCAATGTTTCTGACGAACCTGCACATCATATACCTCCAATACACCTGTCCGCAAAACACTTGCCGCCAATACAACTGCCATGAAGGTGGGTCACAGGGTACAGTACTTTGCATGACGTATCATTTCGTAACTAAAGAAACTCAAAAGTCTGTGACAATATCGGGGGAATTCGTCAAAGAGCTATTATCATCTGATTCCAGCGCTGACGCCCAGTTCTTGGCAACTACAAAGATCATCGCGTGGTGGAAACAGTTTTGACACGATGGATGATAACAAAGGGCACGAATTTTTATTAACAGGGGATACAAAACACGTTCCGTGATAAGACAGACAAATGACTCACATGCGACAAAGACTGCGTGGAGAAGTTAAGACAGCCGTAACTTGAACGTGAACTGTTCCTATTTCAGCTAACAGTAAGGACCCCCAAATATACGCAATGTAAACTCACTTTTTTGTCGAACCAAGTAAAAAAGAGGAACCACCTAACCTGAAAGGTGTGTATATATATATACAGGATGTCCCAGGAGGAATGTGCCAGACTTCGGGAGGGTGTTCCTTATGTTAAAGTATACCGATATAACCCAAAACACATATATCCAAAGTTGAACGGTTACGGAGATAATGGCCAGAGAAAGGTGGGGGCTTCTTGCGGTTCCAAATACTGCAACCTGCACAGCTGATACGTCACGTGACAGTGCGAGCGTCCTTGAGAGTGAATGCAGTGTTCACTGTGCCCGCGTGACGCTTTGCGCAGTCAGCCATGTTACGTCACCGCGGGGCTTTCTCGTGTATAGTGCTTGTAACCCTAAGGACAACTATGACACGAGTGCGAGTGTTTTTGTAGTTCAATTTAATGGCTTTATGTCACTCACGAGTTAGTTTGATGTTAAGTACAGATATTAACATTACAGAACCCACATATTCCTGCCAGTTTTAATATGTATTTGGTAACCAACAAGTATGTAACAGCTGTCAAAGTTTCAAACTTCTCTGGCCATTATCTCTAACCTTTCAACTTTGGACATTGGTGTTTTGGGTTATATCGGTATACTTTAACATAAGGAACGCCCTCCCGAAGTCTGGCATATTCCTCCTGGGACACCCTGTATATATATATATATATATATATATATATAT
>Ga0123352_10019287_pt1 | contig 10876 bp, 4 predicted proteins | sample TergutLab28metaG_FD_89700 | JGI IMG/M metagenome (GOLD analysis project Ga0123352, IMG submission 89700) | Labiotermes labralis P1 segment gut microbial communities from Petit-Saut dam, French Guiana - Lab288 P1 | ecosystem: Host-associated > Arthropoda: Insects > Digestive system > Gut ... | reverse complement strand
CTCCAACTTACAGCAAACCAAGAACGAAACGACCAATGTAATAATCAACATTATAGTAGTGAGCTCCTGATGATGGGCATAGTAATGCCCGAAACATGTTGAGCCTATAAGAAGTACAATAAAGTAGTAAGTAGCATCTAGTTGGTTCTTATTCTTCAGGTTGTACTGAATTTTTGTAGGAAAATTCTGACTTCATCACAAAATTAACCGGATGGCGCGCTTAAACGATATAACACAGCCACACATGCTGAGGGTCCCATCTTTACGAGTTATAGCCTGGCATTTGCCTTACAACTGAGGAAAAAGCACGGAAAAGCCTCAGTCAGTGTAGCCGAAGAGTGCCAGTTGGCACTATGAGAACAGAATATACAGAACAGAGCATACATAACAATAAGAATACATAAACATAACAATAAGATCATAAACTTAACAATACTGTAAAATGATATATGATAATAATGAATAATTATAATATAGCGGAAGTAAAAATTATTTTTTGTTTATGGTGTGATGAATAAAGCAGTTAAGTTCCACTGTTTTATAATTAGGCATTTTATCCTATATTATTTTACATTATTATTCTAATGTAAAATTTTAACTGAAATGATACGTTTTTAATATTATGGCGTGATAGTGACAAATTTAACTACAATTGTATTCTTGTACCATCACCCTGAATATGGCCGGATTACTGGCCGAAACATGTTGTGAACATATAAATAAACGTACAACATAAAATTAAAGTGTACTTGTTGGTTGTTTATGCAATTCACGAATCTAATTAAAGCGAGGCATGTGGAATGTATAAAAAATTGCCTGATTCCCTTTACTGTAGGCTGAATAAAAGAGTAAAGGACTGAGAAGCAAAGAAGGTGACGAGATTGATATTAAAATTTTGAGTCACCCATCAGGGAGTGGTGCATCTTGACGGCGGCAGGTTTACATCATAATATTGACATTGGAGCGTAATTTTTATGTGCATCACCACACACATTCCAACAAGTACATCATAATTAGGTACAATAAAACATATACATTTGTTAATCCTGCTACATGTTTCGGCCTTTTTCGGCCATCCTCAGAGGGGTATTCCACGAACAAAAACACAATAATTACTACTTAAGTCACAGATGTGCAAAGCACCGTGGGTGATAAAAACAGCCATAGGAGACACAGGGATATATCCCTGAAATAGAAGATTATTTTCTGCAAGAGATGTTTTTTAGCAATCAAATAGTAGTTATTGTGATACACATTGAATTACGCATTCGAATCCTTTTACGCATTTTATTGTTTTTATTGTTTGTATTATATCTCTAGTATTGCACATCTATGAAATAAGTGACCATTATTGTACATTTCTTTGTTGAATATATCACTGAGGACGGCTGAAAAAAGCCGATATATGTGGGAGCATTACTACACGTTTGTATAATATTGTGTCTAATTGTAGTGCAGTTGTTGGAATATACATATATATAGTGACTTTAGGTTTATGTGACCGTGCATCGTCAGCAAATCGTGAAGTGAGAGAGAAGACAAACAAGATGCAATAGTTAGATGTTTATTATCAATAATTTTTCAACATGTTTCGGGCATCAATATGCCCATCTTCAGGAGACCAAGACGTGTGTTACTGCACGTGGTGTGCTGCGTTGGTACTGCTGGGTGTGGTTGGTAGCGGTTGTGGGGCGCTGCGTTGTAGGGTGCGAGCACTGTGAAGGTTACTGTTCAACGCAGCGCCCCACAACCGCTACCAACCACATCCGGCAGAACCAGGACAGCACACCACGTGCAGTAACACACGTCTTGTTCTCCTGAAGATGGGCATAATGATGCCCGAAACATGTTGAGAAAGTATTGATAATAAACATCTAACTATTGCATCTTGTTGGCCTTCTCTCTCACTTCACGATATAGTGACTTGTCTTACTTCACCGAGCATGGCTAATTTTAAATGTTATATCAATATTTGAGACGACTCCATTACAAACACGCAGAGTACAGTGGAATTTGTGTGCAAAATTAGGCATTTGTTGCACGAAATTTTTTAATTTTAGAGAAGATGTTGGATAAGGTTATCCTTTGTTCTTAAAGAGCTAAATGTCTAGCCTCGCGCAACACATTCCATCTTATGAATCTGTTAGCCCCCTGCCTGGTCGAGTAGTCCCAATCTTTAGGAACTGTAAGGCTACTCTTACACAAATACTCACCATTCGAACTTAACCTAGGCCAGTTTAATGATTTCAGTATCTTAACAACCTGTTTATTCAAGAATCAATGTAGTGTTATCAGTTGACATGCTTATAATAAAACCAACTAGATGCACTAATTTCTCAGATTTATTTTTGTAATAAAGCTCTACATGTTTCGTACAGTTCCTCTGTCCGTCATCAGGAGTTTTTCACTGTACACAGAGCAATGGTTTATGCCATACGGGTTTGCTGACAGGATCAGGACGGAACCATCCTGCTTCTGCTCGCAAGCTGTCAGCAAACTTGTATGACATATACCATTGTTGTGTGTACAGTGAAAAACTCCTGATGATGGACAGTAAGTCTGTCCGAAACATGTAGAGTTTTATTCCAAAAATAAATCTGAGAAATTAGTGCATCTAGTTGGTTTTATTATAAGAATCTATCATCTATGTACGGTCACCTGAACGTCAAACATTTGACATGCGTGTAAGTCTCCAAAGCGACCTGTAGCCTCTTTACTTCCGCCAGTATTATTGCACATCTCATCATCCTTGAATTATGATCTCACAAATATCAGTGGAAGTCTACCATGTAGAAAGCTGCACATTATACTCTTCATCTTACTTTGCTATTTACATTTATTTCCATTACGTCTTGTGTATATCCTTTTGCTAAATAGTGTCTGTTCTCTCCTGCGTGAAAGAAGACCTGACGGTATCAGTCATGTTGACCGTACTTAATGACAAATTCGAAGCCTTGAGATACGAAGACATCCTGTGTAACTATGGTTGGGTTTAATGAAGTTACAGGAACAAATGACAGTAAATGACAGGAAAAAGTCTTTTCATCTACATTTCAGCTACATTTCTTTGAATCTGACACACGGCAAACATGTATTTTGCCCATATTCTGTAGGAGTGAAAACAGTAAACCCTAAGCACACCTAAAATATACGAGCTAAGATTTCATCTTTTGGAGATTCTGTACTTCCCCTACGACATTAGCGTAAGGACGTTGATACAAAAACAGTCCAACGAGGGGTTCGAGCAAGAAATCTTTCCCACATGTGATTAAGTAAAAGTAAAACAAAAAATGGTCTTAACATCCATAAAAAAAACCTAACTCAGAACTTAATTAAGATTATTGCAATATTACAGGACATCCCCCCTTGAGAGCCGAACATTTTGAACACAAAATATCAGATAAAGCAAAGAGGTGAAGGCCATTTGATGTTGTACTGTTGTGTAACTTCAATGCAACTAGTCTCGCTAAGTTTGAATAAAGAGGGATAAGAAGAATGAGACAGGGGAAGGTAACGCGGGGGACCAAAATTCTTACCGAAAAAAACAAAAATTTTGCTTCAGTGAATATTTCAGAACGCGCCTTCCCGTTCGTAGATCTGTTTCTGTGTGACCTGGGATCGGCGACGGAACCGTCAGTCGTAATTTCACGAAACTCGACAGAGGAATTTTATGCAAAAGACAGCAGAGCAAGCGTGTCTTGCAAATCCGCATAGTGAGAACTATAATTCATTTAAGGGCGTAAATTGAATAATACCCTATTGTCCTTATTTTTTAAATGATGTGGGCGATTTTCTATACAGATCTCCACACAACGCTCTTAAGCATATGTAAGTTCCCTGCAAATCGGTGCAAGGAAGAATATACTTTTATTTAGGGTCGTAAAAGATCTTTCGCACATATCTTCTGCTAGAGTTTTATGTTTCGTTGATCGTACATCCTGGTATGATCCTTCTAAATAATGCTCCTGCATACAAGACGGTCATCTACACAGAGTGACATAAACCAGGTGTCGCATTGATACAATAATTCTCCTGATGATGGGCACATGGCTGCCCGAAACATGTAGAGAGTAGAAATAAACATACATGAAAAATTGTGCGTGAAGTTGGTTATTTAGAAGGATCATACCAGGATGCACGTTCAACGAAACATGAAACTCTAGCAGAAGATATGTGCGAAAGATCTTTTACGACCCTAAATAAAAGTTGTGCGGCAATTTGGTTATTCACAAGAATCTTCTGTTGGATTTGTATAAAATTCGGTAACTAAAATTCTGTGAGCAAAATTTATGATTTAAATGTGATGAAAGCACATTACGTGTTCTAATTTTATTTTAAAGCTGTCTGTGGTCACATCCCGTCGCTAAACTGCTCCGCGTGTGTGCGGTCGTGAGAGGGGCTTAGAAAATACGACTAACGAGCCGACAAGAAAAGGAAACCTGAAATAATGATTGTATAATAATGGCTGTGCGCTAAAGAAGCAGTCGTTAATTTACGTTTTGTGAGGAAGAAGGCAATGAATTAAGTTCAGTACCTTGAAGATAGCGTGACACAATAATCACTCAACAATTTACGTCGAACAAATGTAATACAAAATAGCTTCAAGTCACAAGTACAGTTTCTGGTGTGCTACGAAGTAGCCGATCAGACATTGTTGACGTAATATATATATATATAGGAATGTACCTCTCTATGGTTAATATGGGCCTGAAGACGGTTTTGTAAAAACCGAAACACGTAGCCAATGAGCTAATGAAATGTAGTTGTGTTAAGACAGAATGAACAAATTTTGATGTTTGTTTAACCGTGCATCATTGTGATAAATGAAGAATAAAAACCAACTAGATGCCACTTATTATTGTATTGTACTTCTTACAGGCTCAACATGTTTCGGGCACTACTGTACCCATCATCAGGGGCTCGCGACTATGATGTTGATTACCACGTTGGTCGTTTCGTTCTCGGTTTGCTGTAGGTTGGAGGTTAGGTGCGGTTAGGCTGGAGTAATGCTTTAGCCTGCAGCCCGGACACTACTCCGGCCTAACCGCACCTAACCTCCAACTTACAGCAAACCAAGAACGAAACGACCAATGTGGTAATCAACATTATAGTCGCGAGCTCCTGATGATGGGCATAGTAGTGCCCGAAACATGTTGAGCCTACAAGAAGTGCAATAAAATAATAATTGTTATCTAGTTAGTTCTTACGGAATAAACCATTTTAATGAATATATTATTATACATACAAATTAAAAGATTTTATTCGGCTAAAGAGAACGATGTGTTCATTGAGTAGGAGGTTGGGTGGATCCCAGGGCCGGCCTGGACATTTAAGAGAACAGAAAACCTCTTGACCCTAATCGGAATCGAATCCAGTAACATCTAGCCTTCAACCTAGCCACTGTACAGTCTATGCCTTCCAGTTTCCCGAATGTGTAATTATATACACTTAAGACACCCAGTGGTAACATAATTTAACGTTTAAACATCCTAACAACGTCTGCATCTAAGTGCTATTATCCATTTTCTATCTCCTGTAAATCCTTTGTGTTCGGACGTGAATTGTGAAACAGTATGACGATTCGTGACATGTCTGTCACTTGCGCAAGCTGTCAATAAATCGAGTTACAAAATTAGAAACCAATACCTTATCAGCTTCAAATGGTCAGAGCCTTAAACAAAGGCTGCCATTGACTAGGACTGTTAAATAATGCAAGCGAGGAGAGGAGAAACACACAAGTTTTGTTCCATGTCAGTGACTGCTCACTTTGCTTCTAAATAAACGACCTGGTTGTCAGCGAATTATTTTGCGTGCTTAGAACGACAGAGCTGTCGAATAAGCTGAATACTGTAGAGCTGCTGTGCGTGATGGTATGCAATATATTGCTTAATAATTTAAAATTGAGGGAAAACTGCTCGAAAAATTTGGCGAAATTTCTTACTAGCCTAAATTTAAATAACAGGATATCAAACAAATAGTCAGGTTATAGAATCTTGTATAAATGATAGGCAAAATGTCATTCAGAGCGAAGGCAGCAAGCAACAACATTACTGTCGTCTAGCGTGCGACATGACACATGGTCTGGTAGAAGTGATCCAAGATGTCACAGAAATATACTGCTTTCATTACACTGCGGATGGCCAGTCAGTCGACGATTTTCACGCAAAATTTGACGAATTTTCGCAATGTTCTCCTCAGTTCTCCTTGTTGCTGGCCGTTCTGATCTCACTTCATCAGTGACACTTTCTCTTCCCTCAGAAAAACGTTTCACCCACTTGTAAACTGCTGTTTTCTTCATAGCATTATCCCAGCAAAATTGTACCAATATCGCTCTAATTTCGTTTCAACTCTTTCCAAGTTTAACAAGAAATTTAATGTTCGTTCGCTGCTCTAATTCAAGCTCCGACATTCTCGCGGCGGCACACCAAAACACACGCAGACAGTAACAGATGCCACTCAGAAACAGACTACCATAGATCAAAAACAACACAGCTGTGACACGCTGATATGTCAACGTCATCATCAAACCATACTAAAGCTTTTGTCCAGTGCTGCCACGGCAAGCACACGGTGGCGAGTTCACGAACTTAATTGTCCGACCACGTAGTCTAAACTGAAACGTCTGAACACACCTAACAGACTACACGTGAGCACATCTCAGAAGACAGGCACGCATATCATCTCAAAAGAATCTTGAATCTTTCCTTCAGTATAGCGATGGAAAAAAGTGTGTATCCGTTCTTAACCTTTTGAAGACTAATGTCAACTATAGTGGTCGTACCGCACCGCTAACCTATAAAGTTTCATTTTATATATATATATTCAACAAATATAGGTACTGAATATTTTAAACATGGTATATATTCTCCGAATTTTTCTCTTCAAAATGCTGTTTGTTTCATAATTCTAACGTATTTGGTTCCTGTCTTATTCACATTTTATATACAGAATGTGCTAAAATTAAAAAAATAATTCCGGCGCCAAAAGGTTAATTAAACGCAAAAAAAATTAAACCTCGAGGCAATAGAAATTAAGCTACGAAAGGAAGTCATATGTGTTTGCCTAGGCTGTTGATTCCTGTAGCTATAGCCATGCATTTGCTGAGCTGAAAATGAGGACGGGGGAGGAGTTCCTCCATTGTGGTTCAGAAATGAATGAGAGGGTGTGGAAGGAGCGTTTGCTTGGGGGTGGTTGAAGGATGGGTTGTGTGGGATTGTTTGTTCGCGGTTGCGGCACGCTCAGAAAGGAGACGGATGAATGCGGTCGCACAGAGAGGCAACCTGCATTGTCTTAAGGTCGCTTTGTTACGCTCATTGACGACCCGCTTACTGCACCAATTTTGGTCTAAATGTTGTTAGGAGCACACCGGAGGTCCGGGGTTCGAGTCACCTTCATTTATCATGGGAGTAAATTGTTGGACATGTTAAACCGTACAAACCACACTTATTCTCTGTAAAAAGTTAAATGTATGAAGCACATTATTTGTCTGTGAGCCGGGTAGCTAAGTCGGTATAGCGACTGAGCTATGGTCTGGATGGTCCGGGATCGAATCCCGGTGGGGACAAGATTTTCCGCACCTGTCCAGACCGGCCTTGGGGCCCACCCAGCCTCCTGTAAAATGGGTACTGAGTCTTTCCCGGGAGTAAAGTGCGGCCGGAGCGTCCTGCTGACCACTCACCCCCTTCTAGTGCCGTGGTCATGTAAGAGTAGAGCTATACCACTACCCACCCTCTGGGCCACACCGGGCCTGTAACGGGATCACTGTACCTATACCTATATACATTATTTGTTTCTGCAGTTTTGTAAGGTCTGTTGATTTATGAACATAATTTTAAGATACAGTAACAAAGCTGCTTGTTTCACGACCATAAACACCAAAAACTGTATCTGAGAATGAAGAAAACTTCCTTCTTCACAGCTTGCATATCGGCTCCAGGGGCCGTCCAGTCTGCTATAAAATGGGTAAAGGGAAATCCCACGACAAATGACAAGCGGCCGGAACCTGCAGCTGATTACTGTCACCTACTCCGGATAGTAATAATAAAAAAGGTAAAGTGCACCTTTGTACAGGCACTGAGGCTCTGTACAGGCCGAACGGCCCATAGGGGGAGTAGAAATATAACTCTACTCTTTCTTGACCACGGCACTAGAAGGGGATGAGGGGTCAGCGTCACGCCCCGGCCACACTTTAACCCCGGGAAAGACCCGGTACCCATTGTACAGGAAGCTGGGTGGGCTCCAGGACAGGTGCGGAAAATCTCGCCCCCACCGGGATTCCATCCCCGAACCGTCCAACCCGTAGCCAGTCGCTATACCGACTGAGCTACCCGGCCCACCAGATATTAATAATGTGTAGCTCTAGTTAACTCCCAAAGCCTCTTCATGTTGTGTTTAATTAAGCAAGGGTAAGATTTTTAACTACTTTAATTTAAAACTGGAATGTATGGCTTAATACTCGTATGTCACACTATTCATTATTCTTGACTCAACAGTAATATCTTCTTTACTTTTTGTATATATTCATAGTTACGTAGACACAATGCTGGCGAGCTGAAATTATCAAAGCCAAGCAGCAGAACTGCATTCTCCACAACAATTTTTTAAAGCAGACGAGTCGGTGTATAAACCGGGAGTTTGCAAGCTTGCCAGATATCTATGAGATACCTCAAACTTCTAGACGCCAGAAGGGTTACATGAAGAAAGTTCCACACAGAGAACCCATAGATACTGAAGTTCCACGGCACCAAATTTAGTCTTCCGAGCGACCTGGCGCCGGGAATTTGTGCACCCCTATTTTAAAAATTAAGATTAAATTGTTTGACGATGATACGACGCGTAATGTGGTGGATAAGTGTCAATATTTTGAATGAACGTTCTCTTTTCCCGTTAAACGGATCCTGCCCTGATACTGGAGAAAGAAAACTCTCCGGAACATACGTATTTATCTACCAGACTATACGGCGTCACACCCAGAAGGTCGTCGTGTCAGTGGTGCTGCCGTGAGTACTTGGGTTTAAGAGTGTAATCTTCGGACTTGGTTACGTACGTACAGGTAAAGGTAAAGTAAGGGCCAGAGGTGGAGTAGAGGTATATCTCTACTCTTTCTTTAACCTCGGCACTAGATGAGGTGAGTGGTCATCGCCACGTCTCGACCGCTTTACCCCCGGGACAGACCTGGTATCTATTGTATAGGAGGCTGGGTGTGTCCCAGGGCCGGTCTGGACAGGTACGGAAAATCTCGTCTCCACCTGGATTCGATCCCCAGACCGTCCAGCCCATAGCGAGTCGCTATACAGATTGCGCTATCCCCGCCCACCTCGTTACGTACGTACGTTTATAGCAATAAATTTTAAATGGCGCTTCATTTTATGATATAGTAGTAAACACATCTCCCAAAACATGGCATAAGCCGGTGATGAAATTAAGCTAAAAGAAGAAACAACGAAGGTAGGAAACAGAAATATAAATTGCCTGGGAATTATGTGGAAGGTTACCATCAGATACATAAGAGTCTGAGATCTGCTTTCTTCTGGGACATTACTCAGCGCAGAGTGGTAAATCCTTAACGATAGTTTGCGAAACATCGGTAAGGAATTACCACTCTACGTTGAAATCACACATAAGAATTTTTCTGCCATAACTAACGAAACTGTACACATTCTTTGTCAGGGTACCCGTTTTCTGGGTCCAGATTTGAATCCGGGACCTACGATCCACTGACCGTTTCACAGCATTTCCTAATCTTTGTCGTTTTGGATTTAGACCCTAATCACATAACAGTATTGCTGACTTCACAGTCATTAGAACGGTCAGTGTTGGGTGTGACGTACGTCAGTGGGGTGCACAAAGCAGTGGATCGTTGATTTATTCAACCCTCGATAAAGATTTCAGGTGACGTGTTTCAAAGCCCTCTAATTAGGCCTCACAACAGTACGTGACAGTTCGTGTCTGTGTTGGGCAGGACAGGGAAATCGTGTGTGGACGGCAACTTGTGCGTTTATCTGTGACGACTCGTTCACTATCAGATTCCAATTAAATTGCTTAAAAATTTAGACTCAGTATTGATCGATTAACTGACTCCTGTCTTTAAACAAGACTTGGGTTAACTTCTCAAAGTGTAAGACTTACTTTATGTACCACCAACTTTAATATTCAGAAATTCTGTGTTCTGCCCACACAGTGTATTTACATGTTTCGTATGGATCTCATAACAAACAGCGATTATTGCTCTATACAACATTGCCTTATCGGATTTTATGAACGAGGCAAAGAGAGTTTACTGCGCGGTTCGAACTGGGTCTTCAAATCAATCAGATACACTTTCGTCCTTAAAGGGTTAAGACATATTGTGTCCTGCTAGATAAGTACCAACAGTCTGCAGGAGCCTATCAACAAAAACTATCAAGGTTAAAATTCAATAATATCTTGGCCTGACAGCCTCGTCAGGTACTTCATATCCACCATCCTCGTCTCCATTAATAGGTTTCTGATATGTCTGGACAGTTAATCTGCCCTACATACATACCCACTCGCAAGAAGCCGGCTTTGTAAGAGGCCCCGAGCTAGTGGGGTTATTGGGCTGAGTCCGCAGATTGCTGTTCCTGGCGGCGATTACCCTTGTGTAGGGAGGCTGTCTAGTCATATCAGACGCTGATGATGGGGACGCATGCGGCCTTTGAAACGCTGGTGTATTTGGAGCATCTGACGTGAGTATCAGCACAAGACGACTAAATGACAGGCACCATGGCAGCTTTAAGAAATACAAGTACCGTATAGCAATCGTCTACAATTTCACTTTTTTTTTTGGGGGGGGGGGTTCGTCCCAGCGGCCCCGCGGTTTCCAACGCAGGACGCCGGCCGCCCCCCCCCTGAGATG
>Ga0123352_10019279_pt1 | contig 10877 bp, 8 predicted proteins | sample TergutLab28metaG_FD_89700 | JGI IMG/M metagenome (GOLD analysis project Ga0123352, IMG submission 89700) | Labiotermes labralis P1 segment gut microbial communities from Petit-Saut dam, French Guiana - Lab288 P1 | ecosystem: Host-associated > Arthropoda: Insects > Digestive system > Gut ... | reverse complement strand
CTGGAATATTCCTCTTCGTATCTGAATGGGTTGTGACTGCATTACTTCCTGTTTTGTTTTTAAAATAAGCCTTGTGTTCCATTTCTCCATAGACAGTTTACAAAATCTAACAATTTTACTGTTTTATTATTATTACTATTATTATTATTATGTATTTAAACCTGTATGTATGAATGTATATATGTATGTATGTAAGTTCGTGTATACATATGTGCATCTAGGATCTTTTATGGCCTGAGGCTTGTGGGCAAAGGATGGTGTGAGCCCAATGCAAGAATATAACACACTGGGCAAGTTACCAGCCCACCTCTAAAAACTTAGCACATTATGCATACAAGTAAAATGCCCATGATAGACAACATCAAATGTGTAATTATCTGGTCTTGTATTAAAATGCCCGTTCCAATCTGGAAACATCCGCCTCTCATTTAATAAGAACAGAATCAACAAAACTGAAAACAATCAGGTACAACATGCATAAACTAAGCACACACACATGAAGGCAGTTACCAGCACCTAGTAGGGCGACAGATCTGCCACACTGCAATCCCAGTGTTTATACTTCAAAAGGAGCGGCAGTTTTTGATAATTTCTAACTCATGGGTCTCAAACTCAAATATGATGTAGGCCAAACAGATGTACTTGAAATTTAAGGCATGCAGCACATCATTGCAAGCAACAAAGAAGGTCAGGATATTATGTGAGAGTTGAAGTTCTCACAGCAGTGTCACTACCAAGAAGGGTGCAGTAACACAAAAACAATTTTACTTTATACTGAAAAAATATTAAATCTATCATCTGCATGAGCACTGAAAAAAGAAAGGAAGGACAAAATTCAGATGTGTAAACTACAATAATTCTATAGAGTTCTAACTATGATATATCACATTCTGGACCATTCAATCTTTGGACTTTATGTTCAAAAACAAAAGAAAAATGCCATGCGTGATTTCAGGCTTCTGCCACGAAGTAGATGAGAACTGTGCTTTTCTGGGTTATTAAGTAGCGAGTAGTGGTAATTTCTTACCGACGTTTCGGGACAACCAGTGTGATAGGTTGTCCCAAAATGTCGGTCAGGAATTACAACTACTTGCTGCGTAATAACCCAGCACAGAACAGTTCTAAAACTGATGTAATGTTTTGGAAATACAGCCTTTAGTAGTGATATTACACTTTGTAGTTTTCCAAATCACCTTTCAAAACTCCTTGTCTGCAACCCTCTTATTCAAATGTATGTGTGTGTGTGTGCATGCATTTGTAGACGTCTTTCCTATATTTACAGTTCGTATGCAAACAGTTCTCATCTCTTCAGATTAGAATGTCTAATGTCTGACCAGCTTCAAATAATCTTTGACATCTCTGGATCAATATGACCTTTCAAACACCACTGCATATCTCTGTAACTCTCTGCAGCATACTTGTATCACTGTTTCCAGCATACTTATATTCTTACAACTGTTCCAATGTTTTTGTACCACCAGCACTTTTTCCAAAGACTTGTATTGCTCTAACTCTCTCCAACATCCTGGCATCACTACAATTCTTTCCAAAATTTTGTAACACTATATCTCTTTCAAGCATCTTGTTACCACCACAACTCCTTAACACATCACTGTATCTCTTCAGCCTGCTGCTTTGTAAATGCTTTGTATGTGCTTTCCCTAGAAGGCATCTGTTTGTCAGCTGTCTGAGAACAGCAAGTATGTACATATTCAGGATGGGATATTACAAGTCTTTGGCAACTTAGACTGATGATGGAGCTACCACCAATTATATTAGATGTATACTAAAAATTCCACTGAACTCCTGGTTTAATGCTCACATACTTTATACTGGTTCAGTATGAGCAGTCACATAATGAACGTGCATTCCTCTTGTCTGGCCACCTCTGGACTTCAATAGATGTTAAATCCACAATATTCCCAGGCTGCATTCATATACATCAGATTTTATACACAGGTGTTTCAAAGAGACCTGACTAATTTCAAATGCTCATATCTCTGAAAATAATTTATGAATAACAGAACTGCAAAAACATGTTAGCAGGAACACATGTTAAGTTTTTATCTCAAGTGTTGTAAGTTACAAATTGCAAGTTACAGGGTGCTTCAAAAACATCTCACTGATTTCAAGTGCTTGCATCAATAAATAATTTATGAATGACAAAACTGCAAACACATGTCAGCAGGGACACATGCCAAGTTTTTATTCCAAGTGTTTAAATTTCTATGACTGCTTTAGATGTATCGCAAAAGTCAAGTGTCATACATACACTGCAGGGAACTTGTAGATTTTCTGGAACATCAGTGGTTCTCCTTCTGCCACAGACTGACACTGCTTCCACAAGTTAAACAAAATGGTTACTCCATAAAAAAGTGCAGTGTTGCTTCTGGTATGATACCAAAAATTCTGTGATGATTGTGCACAGGTTATTTTGAACAAATGCCCTATATGATATCACGTCCTTATTATTTTGTACACCATTCTTGTGGAATGCTCTCATATCACAGGAGCTTAGTGGAATGAAGTTCCAACATTAGTGCTAGTACATAAAAAATACATTTTATACATAACCATAACCACACAGTCATATCAGTCCAAGGAATACTTTATCATTAAAGTGTATCAAACAGTACCAGCTGGTTTCTTGTTTTACAGATGATGGAGGTGAGGAGGGGCCTGAAGATGAAAAAGAGTTTCCTTTTGCACTCACAGACACAGATGTTCTTCCTGCCTCTGATGCAGATGACTCTCCATTACCTGACGTGGCAGTAAAGCACACTCCTGCATCCAGTGCTACAGAGCATTGCGTTGTTGAGTCCACCACACCTTCTGTTGAGACACACATAAGCATTGGTTGCCAAATTGTGGTGCCATTTTTTATTGCTGGAATGGGCATGGTTGGAGCAGGTTTCTACCTGGATCATGTTCAAGTAAGTCTTTGAATGTTTATTTAAACACAGTCTCACACAACTCTTATACAAGTTTTCTAGGCAACCAGTTTTGGCTTTGTAATGAGCCATTGTCAGACCTTTTTCTTTATCGAGACCATCCAGTGAAATTTATCTTTGCAGGTAGGATTGAGATCTCATTCCTTAACACACATTATAAAATTAATTAGAATAAAATATATGTAAATATATAAGTTATAAAATATATAAATTTGCTGGTTAACAAAGCCAGAACTAGTTACCTACAAAACTTGTTTGCTGTGTATGACAGTGTTTTATCAAACATTCAAATACAGCACAGAGGGGATGAATCACCTAAAGATAAGCCTTGCGAAGCAGTCATGGAAGGGATAACAAATCCTTTTATTTCTCTGATATTTTTACTTTTTAATTACTGTTAATCAGTGCAAAGTTTGCAAATAAAAGACTCAATTATAATAGTGACAATCACTACTGCAAACCAACCATTCATTCACTCATTTTTGCATGAATTCACTGGTTTATTGGTTGTCCATCCAGCCTTCATCCACATATTGATAGTTCATGAATATGAAGTGCAGTCAATCACCTATGGCAGATGTCTGGGTTTACCAGTGACATACTTCTTCTGATTTTAGGATTGGGAAGTGTTTATAAAAGTGCCTGAAATCATCATCCTTGTACCATCCCTCTTAGGACTAAAGGGAAACTTAGAAATGACCCTAGCATCAAGGTTGTCTACACAAGCCAATTTAGGGCATATGGATGATGCAACAGAGAAATGGAGCATGATCTTCGGAAATTTAACATTAGTGCAGGTATTTTATACTTAAATAGTTCATACTGACAAGTGCAAATATTTTACATAACCAATGAAAACCCAGTATGTGGAGATTTAAAGACCTGCTGCTCCACGTACAGAGGCCATTTCACTTTGAACTGTGTACTGTATTATATTTGTTTTAATTATTCGTCTTCATGAAATTTCTATCTCTGACCTGCCATTATATTGGGAAGGAAAGACACAAACACAAAGAAAGGACACTTCAACAGTAAATAGTTGCCTCAAGCCAGCCAAAGAAATTGAGAACTTACAGGCTACACACATTGCAGCCAAGCATGGACTGAATTTCCTGTCATGCTTTCCGCCTGGCACTGACACACAGTGGGTTACAAAAGCAATTCCATTGGGCTATATAGGATGAGGACGATTGGAAAGTGAATATGTAATACTAAAAGGATGTAGCTCCTAAATGGAATGCTATATCTCTATGGTTCATGTGCTATTTTAAAGCACAAGCCCCAGCATTTGGCACACACTTCTGCGAACTGGAAGGTAGAATCCGCACATTTCCTAGTGTTTCAAGAGGAAGAGCGGTAAAAGTATAAAAAATTTGTTGTTCCAGTTCATCAAGTGTACTTGATTTTGACTGGTAGATCTTCTCTTCAACCAAACCCCACAAATAAGATTGGGTCCTTGCAAAGGCTAGTTATTGGTCCTTGATGCCCAATTCATGGACCAGGAAAATGGTTGTCAAAACATGCATAAACAAAAAATTCAAAATGTTTTGATTCGCCGTCTTTCATGAAGTACAGATCTTCATAACTGTCACAGTAAGAAAGAATGGGTAACAATCAATAGTATTCAAGTAGCTACTTTACACTCACCCTGTACATTTCTCATAGGAGCAAACAGATCTATTAATTCTATAATCTTGTATTTGAGGTACACTATCTTGACAAAGCACATTTTTCAGTGAAACAAATGCAACTGAAATAGATGCAGGCCTCATTCGCTCACCACAGATTGATCTGCATGCACTCTTATATGATTTGAATTTCAAATTACCATCTCACAGTGGTGCTATCCTGTAGTCAACACACAAGGCTAAGTCATTGACATACTGCCTGACTGACACAACACACTGCCTAAGCAACCAATCAAACAGCTGGTAAGTTTAAAATAGTGGATGACACTGTATATTCTGCATAACTGCTAAATTAAATTAGCTACATTTCATGTCATATGGAATGTAAACATTACAAGCACTTAACTTATTCTACAGATTTTGGGTACAATATTGTTAGTCACAATGCATGTATTGTAATTATGAATGTCATGTACACAAAACAGTTCTCAAAACACCATTGTAGGATTTGATGCCTTTTTCAGTGTCAGGCCATTGTGGTGGGACTGATGTCAGCTGTAGTTGCTGTAGTGATGGTGGGCGTGACACAGCAAGAATTCAGTCTCAGTCACACATTACTTTTATGTTCCTGCAGCCTCATTACCTCATCCATTGCCAGTCTTGTATTAGGTAATGTCACTTTGTACCTAGTATTTATAATTTGTTGCCTGACACTTTAGACATTAAGTTCATGAAATAAACTGGATGATTATATTGCATTATGGGGTGCAGGTAAAATTCTGCATTAAAATGAGCCATTTCAAAGATCAAATGACTCATAACACAATAATGATAAATTGTATTTAAGGAAATTAGTTTCCATGGTATGAATTATAATCACAGAATATGGTTCAGTTCTGGCTGCATTTCACACAGGGATAAATATTAGTCATTTTAAACTATGGTGTAAGTTCCTGTCATATTTCAGGCATACTGAAAAGCAAAAATTTTCCCTGCTTTGTTGAAACTGTCTACAGTGTATTTTTTTTTTTAACTTGTTGTTCATCCACTTCATCACACATGTAACACTAGACACATCAATTACAGTTCACAATTTGTATATTACAAAACACAACTTACAAAATATGGTTATCCACCCATTATAATATAATAAATAACTATTAAAAATTTAAAGACCAACTGGATGTGGAATCTGCCACTACATCTAGATATATGTGTACTTACATATGTATGAACTCTGTGAAAACTGTCATCTTGTATTACAAAAGTAGTAAATTAACATAATTAAACACTGTCAAAAATACAGTGTAGATGATAAGGAATAAAGGTAATAAATATATCTAAGAGTCAAGAATTCATATTACAGGTAATAATATAGATCTGTATTCATTCACACTACATGACAGATTATTTAGATGTTTACTTTTAAAATTATTACACTGAACCAAGATCTCTAATCAAATTCCAAGCAAAATATTCCTCTGAGTAAAATGAATTTATAAGAAAGAAACTTTTCAGAACCGATATGAATTGGTTTATGTCATGAGATGTATTTTTGTTGTTAGAAGGCAGGTGATTTAAAACTTTGATTCCAAAATAAAAGGGTCCCTTTTGGAATGTTGTTAAGTTTACAGTTGGAGTATGTAAGTCCAAACTAAATCTGGTGTCGATATTATGTATCTCTCAATTTGATTCATATACGATGTAAATCTCTATTTCTGGCTATGAATAATAAAAGGGAAAAAATATATTGTGATTTTAATGGTAGAATTTCTAGTTTCTTGAATAACTGATGATAGAAATCTCTATTTCTGGCATTCATAATAACTCTAATTATCCTTTTTTGAATTTTAAAAAAACAAAAGCTCTCAACAGAATTACCCCCAGAAAATTATGCCATATGATTAGGATGGAATGAAAATATGAGAAGTAAACTGTCCTTAGTGTATCTTGGGACATAAAATGTTTGACATACCTGCTTGCATAGCATGCTCTGCCTGGTTTAAACATCAGCTTATCAATATGGTCTTTCCATGACAAGGAACTATCTAGATCAAACCCAAGAAACCTGGTATTTTCAATCTCTTTTAATATGTTTATTGTCACAACTTCTTTCATATTAATTTCACAAATTTTTTAATGTCCTAAATTGTAAAAAGTAAGTTTTATCAAAATATAATGATAATAAGTTAACTTTGAAACAGTCATTTACATTTCCAATTATACTGTTAATATCCTTCTATAAACTGTGAGGGACTAGGATTTGCTATCATTATGCTTGTGTCAACTGCATGTAGAACCGGTTTAGATAGGTCAGCTATTACTTACTCTATGGTGCAGAGTCCTTCTTGAGCAGGTAACTGGTTTGCAGGTAGTCAAGAAATTCCTCGCATTTCACGGAACCCGAAGGTTCATTACCGCACTCACAAGTGTCCACCAGCTATTATATTCAGAAAATCATTTATGTACAGTAAGAAGGACAATGGACCAAGTACTGAACCCTGAGGAATAAAATGTTTTATTTTGCTCCATTCTGAAAAAGTAGTATTAATAGAACAGCTATTATCTATTAGCACTCTCTGATGTCTATTGCTGAGGTTATGTTCTTAAGAGTGGGTTGGATTTGCCCTGAATCCATAAAATTCACATTTTAACAAAAGAATATCATGATTTGTGGAGAAGAATGCTTTTTCTAAGTCACAAAATATTCCAATTTATTTAGTGCTAGTAATATTTCATTTATTGGTTTGTAGGAGGCTTTTACATTTCAGGAATTATTTCTGAAGCCATTTAGTTTGGTTGTTAATATATTATTTTCATTGATGTGTTGGTATAATCTTGTATATATAACTTTACCCATAACCTTTGATGTGGATATAATTAAGAGATAAGTCTAAAATTGGATATATATCCGTTCTGTCTCCTTTTCTATATAATGGTTTAATTTCAGAAAATTTTAATAGGGAGGGAAAAATTCCTGAAGAAGGTGATTTGTTACATATGTATGTTAAAGGAAATGCGATGAAAGTTGTATTTACTTCTAGAATTTTCATAGGAATCTCATCATATCCATGAGAGTTTTTGGATTTTAGTGATTTGATAATTTTTTCAATTTCTGTAGTTGCTGTATATTTTAGTCTCATGTTTATGAAGGGGAGCATAAAGTTTTTATAGGATTGTTACTATTTAATAAAGTCTTATAATTTTTTATGTTACAATTTATTTTTTTCAGCTACTGTACAGAAGTAGGCATTGAAAGATTTTGCAATTGATTGTTGATTGATAATTAATTTGCCACCTATATTTATGAGTTGAGTGCCTTTATTTTTATGGATTTTGCCTGCTTCCATTCTTATAATATCCCAGGTAGTTTTTATTTTATTGTTGGATTTAGAAATCAAATAAAGTTCTCTTTTATGTTGGCATGAGATTTTTATTCCTATCGTAAATCGGAGTTTGTTATTAAGTGTACTGTATATTTTCTGAAATGGGAAGCTGGAGTAGCAAATTCTGAAATATGTGTGAAGGTAAAAGTAAAGGTAAAGCAGTCCTGTTACAGGCCTGGAGTGGCCCAGAGGTTTCCAGGAAGTTAAGATTCCCAGATTTCATGAAAATGGCACAGGATGGTGGTAGGTTGTCAGCCTTACGCACCGGCCGCCTTTACCCCCAGGAAATACTCCTGGTACTCATTTCTGTTAGAGGCTGAGTCGACCCAAGTGCCATAGAGCGATCAGAAGGATTTTATGTCAATAAAAAATTCCAATGACACCAGCTGGGATCCAACCAGCGACCTTCCGGCTTGTAGCGCCACCACAGTCCCCCAAATATGTTGTGAAGAAAACCGTTAAGAAAACGCTAGTAACGCTGTCCCAGGTTTCATAGAAGAGATTAATTGCAAGTTGAGGTATGGAGAATTTATTAAATTTTCTTATGCTTCGGGTTTTGCTAATACGTTTATCTACAGTAGTACTATTAATTGTTATAATTTGGGCATCATGATGCTAACATGTCACCCAGTGGATGTATGGAATAATTTTTATATTTTATTTTATCAATAAATATATTATCTATTGCTGTAAAAGAGTTATTATGTATGCTAGTTGGAAAGTTTACAGTTTTATGAAGGTTGTACAAGAGTAACTAGTTGTCTACTTCACTTTTTTGTCATTGTCATTAAGGTAATTTGCATTAAAGTCACTGCAAATAATAATCTCAATAGTGTTGTTGTGTAAGAAAGTAAGAATGGAGTCTAAGGTACCTAAAAATTCAAATAACTTCCAGTTGGTGATCTGTAGATGGCTATAATGCAAATAGTTAAGAACGAAAAGTTAATCCTAACTGCACATGTTTTATGTCTTGTTCCTTACAAAACTCACCTAGATTAATATTTGCAAACTGAAGGGCATCATGCACAAAATTACTTACTCCACCATTCTTGAAAGATTTCCTGCAAAATTTAGTGCCAAGTTTATATTGATCCATATATGTAAAATCAATTTCAGAGGCTGTGAGATAATGTTCAGTAAAAGTACCTGGGGAAAATCTGGAGACAAGAAACTTATCAATTCCTCTGTTTTGTTTAACAGACCCTAAACTTCTGGCGATACACCGTAAAACTTATTTGAAATTGGCAGAGGATCATTACTTGCCTGAGGCTGCCACTTTAAACGATTAGGATCTTGGTTCTTGAATTTCTGTTTATCTTTTTGTATACTAAGCAGTTCACAGTATAATTGGACAGTATTTTGTCTCTTATACTGCTGCAGGTTTCATTACGGCAACAGTTGTAATCGTTTCTCGCTGCTTTAATATCAATCCTGATAACGTTGCAACTCCTATTGCTGCAAGTTTAGGTGATATCACATCACTGGCTCTACTGTCATGGATTGCTTCTATGTTGTATGCTGTGAAAGGTAAGAAGCATCAGAGTGTTTTGTTGAATACTTGGATCTGAAAAATAAAATTTTGTTTGATAAAACTTATACTTTTTAGTAAAGGAAAACTGAGTTCCAGGAAGTCAAAAGAGTTATGTGTGTGTGTGTGTGTGGTATACGTGCGTTTGTGCTTGCATGAACACAAGCACACAAGCACAAGCACCCACACATGCACATAAATAATTTCTAGAAATTAAATACCTTATCTCATAGTTCACTGTTTGATGAACACAAATTTTTTTCTTTAGTTCCTCATATTTTATCTCAGGACCTTAATAATACATGCAGGTTAATGCTAAAATGAAAATTAACATGACTGTAAGCCTTTGGTGTACAAGGGAAATATTTAAAATGATATTGAATTATTTAATTTTAACTGGTCAGAAGGTGTTAAAGCTTTCCTAGAAATGGAAAGTAGCTTCTTTTCCATGCTATGATTTCTTATTGAATATGTCCTGGAAAAAAAAAATTTCCGGTCTACTCCTCAAGAAGCAAATTATCAGGATTTTCAAATTACCAGACGTCAGATTAAAGGAAGTTTGTTGCTTTATTTTGTGTATGCAGAACACTTTCTTTCTGCGAGCAGTAATGTAGTAGCAGTAACAGCAAAGGCTCCATTCATGTTATGTTCTAATTTTTGGAATGTTTTTTGTTGCTTGTTTGCTTTCTTTACTTTGCAGGACCTTTCTGCATTATCACTGTTTTCCTTTTACATTGAAGAATGCACAAATTACTGCAAAAGGACAAATCAGAAGCATAAGTTTGAATTACTGGTTATATAAAAGGAAGTGATTTTTTTTTCAGATAAGTTTTCCTGGATTCCACCTATCATTATTGGGTGCTACATTCTGGTTATCCCATTCTGGGTTTTCATTGCCAAGAAGAATAAATACACTAAATCCATCCTCTACACTGGTTGGACTCCAGTCATACTAGCAATGTTAATTAGCACGTGAGTATGAAAGCCTAATGAACATATAAACATTTCAAGTAGTAAAGGGCACATCCTTATGTGTTCCGGTCAAAGAGAAATATGAAGCAAGTATAAAATGGAGTAAGAATTATGTACTTACTTTTACTTAATTTCATAAGTATGTTCATTTTTTTGATGTTCGTGCAACTATGTATCCTTAACATGAAATGATTTGTTACACAAACTTCATGCAACAATTATGATTGATTGATAAACCAATGACTCAACATGTTTCGGGCACCATTGTGCCCATCTTCAGGAGTGCAAGGCTGTACACTACTGCATATGGTTTTCAGCACTGCAAAAGATAAGTCAAAATAAGGTGTTTGTATTGTGATTGTTTGTAGTGTTAAGTGATGGTTGGTATCCTGTGTTAGACACGCTGTAGGGT
>Ga0123352_10019277_pt1 | contig 10878 bp, 3 predicted proteins | sample TergutLab28metaG_FD_89700 | JGI IMG/M metagenome (GOLD analysis project Ga0123352, IMG submission 89700) | Labiotermes labralis P1 segment gut microbial communities from Petit-Saut dam, French Guiana - Lab288 P1 | ecosystem: Host-associated > Arthropoda: Insects > Digestive system > Gut ... | reverse complement strand
CCCGCATTTCACGGAACCCGAAGGTTCATTACCGCACTCACAAGCGTCCGCCACCTGTCTCTATCCTGGGCCAGCCCAATCCAGTCCATATACCCACAACTCACCTACTGGAGATCCATCCTAATATTATCCACCCATCTACGCCTAGGTCTTCCCAGTTGTCTCTTTCCCTCCGGTTTCCCCACCAAGACCCTATACACCCCTTCTCTTCACCCACACGTGCCACATGCCCAGCCCATATTTTCTATAACAACTTCAGTTACTAAATTAAACTCAGTTCAATTTTAATTGAAGTTATTTTGAAATATGTAATTAAGCCCCTTTTTCGTGTATGTACGCACGTTGATTTTAAAATGTTATGACTCAAACTTTTATGAATTTGATCCACGTTGATATTTTCTCTGAGGTGATACGTCGCGTCAGCTGGTAAATATTTACCGACGTTTCGACGCATCGTGTTGGCTCTGTCTTTGTGACCAAGCAATCCAAACCCTCTTCTTGGCCTTCTACATCATTTTGACGAAACCAATACGATCTTTCGACATACATGTAATTGTTAACCATCTGATAGGTCGTGAAGTACCGTAAGATTTGACTCTTTAGTACCACCACTGTCGGAATCTCAAATGGAGACACGTTAATACGACTTATTCTTTACTTTAAATCACGCGATTCATACACCATGAAGTTGTTCAGACTTCTATAGAATCACCCTGTATATTTGAAAGTTATTAACTGTAATAGACTGCTTTTTTGTTTTATTTGAATAAGATAAATATTTAAGTTCGTCATCTATAAAACGTTAAACCTATTAGTGACATTTAATGGACATAAATTGTACTGTTCCATAAACATACTCAAATGTTAAGGCAGAGTTACTCTAAATAGAAGCCAACGCAGAAACTCTGAAGTACGTGACTTGTTTGTGACAGGTTTCGCCATAATGGTGTATATTATGAGAAGGGTTCTCACAAACTTTTCTGCTGCGAAGACCTTTCTTTTTGAGGAAATTTTTCATGGATCAAAAGACACTAAAATGTGTATATTGAAAATTAAATGTGGCGAATTGCTTTATACTAATCCACACTCAAAGGAAAACGTAATTAAACATGCTGATGTATAGAGTAATAGAACTGAATTGGTTGGTTTCAAGTGACGTCTATTTTGAAGTGTTTGTTTTGCGAAACGCACTTTAAAAAAGTGTTTTTGTATTCCTTTAATGAATCATTACTATTTATGGGAATTCGTAAGCACTGTTTATTAGCAGCTATACCAGTTCGGTTTATCGCACAATAAAGGTAACTCGCTCTTTCTCTTAAAGATATAATGATGTTTAATTCAAGAAATCCGTAAAATTAAAAGACAGGCCTAACTGCGAATCCCCTGGACAAAAGTATGGGATACCAATTAGCGAATTGTTGTTTTAGGTAATGCCTAATTTTGTGTAGCGGGTTTCCACCACGCTAAACTAGATGTCACGAGCCCGTCTTTTCCCGGCCCCATGTTAGGTAGTAGGTTCTAGTCTTATTCAGGATGTGGGTGTATGTCGGCTTTTGCTGTTGTCCTTCGCAATTAGAGGTCTCACGAGGGGCCTATTTCCCTACCAATCGGTCTACTAAGTGTAGAAAAACAAGATTCAAAAATCCCGAACGCTTGAGGTTTAGTGTACAGGAAGGTGTGGTTTAGAGGCTTTATTACGGGCTATCAAACAAACGTGCAGCCTGTCAGTGCTGGAACATATTTGATTTACATGTGAAGACGAAAGACTTCCACAGCTATATTAATAATTGTCCAACTGGATGCAACACAAAGCAGTCTATTTATTATTCTGCAAGTTACATGTTTCTGGTGTCAAAGGGTGTGACGTGCACGTCACACCCTTTGAGACAAATGATTAAATTTTATGTATTCCATGGATGTAAACACGATGGGATCCCAAAGTGTGCGTAGCATCTTGTAACTTAAATGACAAAAAATAGGCCTGAAGATGACTATTTATAGTCAAAACATGTAGCCTATGTAAATGCCTTGAGTAATAAAGTGGTTGGGCTGACGTACACTGTTTAGTATTATATTAAGTATTTACTACGATAATCGCTGTCGAAATTGGGTTTTGTATTCGCTTCTTTATTTGAAGTAAACACAGAGGAATGCATCAGAAAAATACAAAGGTCCTAGAAGGATCTGTATCTTGAGATGTTGGGAAATCAGTCGGCCGTTTCATCGTGTAAATCACAATTTCCATGTTGCTTATACTTGCAGTGGTTTGGATTATATCACTGTGTAAACATTTATGTGGTTACCAAAGTGCAGAAGGAATATAATCTCATGTTCATGGTATAAGGGAGATAGTCTGGAAACTTTAAATTATGGATAGGTGGGGGAAAAGAGAGAGGCAATGTAAGGATGACCACTCAGAGTAATGGGTGGGGAGAGCAGACTTGACTTCCTGGGTGTAAGTGCGATCCAGACGCTCTCAAACGTTGTCCGCATCCTTGGCTCTGATCAGCAAGTCTGACCTTCTTCACACTTCTGTACAACGTACCGCTGTCTCTATGTGGCTTACGTACTTCAACCGGACGAAGGAACATCAGATTCCTCCGATAGGCGTGTAGCTAAAACGATATGGAATGCCTTCAAAAGAAGATTGTATGAAAATTCACTGCCCGCGAAAAATTAAAATTTCCATTTTATTTTCAATTATGGACCTAATTCCACAGAGAAATTCAACAGTAATCCCATTATGAAAGCATGTTGCATTATTACAAAGCACGGACAGGCTACACAGCAAAATGTACACGCACTGAGATAGCTCAGTCGGCATAGTACGTAACTAGGCTACGGGCTGGACTTCCGGTAACGATTAGCTTGATTCTCGGCTGTGTCCAGAGGATCCTTTCCACTCCAAAGTGTCCATGCCGGCTATGGCGCCCACCTAGGTTCCTATGCGTCGTGTACCGGTGGCGTCGGAATTGGCTGGGGTATGAAGCTGGCAGCGCTTCCAATCTATTGCCCAGATTAACAGGACCAGCAGTGCACGTATAACGTAACATTGAGGTGCGTTCGCGTAACCATTCTTGTCGTGAAAAAGCAGTAGGTGTTACATACTCTGAGTGTGTGTTTTTGTAGCCTTAGCTACCCAGCATGCAAACTGAATACTCGTTATATTGTCATCTGTGTCCTTTCTGCCTCTACCGTATTTTTCCACGTTATCTTCTAAGGGCCACGAATTTTCTCGAAAAGGCTAACTGTATGTAAAATGCGTGTTCTGACTTTCTGTTCCAATTTGTATGAAACATTTCTTATTCTGAGAATAATTCACCTAGATATTGCTATAAAAGTAGAAACATAATCATGTAAATCACCCATTATTATTGTCATATTTAATGCAGCTCTACTTTTCTCGACAGATTTTCGGAAAATACTTACAGTATCAAATTTCATGAAAATTTTTCCAAATGGAACCGAGTTGTGCATTTGGACGAACGGACGGACAGACGGACAGATATGATGAAGTTAATAGTCGCTTTTTTTGCAGTTTATTGAAGGCTCCTAAAAGTGAGTGTAGCCATACTCAACATGCTCATTTACTTTCATGACGCGTTCACCGCGAATCTTGTCTCGCACTGTCACCGCCGAAGCACCGGAAGGTATAATCGGATTTTATTTCACTGGCTGGTTTCGTGGTACAACAGACGATGAACTGCCTTGTAAGTGGCGATTTTTTTAACAAGCAGGCATCAAGTTGGCGATGGAAGGATGGAGTACGGTATCAACAGAGTTCGATATCCAATAATCGATTGAATATTGGACAAGAAAGACAAAATTGTAATCTGGGGTGCAAAATCGATTTCCTATAGCAAGATGGCAAAATATCGTAATCATCCATGAATGGAAAATTTATGTTTCCCACTGCCATGTATTGGGACCGCTCGGTCCCCCCCCCCCCCGACCCGCGCCCCTTGTGTAGGGAAGTCAGTGAGAAGTTGCGTAACAAAAATAAGTTGAATCACTTACAAGAAAAGTCCGTTAAAAACTTCGCAGCTTTACTTAAAGCTGAAGGAAACTTCGCAAAGAGCAGGAAGTGGAACATAAAAAGTGGGCTCTTTATGGCATTGCAACTGAAGTTAGGATAGAAAGTTATAGCTGTGGCCGAAAATTGTTTTGGTCCATTTCGTTTTATCCACATTCACCTGAAAACGTTTCATCTCCAACAACTGTTTAACATTTGTCGGCTGCACGTCAAAACATCGGCAGCTGTTTTGACGTGCCTCACCATTCGTTGTTACGTCTTTATATCTGTGAATAAATACATAACATTTTTCGTCCTAATAGAGACCTACATTCTGTTATGTTTCCTTTATATTTCTTCCGACGTATTCAGAACATGACAGTTTATCAGTAACGTGATGTACTACTAAAACACTTTATTATCCAACAGATGCACAAATATATAATTCGTAGATACAATTAGAATTATTGTAAAATATTTAAAATTACTCCAAATTTTTTGCCTTTGGATCTAAACTGGATGTAGTTCGGCTTTAATTGCTTGATGTTGCACATTTTATTGAACCACACAGCAGAGATGTTTTTAAGTAGTGTTCTTTAGGCGTAACATATTTTTGCTTCTTTTGTTGTTGACGTTTTGCTGACCGTGCATCTCAGTATATTTATCTCAGTAATTAACCTACTTGATGCAAAAAATTTTTGTTTTACAATAAGCCTCTACATGTTTCGAGCACATGTGCTCGAAACATGTAGAGGCATGAAATAAACGTATTGTAAAACAAAAATTTTGTGCATCAAGTTGGTTAATTACTGAGATAAATATTTTTGCTTGTTTAGCATCAGCAATCTTTAATAATTTATAATAATTTTAATTGTATCTACGAATTATATATTTGTGTATCTGTTGGATAATAAAGTGTTTTATTCGTCATTGATGCACGGTACAAACATGAAGATTGGTGACGTACTATCTTCAGATCTGATCTGAAAAATAACATGTACTTACTTGCAATAGCCAATAGTTCTGGACCTTTTTCCTTACGAACCTTACGTCATTTGTTAGTATCAGAATATGGCAAAGGCAATAAGAATTACGGATACTACAGCATATTGTAGCAAAAAAGCTTGAAAATTCTAATGGTGTGTCCGTACTTTAGTACTCTCAGTACTTAATGTACCTCTAGATAACAAAATCTCTATATTTGGTACTAAAATGTTTAGGAAATCGCTCTTTTGAGGTTAGGTGTTTTTGATGAAATTGTTTTGATAAACAAAATACATCATACGTGCCCAGAAATTGTTTTCTCAATAGATTTTATCCTCGACAATTTCCCTTTGAAATTTTAAAGTCTTTTTTAATTGTGTTGTGTGTCCTCGAGCGCCTGTGCGCAAGCGCTAGATAAAAAGGTCACGTGCAATCTATGTATGCATGCATTACTGCAGTCTCACCTGTGTGTTCCTTTGTGTTGTCGCTTAAAGCTTGGTGCTGTAATTAAACAGTACTGAATATGTAAAGGGTCCGCGTTTGTGATTTTGAAAGTTGGGCAAAGTTGCTGCTTTGTGTTGGAAAATGGAAACATTCTGATTGATATGGGTGACAGGTGATTGTGAATGTTTCCCGAAGTGTCCCTGTGTTACTGTGAAATACAGTCAGTATACTGTGCTGGAGCAAACAAGCTAGGCAATGTACATGCCTTTGTTTTGTTTCATTTATGATTTATCTAACTGTGAGCACAGATAAACATTGTGACGCCTTACCCGCAATAACCTCTAAATAACGCAGCTTAGTCGTTACTGATTTATGCTTGTATAAATATCAATTCGACGGCGCGAGCCAGGTGACACCATTGTATAATTTGACAGACAACTGTCCACCGACTCGGGTCTCCAACACTTTACGACAAAGGGCAACACCCGGGCCACAGGTGGACAAAATAAAAATAAGTGGTACACATGTGTACTTGTATTTACGGGGACCGCGGTGGCACAGTGGTTAAGGTGCTGTGCTACAAATCAGAAGGTCGCTGGTTCGACTCCAGCTGGTGTCATTGACATAAAATCCTTCCGATCGCACTATGACCCTGGGGTCGACTCAGCCTCTAACAGAAATGAGTACCAGAAGTATTTCCTGGGGGTAAAGGCGGCCGGTGCATAAGGCTGACAACCTACCACCATCCTGTGCCGTTGTCACGAAATCTGGGAGTCTTAACTTCCTGGAACCCATTGGGACCCTCCGGGCTTGTAACGGAACTGCTTTACCTTTACCTTTTTACTTGTATTTACTTTGTTTTGGATTGTTTGTACTGTATTTTTGTGTCGTTTCGTTTGTGTATTTATTCTTATTTGTTTTGTCTGTACTAGTGTAGGGACTACTGACACCGAGTGACAACTCAATTGCAGTTGATAATGTTAATGATGATGATGATAATAATAATAATAATAATAATAATAACTGCTTAAAATACTGAGAAATTTTTATAGTACATACACTGTTTACAAATATAGCCGCAGGCCACATAATATATCATGGCGGACTGCAGGTTGGAGACCCATGATTTACTATAAAACGCTACACAGAATATATTTTCTTTGTTTAGGGCTGCTGTCAAAAGACCAAAACACTTGCTGCAGAAGTGTGTTGGGCTTAAAAATTTTAATGTTTCCTGAGCGGACACATTGTGATTGGCGTGTACAGCTTTGTCTCTCTCTGAGCCTGCACACTGTGACTGGCATGTACACTTGTTTGTAATGAGGCGCTGGACTCTGATTAAAATGCGTACCTCAGTTTAAAGTATTCTGGAATGTGACGTCAAGTCGCAGGCAAAACATAACACGCCTTAACCTCCCGCACGGCTGCTCTGTTCTGAATGTTCAGCCCTGGAGATGAATGCATTGCTATCCGCCTAAACGACAGAAAACAATGAATTGCACAGCGTAATTTCCCAGAACACATGAATCTTCAGCTACACTGCTGTGAGAACTTGAAATCTCACCCATGTTAATATTGTTTATTCCTTACAATATATATCTCATCCTCACCGGGATTCGATCCCGGACCTTCCAGCCCGTAGTCAGTCGGTATAGCGACTGAATCCAGGTGGGGACGAGATTTTCCGCCCGTCCAAACCGGCCCTGGGGCCCACCCAGCCTCCTATAAAATGGGTACTGGGTCTTTCCCGGGAGCAAAGTGCGGCCGGGGCGTGCTGCTGACCACTCACCCCCTTCTAGTGCCGCAGTCATGGAAGAGTCTACCCACCCTCTGGGCCGCATCGGGCCTGTAACGGCAGCCGACCGTCATCAACAAGAAGCAACACCTATAGCTTGCGTTTTAAAACCTGATGAAGCCACAACTTGTGTGAATATGTAAATGACATAACATAATTATGGCTTATTGTTTAAGATAAAAAGTATCAAAGCACTAAAATCTTGAATTAAAATTTGTAACAGGCTTTTTAGACCCCTAAAGTTATAGAACGTAAATTTTATAACAGTCTTGGTTTACTTTGTATAACGAAATTCATGGAGCAGAGTCCTTCCGTAGAGACTAACAGGTTCTCAGCTAGTCAAGAAATTCCCCGCATTCTATAGAGCCCGGCGGTTCATTACCGCATACACAAAAGCCCGTCACCCGTCCCTATTCTGAGCCAGATCAATCCAGTCCATGCCCCATCCCACTTTCTGAGGATCCATCTTAATATTATCCTGCTATCTACGCCTGAGTCTTACAAGTGGTCTACTTCTCTCAGGTTTCCCCACCAAAATCCAGTATGCACCTTTCTCCATAGGTGCTACAAGCTTTACCCCATCTCATTTTTCCTGATTTAATCACCAGAACAATATTACGCGAGGAGCACAGAGCATTAAGCTCCTCATTACGTAGTTTTCTCCACTCTTCTGTTACATCGTCCCTCTTAGGCCCAAATATTCTCCTCAGCACCCTATTCTCATATACTCTCAGCCGACGTTCCTCCCTCAATGTGAGCGACCAAGTTTCACACCCATACAAAACAACAAGCAAAATTATAGTTGATAAATCTTAATCCTTGTATCTTTGGATAGCAAACTGGAAGACAAAATATTCTGCACCGAATTATAGCAAGCTTTCACTGACTTCAGTCTGTTCTTAATTTCTTCCTGAATAAAATTTTGATTTGTTAAGTTTGCTCCCACATATTGCAACTGTTCCACCCTTTCAAAGAAGCTATTATCAGCCTTTATATTGTGACTTCGTCCTGCATTCTGATCTCGAGAAATGACCATGTACTTAGTTTTATCATCATTTACTTCTAGACCAATCTCCTTACTAGCAACTTTTACAGTTTTTTTTCTCTGTAGTATGTACGCTCCCACCCAATATATTAACAGCATCAGCATAGACCAAAAGCTGTTGTGTACAGTTAGGTTTACGATGTACACTGCACTGTTTGCTTAGGGCGTTTGAAAACCTTGTAACAAATTTTAACGCAATGATTGGTTATTCCGATATTTTTACTTTACGATAAGCCATAACTTTGTTATATCGGTTTAATCTACGCATTAAACACAAGCAGTGGCTTCATTAGGTCTCAAAACTTAAGAAAAAAAAGTGAAATGCCAATTCGATGCAACTAGGTAATTTAATTAATATATTCTTAGCTCGACATGTTTCGGGTACGTGCTTATGTACCCGAAACATGTCGAGCTAAGAATATATCAATAAAATTACCTAGTTACATCAAGTTGGCATTTCACTTTATTTCATGGGGATGATTCACGGTCAAACAACCCTCCAAACTTAAGGTTTAGGGGTTGCCCTCTGAAGGAGGCGGTCGATCGTTGAAACATGTTGAAGGAAATATCATATATGCTTAAGCTTTGTATGTGCAAGTAGATGGTTTGTAATAAAATTGAGTTAGGAATTACCCATTTGGCCTACCCAGTAATTCAGATTAATTCCCCCGCTATAGGTGTTTATTTTTCCTTTTTTCTTTTTCCACTGTGTTTCGCACCTTGCTTCCTCCTGTTCCCTCCCCATTGTCATCTATATTCATTCATTAATGCATTTATTTATATCTGTCGTGTGTTTGCTCATCCGCTCATCCATCACTTCCTTCAATTACTCGTAAATCTGTTTTCACATTTATTTTCCTCCTTATGAGGTCGCAGACTCTCGCTCTTCCTTATGCATCACCTGGCGGACTGTCCTCAGCCTTTCTGCATTCTTCAGTCTTGCTGTCACATGCCGACTCTGGCAGAGCGCAATGATATGCAAATCTCCTTTCCCGTCGTTCCAAATTTCCGGTAAAGAAGAGCTGCTGAACACAGTGGCTATACTGATTGCTTTTCGGATCAAAAGCCTCTTTACACAAAGCTTTAAATCCTGAGTTTAAAATTTGCTGCTCCGCTTAATCATTGGAATTCGACTGCAAATGGAAGCAGTTTTCAGTCACAGATGCCTGCAAAAGTATCCATGATTGTTATATATAGACTATCTTCATGTTGTGACGTCAGTGGCAGTATTTTGCTTTTAGCCACAGCAGCACTGACACTGAACATGTGTATATGTGTGTGTGTGTGTGTGTCTACCTGCTTATTTGTATTTGTACGAGCACATGTAATCCGCTTATAGATATTCTTCTTATTTTATCCGGAAAGATATGTATATATATAGTGATTAGATCTGCGCTCGCGTTGCGCGTTATTTTTGCTTTTCAGCAATCCCCCAACCCACCAACCCCCGGTCGCATGAATTTTAACCAGTCCACGCATATTCATTAAACATGCCATTGCAAGCTATTACATCTCCTTTGTCGTTTCTATCCTTCAGACGTCTCCTCTTTTGTCTAAATTCATGGAATGCCCGAATTTAAAAATTGTGCAGAAGGCAGTTAACGTAATTCTGTATGCGACATTCAAATCTCAACATCTCTTACAGTAACTGAGGTGTACCGACACACAGAGTTCGAAAATAGCCTCAACATAACCGAATTCTGTCCAGTTTAATGGAATATTGCACCAGTCATATGTAACAAAGTCTAGAGTCTATCATTTATATGTACAAATAACGAATTCGGATGCTGAAAAACGTTTTGCATAATTATAGGTTTGAAAATCTCCAGTTCGTAACTGTGCTCTGGAATGTCGATTCATGTTTATGTCTCTTACAGTAATTTCTACAAAAGAGGGAAAGAATTAGAAGTTCCTTCTTCAAACAATATAGCTTCCCATTCCAGGAGAATTTGTCGCCTTTATAGCCTCAAATAATGTCTATTATTTGAACTTAAAATTATCCCATTGTTAGTTGTGTTCAAGAGAATTTAAATTCAGCCTACGTCTTTGATTAAAGGTAGCAGTTCTCATCATTCAATGGATAACAAAATTATTAATTCGTCCGAATATTTTATTTTAGACCTCTCTGCCGTACTGTATAGGAATATAGGATGTCCGAAAAAGAATTTTTGGGGTTTCGAGATGAAATGTTTTAAAACAGCAGATAAAGTCATTCAAGAAACTAAAATTACGAAATTGAAGATCAAGGGAAATATGCATGATCTCAAACTTCCGCCCCGAAGAGGGTGAAAAGCTCGCTCTTCTGGGTTATCTGCGTAATAACCCTGAAGAGCTATGTACTCAATTATTATACCAAATACTGCACATATATAAAATTTATAAAATTTGCTCATTAAAACATTAAAAACGCTCCAACATGTTTCGGTCCTAGGACCATCATCAGGGAGCCATATCGTCCTTGCTAAAGTTACAATATAAAAAGTCACATTATTTTCGCTGTACCAGTTGGGTATTGTGGCAGCATGCCGTGTTGTGTAATGTTATGTTGCGAAGAGTGCCATGCTACGGATGTGCATTCTGTGCTTCGTTGCGTGATAT
>Ga0123352_10019272_pt1 | contig 10878 bp, 8 predicted proteins | sample TergutLab28metaG_FD_89700 | JGI IMG/M metagenome (GOLD analysis project Ga0123352, IMG submission 89700) | Labiotermes labralis P1 segment gut microbial communities from Petit-Saut dam, French Guiana - Lab288 P1 | ecosystem: Host-associated > Arthropoda: Insects > Digestive system > Gut ... | reverse complement strand
GTAAAGGCGGCCGGTGCGTAAGGCTGACAACCTACCACCATCCTGTGCCGTTGTCATGAAATCTGGGAACCTTAACTTCCTGGAACCCTCTGGGCCACTCCAGGCCTGTAACGGGACTGCTTTTACTTCTCCGCGCCACTATTGTGCACATTTGTCCTATATACTCGATGTCTTTACGCCGCATAGACGAAAGGACAGTTGCTGAAGGCGGCCAGTGCATTTTTCTGTTACGAGAAAGAAGAGAGCCGGTGTCATATTGCCTTTTAGTACTGTCTCTTGCTGTCCGCGTGATTTGCCCGCTGTTTAATTCAGTGTAGTACAATGGACACAGTTTCTGGAAGATTCTGCTTCGTGTTGCAAGTGCTGCATCGTCCTAAACTAGAGGGGCGCGTCCGGAATGAAATTCAACCCTGACAGAGCTGAAGTGAGACAGATGAACTGGCACTGCTGGTAAGAATCAGAGTCCTTAACTCAGGGCTGACCGAATTTTAACTAATTCGATTTATACGTGGAATATTATACTTACTTAAGCTGATATACCAGCAATGTTAACACGGTCGTAGGGTGTTTGAGAATCTTTCCGGGTGTATCAAGATCTACTCATGACCAAAGAACGTGTATCTTTTCTTGGGGTTTTCATAGTAAGTTCAGACTCATTGTTGTAAAGTACGTGACCACTTAGAAGCCCTTTCATATCCTTGACTCATAATTACTGCAGGCCTACAGAACGCTTGTCAGCGCTGTATAAATTCGATATTTGATGCAGCGGAGAAAAATAACTCAATAGCCACACGAGAACTGCGCTGTTCTTGGCTATTGCGCAGCATATAGTGGTAATTTCTTACCTTGGTTTCGAGACATCGTATCGGTTCTATCCTCAAGGGTCAAGAACCAAGACCCTCGAAGATGGGACCTTACGTTTTCCTGAAACGTCGGTAAGGAATTACTTCCACACGCTGCGTAATAGCCCAGAAGAGCGCAGTTCTCATCTAGCTCGAGGCGGAAACCTGATATCACACAATAGCCACACAGATAAAAATATTTGAAAAGAGCTCCATCAACTATAAACTTATGGCTACTATGGCGTGTTTTTAAAATCGTCTATGGTAAACATGAATACATTTAAAGACGGGAATATACGAGAACATAGAATGTCTTGTGGGTTGTTTCACAAAATATCCAGAATAAGACATCCGAAACAAGTGCGGTTCTAATGGTCGGAAATGAAACGCTATTTCACAGGTTTGTCGGCAAAGAAGTAATATTGTGGTGTTGGTGGTGGTGGTGGTGGTGGTAGTAGTAGTAGTAGTAGTAGTAGTAGTAGTAGTAGTAGTAGTAATAGTAGTGGTAATAATAATAATAATAATGGTTGTAGTAGTAGCAGCAGTAATAATAATAATAATAATAGCAGTAGTAGTTGTTGTTGTATAAAGAGGCTCCGCATTTATGCCACAGTGCATTAACATTTGTCAAGTAGTTCCAACAGTAAACACCGATTTTTCCGTACGCAACATTAACGGACCTTTCTATCACAAACTCTGCTCCCTGTACGTGATTTCAGGTTTCCGCCTCGAAGTAGCAGAGAACTGCGCTCTTCTGGGTAATTACGCAGCGAGTAGTGGTAATTGCTTAGCGCTACTCGCTGCGAAATAATCCAGAGAGCGCAATTCTGTGCTGTATGTGATGCTGGAACCGACTTTTTGTATATAATTATGACGATCTTAGTCTTCAAAGTGTCAAAGGAGATTTTAATGTTACCCGAAAATAAATTCGGATGCTGTTGAAACATGAGGAATTGAACAGGTATTAACGTGACATGCTATGGGCGGTAAGACAGCGGTTAGTATCCCGACACGGGCAGTAATTTTTCCCAACACCACTATTTCCAGATCATCTGTGGGGCACACACAGCCTTTTAGCAAAATGGTATGGCGGTTATGTCATAAACATTTATCTTCCGTTTATGGTACGTTTTAGGAATGCGTGCGTCTTTATCCGTTTGTAACAACAGAGCTTAACCAACGTATAGCCACTGTCCTTTTTTAACAGCCTGTGAATGAGAAATGAATAAGAACCACCGAATCATGATCATTACGGCGGTTTGAACGTCTGGCTTTAGAAGACGTTTTGGCTCTGACTTTTACAAGCGCGTGTATAAATCGAGTTGCTGAATCATACATGACGATGAATATTATGTCAGAGGTAAAATATGTGCCGGGCCAGAGACTGCGGGAGGAAGGCACACTGATCTTGCACGGGAACGAGCTACTGAACAAATGTACAGGCCAGGCCGGCTGTACCCACTAGGCGAACTAGGCGGTCGCCTACAGCAGCAGAATTTCGGGGAAATGCCAGCAAGGTGGAATAGCGTGCTGTGGCATTTGCACTTCACGGAAGTGTGGAGATTTGTTATGGTGTAATGGTGACTGTTTTATATTGTAAGTGTGCAGGCATATGAGATGAGGTTGATCTTAAGGGGGCAGGGTGGCTGGGTAGAAAGCCTAAGCTTTTCTAGGGTGGTAACAGACTTTGAGGGGTCATGGGTCATTGCACATAATAACTGGGTTGCATCAATGCTGTACTGTCCTCTCACCCACTTACATACTTCGCTAAGTAGCTGTTGAACTAGCGGTGAACAGCTTGTCGCGTAGTGAGTTGGGAGAGATTGGATACTGGGTTCGTGGGTTCTAATCCCGCTCAGGGCAGGATGTAGAAGTTTGTGTGTGTGTGGGGAGGGGGGGGGGGTCTATCTAGGAAGAGGCCTTAGGACAAGTCAATCCCATTTTCCAGGAAAAGGAAAGATGGGCAGAAATGTTTTATTTCAGGACGCTGTCAGTTGCTAAGATTATATAATGTCGATGGCACATGAATAAAATACGAGATGAAGCACATACGGATTGATATTGATGGGGTACGACCGAAGTACTTCTCAAGAAACCTAAGTGCTTCTTCGAAGAAATCAGACCAAAAGCCTATAAACAATTTAGAAATTCGGCACACAGAGTGCTGTGGGACGTTACTGCCATTGAACGGAATGGAGTGGAATATATCTAACCTATCAAGTGCACGCGGTGTTTGGTCACTGAACGCTGACACCGCAGTTTCGAATCAAAATGTTCCTCTTGCCTCCTTTTCTGTATAACCTGGGGATCCCATTAAAAAAAGGTAAAGGAACGTGATCCACCATAATTTGTAAGGTACTCTTGGCGTATTATGTAGATCTCGTTGTCTAACACTAATGGGTATGATAAACCAACAGAACACTTGTTGGTGAAGGTATCAGCGGCGGTAGTTCACCTCTGCTGGCTCCGTGCCGTGACGGAACACGAAATATAACGTGGCGGTTGGCATAGGGCTTCCCTGGGGCTGGGTATTTATGTCTGAGTGTGGTGATTCATCGGACATTTTTTGCGAAACACTGAGAATGCCTTCGGATGTAAAGCGAAGTAGTGGGTTTAAAGTTTTCGCGGAATGCGACGGTGTAAAAATTACACCAGTAGCTGTTCACAAATGAATCTATATAATTAAATTCTCAATTTGTACTACGTGTGTCAGCCCTATTTCCACCAATCATCAGGTAAAGGTAAGGGTAAAGCAGTCCCCGTTGCAGGCCTGGAGTGGCCGAGAAGGTTCCAGGAAGTTCAGGTTCCCAGATTTCACGACAACGGTAGAGGATGGTGGTAAGGTTGTCAGCCTTTACCCCCAGGAAAGGCTCCTGGTATTCATTTCTGTTAGAGGCTGAGTCGACCCCAGGGCCATAGTGCGATCGGAAGGATTTTATGTCAATGAAAAATTTCAATGACACCATCTGGGATCGAACCAGTGACCTTCCGATTTGTAGCACAGCACCTTAACCTCTGTGCTACCGCGGTCCCCACCCACCATCAGATACTACATTTAAATGTAGTATTATAAACATAGCTGTTTCATTCTGTGAAAGGTAAGGAGGCTGAATAGGGGGACATATTTCTACGATAGCATCTTGCATTTATGTATTACGAATAGCCTTCGACCAGGATGGGGCTAAGTAAATTGAGTGAGATAATGATGTGTAGGCCTCTTCACTTAAATTCACATAGGCCAATTCACCTAAAATTTTGTGTATATTTCTCATATCGTTCATGCTTGATAAATTTTCCTCCAGCGCAACATGCATCTTGGTATAATAATCAGATAAATCTGTAGTGAAGGACACAAATTATGAAGCTCCTCAGTATTCAGTTCCCTCCAGCTTGCTCTTACCCTGTCTTGAAAGTCCAGGCTTTGTGTTCCTCAGTGCACTTGAAGATATACTTGAAGGGAGGTGGTTTAATATGCGAGCTATATACATGCGTTGTATTGTGATATACAGTGTGTTTCAAGAAGAATAGTAAATATTTTAGGAGATGGTAGTATGGTTTATTCCAAGTAAACAAGTTCATATAAACATGTGTCCAATTTTCAATGGGTGTGAAGTTGGCAGGTACAAATCAGATTTTAGTCTGTGGGGGTGGATGAAAAGCGAAGTCTACAAAGAAAAAGTAAACACAAGAGACGAATGGTCGCTAGCATTATGAATAGTGCTGCTCTTATAAAGTAAGAACGCCAAGACAACCTCAGGAAAGCTACACGTACTGTTGCCAAGAGGGTTGAAAAGTGCATTGAAGTCGATGGTGGGATTTTTGAACACCTACTTTGAACTGTTGCTATTTATTGAGATCATTTACATAACCAATAAATGCAATCAATACGTCATTTTTCTTTTCTTCATACCTTTTGTAAGGCTTTATACGCGTAACATTCAAACAGCTGTATCACCACTTGAAAATTGGACACATGTTTATATGAATTTATTTACTCGGAATAGTCCATACTACAACCTCCTAAAATATTTACTATTCCTCTTGAAACACCCTGTATATTTCCAGCCATCACACACACATTTACTGACACTCTTGTCTCAGTTGACTTGCCGTAGAAACTGTCGCAAGTCCCTTATTTTTCCCCCTTTGTCACCTGGTTCTCGCCGCTTTTCTGTGCCAAAATTATTTGCATCGCCAGTGACTCACGCTGAGTGTTGAGCCACGCGTCGTCGTAGCCTCGTCCTTCAGGGATGCTGGGACTTCTTCCTTTAAAAACGGAACTGAGTATTTGTTTATATTGAGTTTAATGTGCAGGACAAGTACGTAATTTTATTTATGTCTGTGTAAACATTGTCTGTTATCACGAACTGGATTGTGCATTCTTTCTTCCATAACCTGCGGTTCAAAAACTGATAATTCATATTTAACCGCATAATTTCCAACTTATTGTAATTTACCATCCAAATTTTTAATGACAATTAACGGTGAGCAGAGAGGTCAGTAAATGATTGGCCAATTGTGAATGACTGTTGTCCGATTTCTGCTAGTGCAAACGTGTTTGTTTACACACTACTTCGAAGCAGGCTGCAAGAGCAATGCAGTCGGTACCGGAGACTCGTTCTCCGTGAGTAAACTGAGTGCGTTTGAAGCTGATCATTCCTCTTCTAGTGCCTTGCTTGGAGCTTTTCCTGTACTGTAGCTAGATGATTTCATTTGAGTATGTCGCTTAAAACGCACTAGATTAAAATAAATTTTTTTAATAACTGCATGGTGCAGAGTCTTGCTTGAAGACCTCGCTGTTGTTCACTTGGTCATTATATGCCCCTCTTTTTTAAACCCCTAAATCCTGCCGTTAGAAGATCCTGCTGAATCCTGTTTATACAGTCACAACTGTTATTCGTGAGCCTCCTCTTGTTGTCCATAAGACAGTGCCTGGGGCTGTCCTTGTGGCCTCTTCTCAAGAGGTTTTACAACAGAAATTTTGTAATTATGTCGAATGTCGCGCTGTTCATGCTGTTAAGCGAATCACTTCTTGTGCCAAGTAACCAACATCAAGGGGTGATAACGGATGGTGAGCGCGTAATCTCTTGACGGGAAGAAAATGCACTTAGACTGTGTGGGATGTGTGGCAAGGTAATCCTCGTCCTACTGGAGACCTCGAGAGTGCAGGCACGCTGGGACCTTCGTAGTTGCGGAAATGCGACTTTAGTTTTCTTGAGCTTGTATCAGCAGCTTAATAATAATAATAGTTGGAAAACCAGCAGGCCGAGGAAAATCCGGATAGTGGCGTTGCTGATGTGCAAGAGAAACCCATCGCTGTGGGAAAATCAGATTAGGCCAGTTGTTTGTAAATGAGGAAACCCACTTGGGAAAAATTCCAGTTACAGCTGCTTTGGGCATCAAGGGAACTCCAACCGTAAAAAATTATCTCTTGGCGGAAACTGTAACTAGGTCCGATGCCAGGGTACGAGGAACGTTATCCCTCAGGAAAAACTTCAGTAGTGTTGTTGTACGATACCGGGAAACCGTCATTCGCGGAAGATTCAGCGCTGGATTGTAGTTAGCGTCTTTCGGTGGTAACTGGGAACACAAACTGTTTTTTGCAAATTAGTCTGCATGGATCAGCTGGTAATAATTATGTAGACGATAGTATGATAATAATAATAATAATAATAATACGTTACAAAAAGAGACGTGGGCCGTGTAGCTCAGTCGGTATAGCGACTGGCTACGGGCTGGATGGTCCGGGGATCGAATCCCTGTGGGGGGCGAGATTTTCCGCACCTGTCCAGACGTGCCCTGCGGCCCACCCAGCCTCCTGTACAATGGCTACCGGGTCTTTCCCGGGGGTAAAGAGCGGTCGGGGCGTGAGGCTGACCCCTCACCACCTTCTAATGCCGTGGTCAAGAAATAATAGAGCTATACCTTTACTCCCCCTATGGACCGTACGGCCTGTACAGAGCCTCAGTGCCTGTACAAGGGTGCACTGTACCTTTACATTTGCATAAGGAGATATTATAGTGTGTGTGCTCAACTACATTTTGACTTGTGGTACGAAATAGGGGTAAATTGAGAAGGCTGGTCGTTGTGTGTTTGAAAGTGTTGTCGCAGTCTTCTCGAAAGAGAGACCAGACAGAATCACACGATCCGTGGACGGCCTTTATCCCGACCGAGGTTCTCACCAGGACTACCGTCACCGCTACACCATGCAGATCGACGAACTTCACAGATACTTTTCATTCTAAAACGCTCTATCGTACAGTGTTCCTAGACCTTCCTCTCCCTTCTCCTGAAAACTTGTTTGTTGCAGTTTAAGCAAAAATGCATCCCATCTGCACTGATGGTTGAGATCCATGTTTTCTGGGTTGTGATGCTGTGTGGATCGGTATTTGCGGCGTCGTGTCCCAGAAGACTTGAATTTTCACAAATACCGCTCTGAGAACCTCATATCTCGCATCTACAAAGTAGTTGCAGAATTATTTCGTCGGCAGTGTTGCTACCCTTAGGACCCTTTTCTCATAATATCATCAATCTATAGTTTGTCCTTATCGTGAGAGAAAATGTTTCGGGTCCATTCAAAAACTAGTAAAATTATGGGTCTTTGTTTTAATCTCAAATTTTGCAGATAGAAAACGGGAAGACCAGAGAATTACTAGTGAACGGTACTGAGTGTTCCTTGGATTTAAAGCTCCTAATTTTGTCGTGGATGAAATTTGAAGTTACAATATACACTGGAATAAATGTTTGCTACTTAATCTGCGTCATCTGAAGGAATTTAGAGGAAACTGGAGGACGTTCAGTTGTACGCTAAATGACACTGTAATCGTTTGATATTAATATCCTGATGGCTTTCACTTTAGCCTTACTGTCGTTAGCCGAGAAAGTAAAATAGCTTGATTTGTGGCAATTCAGTTGTGTGCCCGCTTGTCCTATTATTGCGCGCAGGGGGGCTTGGCTGTTCGGATTGTCAATTTAATTTCATTTCTTTCATCATTCAGTGAAGTCACAAAATTGCAGCTGACCTACCTTGCATTAGTTTTTATTATTTGCTCTTAAAGAAACGTTAAGTGGCCCCTGGTTAATAAGCAGGGCTTTACGCCAGCTACTCCTATCAACTGCTGGGCTTAGAAGACTCGCCTTGCTTGGTAACATTTTTCAGTTTGTCTCAGTCTATATTTATTTATTTTAAATAATAAAGCCAATCATTGGAGTAGTGAAATTCTCAAGTGACCTGTGTAATTAACGCAGTTTTTAAGTAATATGTGGACTCGATTTCTCGTAGCAAGAAAATACAAATATAAATCACGTAAAAGGCAATAAAGAATTTTGAAACCCCCGCGGTGATTTAGCGTCATTCTGTTTTAATCTGTAGTGCATCATTCGATCCCAATTTCATCAGAAGCGGCTTGTTTTAGTAGGAAATGGGGCACGTATTGTCATCATGATCGTACTGTATTTGGATGTTTGACTTCTTCCAGCGCGGATATAATTCTTACCATATCTCATTAAGAAATTTTAAAATCCAATCAGGAACTTCGTTACTAGTTCTGATTTTCGAATCTGTAACGTCGAGTTACTGAAGTGTTTTCTTCGTTACCTTCATAGAATATAGGGCCTCTCCTGGTTTGGATCGATTTTCATAATATATTCATCCGATACTGTAATGTTTATTCTTTCTAGTATCGATACTGTGCTGTCCTATCAGCACCTGCTGTGTGCATTGTACTTGAGCAGTCAGTATGCAGCCAGTGCGCAGGCGTCTTGCTGAAGCTTATATTATTTCGACTGTTTCAGCCCTGAGCACAAATTACACAATGATTCTACATATACCGTATTTCAGTACACAGCTGTATTGTGTTTGTGCGAAGGTTTGCTCAAATGTCTAACGTCGCACACAGACCTAGAACGTTGGTGATACGACAGGTAAAGGTTTGGATGGGTGGGTTGTTCTGTGAGCTGTAAAACAAGCATTACCTCAGCTGTACCCAGATCCATGTATTAGAACTGGAGGGTATGTGACAGAGTGAAGTTTTTGAGCTGCAGAACAGAAACGTGAAGTTTATGATCAGTCATAATTTATTCTCAGAATCAGCTTCGTAAATATCTCGAACGTCGTTTTGAGGTAGTATGCACTTCATCGTCAAGTGGCCTAGTGCTGAAAACTCGACACAGAAATGGTTTACTGAACGTCGCGATCACCTCCTGCTGCTTGTTCGTGAGGTCTCGGCTTTCTGTTGCGGCCGGAGACAGGCTGTACTGACTGACAGTTCTATTAGTTTTTGTTAGCCTGTTTGAATAGAACTTCAAAATTGCTTACGACCTTTTTTTCCCCACATACCTTCCATTTCGTACTTCGATGATCGTCCAACCATTCGACGCTTTGTAGTGCGATCTATTGGAAACGTTTGTAAACGTCTGAACATTTCGAGGTTTCTTCTGTCTCAACAAATGCAGCTATTTCACAGCTACTAACTGTCGTTCTTCACTGAACAGCTTGAGCAGTTTTGTGAAGTACATTTAAAGGAAACAAATTATAGTGTGTTGCGTAGAGAAGAAAACCAACTAGATGCTACTAAATGGTTTATTGCACTTGTAATCTGCTCAACATATTTCGGGCACTTATATGCCCATCATCAGGAGCTCGAGGCTGTACTTGTGTTATTACCGCATATGGTGTGTAATGCCTTGGTTGCTGGTGGTCGGCGGTCAAGTGCAGGGCAGCAGGCTATGCGTCCGGTATGAGGGAAGCTGCTCGACTGGCGACTAGTCGAGCAGCTTCCCTCATCCCGGACGCATAGCTGCTCGACTGGCGACTAGTCGAGCAGCTTCCCTCATCCCGGACGCATAGCCTGCTACCCTGCACCTGACCGCCGACTACCAGCAACCAAGACATTACACACCATATGCGGTAATAACACAAGTACAGCCTCGAGCTCCTGATGATGGGCATATAAGTGCCTGAAATATGTTGAGCATATTACAAGTGCAGTAAACCATTTAGTAGCATCTAGTTGGTTTTCTTCTGGACGCATATACAACGATGCGAAGGCCTATTCAATTTATAGTGTGTTGAGTTTTTCTTTTATCTGCTTGACTTCACCTGGTGAGATTCTAGGCAGTCTATCAGGACAGAGTTTGTCAAGTTTCATCTTTGTTTCAACATTTGAGTTATTGTGTTTTATTTCTTGTATTATCCTAGCTTACTTCATGAGTAATGCCAATTATTTTTATGAGGTTAAATCAAGTTACATTCTAGTCTTAGTGTATACTTTCGTATTTAGTTCTTCTTCCTTTCTTTGTTCTTGTCCGAATTTATTTCTTTCCTTCTGTCGTTATTCTCGTTAATTATAATCAGCTATATTTATGCCTTTAATTACTATTTAGGTCTTATCTTGTCCACATATCGGTGCTGGTGTTCTAGTTTTTTTTAATGAACGTTGTAGTATTGACTGCGTAAACTTCCAGTGTCGTCGTGGACACTTCGTTTGGTAACTGAAAGGAATGACAAGGATGCGTAAAGATAATGCTCTATGAAAGATAAACTTTGAACTGGAGTTCGTGTAGAGTGTTCTGCTCTAGGATAGTGTAAGTGTATTATGTTATGTGCACGCGTGAGACTCTTAAAGAGACTACTATTACACTGTGTTCTGCGGCAAGACGCCATGTTACGGGCCAGAACCGTTCATGCACCTTTAATACGAAGACATCATACTTATCGCTGCATGACAGTTTTTATGCTCAGGTGTGGTCTGATCGTGTCTAGTAGCCCGCTAATGCATTTGTCAGAACAAGCCTCTCGGAAACCGCCTAGGTACCGGGCTCCTTCCGCGTGGTCGTCCAGCTGGAGTGAGGTTCCTGCTGCGGCCCGTAATATTATTCTTACACTTCAGCCATGACATTTTACTTCCCACTTGCAATTTCTATCTATACATTGACTTCATTCGGACTAGCCATTCGTACACACAGTGAGAGAGCGCTGTCGGTATAGTGCCTAGGTTACGGGCTGAACGACCGAAGGCCGAAGGTCGATTATCGG
>Ga0123352_10019270_pt1 | contig 10879 bp, 4 predicted proteins | sample TergutLab28metaG_FD_89700 | JGI IMG/M metagenome (GOLD analysis project Ga0123352, IMG submission 89700) | Labiotermes labralis P1 segment gut microbial communities from Petit-Saut dam, French Guiana - Lab288 P1 | ecosystem: Host-associated > Arthropoda: Insects > Digestive system > Gut ... | reverse complement strand
TGGCGGACGCTTGTGAGTGCGGTAATGAACCTTCGGGTTCCGTGAAATGCGGGGAATTTCTTGACTAGCTGCAAACCAGTTAGCTTCTCAAGAATGACTCTGCACCATGGAGTAAGTAAGTAAATGGATACACTGGTAGGAATTGATCCAGGAGTTGGAGATGAACCAGAAAATGTCTCACAGCCTGTAACTGAGAATTATACTGGAGAATTCCTGGGTAAGAAGAAGTTGTGAAATCTAATCTGCTTCGTTCGTTTCATTAAGCAGTAACAAATAGTGGTAGTCTTAATAAGATTGTAATGTATATGTGACATGGAAATTTTAAAGAATAATAATATTGTGTAAAATGATGATAACATAATATTGGGAAGTAAACAAAAAATATATAACACAGTTATCACCACGAGATATTAACCATAAAAACGGCACCTGTATTTGCCACAACCACGTCCCTAATTCTTGTTAAATTAATTTTTTATATTTGAAAATCTTGTAAAATTTTAATTCTGTTACAAAATTTGTTGTTACATCTATTGAAGGAAAAGATAAATTTAGCTCCTGTACGTGTAGTCAAGCATGATATATTAATATATACTACGTTGTACTGTATAATAATATATACTATATCCTATGTACTATATTTCATTACCCCTTATGTGCTATTATGGGCCCGGTAGCTCAGACGGTATAGCGACTGAGCTATGGACTGGACGGTCAGGGATGGAAACCCGGTGGGGACGAGATTTTCCACCCGTCCAGACCAGCCCTGGGGCCCACCCAGCAACCTGTAAAATGGGTACCGGGTCTTTCCCGGGGTAAAGTGCGGCCAGGGCGTGAAGCTGACCACTCACCCCCTTCTAGTTCCGCGGTCATGGAAGAGTAGAGCTATACCTCTACCCACCCTCTGGGCCACACCGGGCCTGTAACGGGAACACTTTATCTTTACCTTTTACCTGTGTACTATTATGCACTGTTATATACTAGGTTACACACTAATACCGTGAAACGTTAGAGGATAACCCCTATTAAATAATCGGTCTTAGAGCAGTAACACAAAGCGAGTTTTTCTTTCACAATTTTCTACCTTTTTTCAAAACTTTGTCTTCAAAACATGTTTTTTTTTTGTGATAAGATTTTAAGTTTTCTAAATCTTGTTATACCCTCTAGAGAGCTTAAGGCTTCGAAGGACAAGAATTTTAGAACAAATCTTCATAACTATGAGTCCAGAAGTGTAGGAGTATTTTTTAGCCTATTACAATTATTTTACGTCTGTTACCAGATTCCCCAAGATGCCGCGAAGGTTTCAGCACTCGCCGCATCGGTGCTATTCGTCATGAGACCCTAGATGTCAAGTGCGAGGTCACAGCTGACCCCCGTGATGGTGTGAAATTCAGCTGGACTTACAACAAGTCTCGTGACGTATTTCCGGTTCCCGGTTCACGAGTCATCAATTCAGGCCTTATCAGTGTCCTTAGGTACACTCCAGAATCGGAAGTCGACTACGGGACTTTGGCGTGCTGGGCAAGCAACAGCATTGGCCGGCAGAAAGTTCCATGTGTGTTCCACATAGTTGCGGCCAGTAAGTACCGTCCGTAGCAGAGCGGCATTTGATTCTTTATTGCCAGATTATTAGTTCGTGATGAGTGATAACAATTCACATGATTTATATTAAGAATCTTCTCCGTTTGTACCACTGTCTGTCCAAAATCTGTACTTCTGTTTAGAAATGTCATATTGTTTGTGGTATATTTTAAATTATTTTTGTTTTATTTTGCTTTCTGTATGAATTGAAGGGATTTTGGAAATGTGCTGGTATAAATCAGCAAAAGGGTTAGCAAAAGTGGTGGTGATATATTTTAAAAATTTGAATATGGGGTAATAAAAACCCCACCAGAATTTCAGGCAGGTTTCCTTCGCCTGTTAAATTAGTCATCTGCATGGATATTGAATTAATGCTGTCATTCAATAACAATGTGTTTAATAAATTGTATCTTAATTGATTAAAAAAAAAGTCGAAATAGTCTCAAATGCTTAATACTTCAAAGAGCGGATTTTTACTTTGAAGGCAACAGAACACATGTCCAATACAAAATTACTGCCGTATTTATGAAAAATATGCGCAGTTTATTTGCAATAAACCAAGCTCCCCTGATTACCTGTCTGCCTGATGTACCGCGTTACTTCGTGTTAGTCACTGTGACACTAACACATATCATTGTTATAAGAGTACAACATTTTGGAAAACGTTCCCTCATTTTTGTTCACTCCTTGTTCGGTGGATAGGATGTTTTGGCTAGTCGAGCAGTTCATACGCTTCACTGTTAAAATGCTACATGCCAACGAATTATAACCACATCTCAGACTGAAGACAACATGAATTTTATGTTTTGTTGACCGTGTATCTTGGTATGATCTTTGTAAACAACCAACTTGACGCACAATTTTTCATGTATGTTTATTTCTGTTCTCTACATGTTTCGTGCAGCCATGTGCCTATCATCAGGATAATTATTGTATCAATGCGAAACCCGGTTTATGTCACTCTGTGTTGATGACCGTCTGGTTTGCAGGAACATATGCTCCTGCATACCAGACATAAACCGGTTTTATGTCACTCTGTGTTGATAACCGTCTGGTATGCAGGAGCATATGCTCCTGCATACCAGACATAAACCGGGTTTCGCATTAATACAATAATTCTCCTGATGATGGGCACATGTGTGCTCGAAACATGTACAGAATAGAAATAAACATATATGAAAAATTGTGCGTCAAGTTGGTTATTTACAAAGATGAGAGAACATGGTTGGTGTACTTCACTCTTCCGCTCTTTAACAGGTTTATTTAACACCGAGTGTAATATTATGCTTTTAATAACCAAACGACAAATTGATTTGTTTTGATTAAAAGGAATTTATATTGTGAAAAACAGTATTAATTTCAACAGAAAGTGATTTTTAGAAGAATGTATACTTTAAAAGTTATGGGAGCATTCAGACAATTAAGTGAGATCTGTCAAATACAGTGGAGTATGTTCCAACGAACGTAATTGGTTCTAGGACCTCGTTCATTGTAGCATCTTTTCGTTGTAGCATACATTGAAATATATGTATTTAGAGGTAATCCGTTCCAGGCCCACAGCCTACAGCAAAGTTACCATCCAACACAACCATTTAAACAGGAAAAATACAATACAAAATAAAAAATGTAAGGGTAAATAATAACGCAAATTTAATTTATTTAATTTTTGTACACTGCAGGTAACTGAACTAAACTGATAACTGAACCTTACAAACGATAACAAAGACGATGACTGACGCTCTCATCGAAGCCGTAAGGTCCGACGCGTCATGCGCACGCGCGTGCTACGTCGGCCGATAGTATTCCTCCGCGTTCGTTGTAGCATCCTGATTTTATTGACAAAAACTGTTCGTTGTAGCATTCCTTCGTTGCAGAATATCCCACTTTACATGGTCAGCCTGGGTGCTTAAGGCCTGTTGACTGAAATCTCGTCGCGGGCAGTTGTGAGAAAAATGTGGCTTGTGAACGCGGACGCTTATGGACATCCCGTGGCTTAAAATACGTAGCTCTTGGGACATTAAACTTTCAGACGGTGCTTACGCAGCTAATGCTACAAACATCCGTGGTCATTAAGTGGCTAGCAGTCCGCGTTTATCCGCGTGTATTCGAAAATTTTAGCTTTCAGCAAACTGTCAATTATTCTCACCCGTGTGTATTTAAAACCGTTCTGTTCGAAGGATTACTATATATATGTATGTACAGGACAAGGCCATCTAATCATTAACGTCACCTGTCAGACATTGATAGCCTTTGATACGAGTAGATCAAATTATACTGATGTCAAGACCGTCTGGCTGTTAATGTCATCCATCAGAACCTGAGGGTAACCAAGTTTACGAGCGAATAACAATACACATAAATAAAAGTTAAAAGTTAAAGTGATCCCTTTACAGGCCCGGTGTGGCCCAGAGAGTGGGTAGAGGTATAGCTCTACTCTTCCATGACCGCGGACACTAGAAGGGGGTGAGTGGTCAGCAGCACGCCCCGGCCGCACTTTACCCCCGGGAAAGACCCGGTACCCATTTTACAGGAGGCTGGGTGGGCCCCAGGACCGGTGTGGACGGGCGGAAAATCTCGTCCCCACCGGCATTCGATCCCGGACCGTCCAGCCCATAGTCAGTCACTATACCAACTGAGCTACCCAGACCACAGCAATACACATAAATAGCCAATAAAAATCACGAAACTTTTACTGTTATGTGCATAAATAATACAGTATTCGTATCAAATGCCTCATTAACTGAGAGCCTCTTGTGTTTGTAGGTTATAATGGAGCTAAAATTTAACTCACTGTAACTGACTTAATAATTTCTGTATGAGGTCGTCTTTAAGTCATTAAGTGTGAATTCGAATCCCGATCTTTAGGGCGTAACTTGCAAATTAAGTCTTGAACACAAACAAAAATCCGGCCGTGAATTACATCTTATATGCAAATCAATGTTTCAGAAGCAGTATTTATTAAGGGCTATAAGCGCCACGTAACGGAACAGGACAGGTTAAGAATATTTAAAGCATATTTCTCTTACTCAATTATTACACCACCCACTGCACATATATAAAATTTATAAAATTTACATATTAAAACATTAAAAACGCTCCGACATGTTTCGGTCCTTAGACCATAATCAGGAAGCTATATATTCCTTGCTAAAGTCACACTAGAAATAGTCACAGATTAATTTCGTTGTACAGGTTGGGTGTTGTGCCCTGCTACGGATGTGCAGAATGCACATCCGTAGCAGGGCACTACACAACACGGCATGCTGCCACAACACCCAACTTGTACAACAAAATTAATCTGTGACTATTTCTAGTGTGACTTTAGCAAGGAATATATAGCTCCCTGATGATGGTCTTAGGACCGAAACGTTTCGGATTGTTTTTAATGTTTCAATGTGTAAATTTTATAAATTTTATATATGTGCAGTTGGTTGGTGTAATAATTGAGTAACTCGACAACATGCACGGTGTAACAATAAAAATACATATTTCTCTTCTTTGTACATTATAGCTACAAGTTATATGGTATCAGCCACTAATACTGAAAAACATTGCCGTCAATTTTAAGCACTAAGAGACTGGGACATCCGCTGTAATACTTGTTTCTAAGATTTCGCAGTGCCAAGCGAAGAAGATCTTAGCTGTACATAGACGCAAGAACTTGGCAACAATTTGAAGATTTCTCTCTTGTTAACATTCTGCACGCGATGTTATGGATACGTGGTTTGAATTCGCTGTTCCTATTATGTCCTCCGTTGCTTCCTGAGTCCTGTGCCGCCGATCCTGCCTCCCCAGGGTCACATACACATTCCAGGAAAAGAAGCAGCTCCATAAACCAGCTGTGACTTTTAACCCTAACCAATTTCCATGTGGTGTAAGGTTACTTCTGTGCAAGCTACAAGGTTTGTGGTAGCAGTAACGTATATTTTGGAAAGTTAGTAGTGATTGGAAATTTGTTTTCTCAAGGTATTCCAAGGATATGTTTATTTGAGACTGGTTACATAATACATTTTATTTTTGCTTCTTCCTCTTCTATTACAACCTCCTCCACTGACCTTCCATTTTTCAACCCTTGCTTAGACAACCGTAATATTACTTACGATTGTAATGTAATGACAATTTATTATTTCGTCTTTACTTACTTTTGATAAATTCCTTTTCGCGTTTCTTTTTCATATTCTTTCCCTGATTATGTTTTGTGTTATCTTCTTTGATTCGGTTCTTTCTCTTGAGTACTCGGTACACAGAAAACTTTTTCTGTCTTTCTGCCATATGTATGTCGAAGTTCCTGACTCCTTTCATCCTTCCAAATTGAAAATAAACATACATCAGTGCTTGAGTTTCGTATGGAATATATCAGCGATGCTCCCAAGTAATGAAACCATCCATAATATTTGCTTATTCTTAATGTAAACAGTTTCTCTATTAATATGTAATTGTTCCATAAAAAGTGGATGTTGCTGCCCGAGGTCAGAATGATAAGACAAGAATGAGACTTTTGAAAAGGAGGATTTTCTAAATTCGAGTATTCCTTTTGAAGTGGGGGAAAAAAAGTCAATTCTAAAATACGTAGAAGTTAGCATAACTTCATTATAAGGATAGTATGACAGTGTATTCTGCGCTTCTGTCTACTTGTTTAAATCGATTTTTAGCTCCTAATTAATGAACAACCCTTCCCTCGTCCTGTTACGCGACGCGCTTATTTGACATTTAACCAAACAAGTGCAGTACGTGCTGAAAGCATAAAATCGGCCATTTGATAAAGAATTTCCACGCTTTGCATATACGCCAAACTACCGCTAGCATGTACTACTATGCAGCAGTTGGCCACGAATCTTATGTTGGATTCCACTAATTCCAGTCCAAAACTGCACGCACTTTCCTTTAATTCCCTGCCATTAATCTACAAGCTAGATTTATTGTATTATTTCTTTACAGCAGTGAAGGGGTACATTATTTTGAAATGACTGTATTCTTGTTTAATTCTGTAATTTATGTATCTTTATCGTTATGTTTATGTATTCTTATTGTATGTTTATGTTTTTCATTGTTATGTGTGTGTTGTGTTTCATTGTGTTGTTTTGTATATTGTTTGTGTGTGCTAACAACTGCCACCGGGTTTAAACCCAATTGCAGTTAACATTATATATATATATATATATATATGTTTCTACAATGTGTTATTGTTATTACGTACTTATGCGTGATTTATACGACTCTGGTTTTAATAGTTTAGTTTACGTAGCTTCAAAATACCCCTTATGTTTAAAGACGGACTGAATAAAACCACGAAACACATCAGGATGCATAGCAAGGTGTCTGATTTCGGATTTGAATTCGAAATCTCTAAAATGAAATATCTGATATCGAAACCATGGCTTAATTTGAGAACTTCTAATGCCATCAGTGCTCTTGTATCATTTTGTTTCATCATTTTTAGAACCCAGTAGAAAGGTTCTTCTTGAATTGGTGCAATTTTAGTTTACAAATCGCCCCCCCCCCCCTATTTGGAAGCAGTGTAGCCACTCTAAGTGGAACTGCTATCAAGGTTATAAAAACTAAACTAAAAATTTAAAAAAACCAAAGATTTTGAACAGTTACAACGTTTAGTAAAGGAAATTTTTTAAAAGGAATGATGCAAGACACGACAAACGTGATGGTGCAGTATTTGTTGTACTGAACTAAGAATCAGGCCATGAAGGAGTCTGTAAATTAGGGACGTTAATGTCCACAGTCTTAGCCTCGAAACAAGGAATACGTAATCGATTGTTTAAAACACACTGCTTAATCTGATGTGTGACTAAGAAAATCTGCATTTTCGCCACACAGTGTTAAATATTTGCTATATTTCTCAGAGCGAACAGCGATTATGTCCCTATTCAGGTTTAACCGGTAGGTGTTCGTAATGAACACCGTGTTATAATTCTTTAAGGAAGAAAATGGATTTATGTATAAATTTTAGATGGCATTCTTCAAATAATTAAAAAATATATATTATAATTCGCAGGTATGTACCTTAAGGAAGAAGACAGATAAACATTTGCTGGTAGTTGGAGAATATTGCAAGAATTCCATTTCATTTATTCAATGGAAAGCAGTTATAAAACATTCCGCATTCGATGACAGAAAAAAAAAATATATAGTACCGATATAGTCAAAGGAACGCGCATAGCGGATGGCACACAGAAGGAGAAATGATGAAGGAAAGCCGGAGGGTTAAGTAGGCTAGCTATAGAAAATCTGTAATGCATTGGCCGGGGAAGAATTGAAATGTAGTTCATAGTATAAAGAATTTTATTAAAACGTAACAGTGATGATACTGAATGGGTAATTATTTATCTAAAGATACTCATACATATCTAAAATATACATTATATAAAAACAAATACTTCAAATTCCCTACATAATCCTGTATTCGCGCAAGCCGTAACTTAGTTGGCCTAAGTTTAATCCACTAGTTTCAAATATAATCACGTCATAACCGTAGGGCAGATATCGGCTTTGCTGTGTGAATGTTCACATTTTTCACGTGACAGTTACAGCTGACCAGTGCGAAAGTTTTGACCTTGAGTCTTACAGTACTTCTTTACCAACAAGATTTTTACCAATTCCCCACACTTGTTAATCACAACACCTATGCTGCATAATAGAACCAGCCAAACAGCCATTGTTACATTCATATTTCTGTACAGTTAACATCACGAAAAAGTCCTGATGGTTTCATAAACTTTAAATGACCGCGACATGAAATTTTACATTAATTATGCATTATCGTGGTATAGTAGTAAGAATTTCACCTATTTTCTGAGGTTTCGGATTATAAATTTGATCTTGAGGACATGTCTGACCTAACTGTGATGTACTCATTGCCATTTGTAGGAATATATTTGAACTGCATCTTAAATAGTCAATTAGCACTGTATATTCTATCTAATCCGTGCTTCATAGGTAACAGAATTTGAAATTCCATTTGTGTAAGAATCAAGAAATAAACACCAATATTATGTAATATTGTAAAACTTAGAAAAGTGGATTGATATCAGATATTTTTAACTTGTCCTTTTTTTGCATCATGTATTGTTACTAGGCAACGTGAAGGTAAAACATGAAAAGGCATGTCAACGTAGGGTATATCTTCAACCTTTAGACGTCTAATGTCAACTATAGTGGTCGTACCGCACCGCTAACCTCTAAAGTTGCATTTTATATATTTATTTAACAAATATAGGTACCGAAATATTTTAAACATGGTATATACTCTACGTTTCTTTCTCTTCAAAATGCAGTTTGTTTCATAATTCTAACGTATTTGGTTCCTGTACTATTCACATTTTATGTACAGGGTGTGCTAAAATTAAAAAAAATAATTCCGGCGCCAAAAGTTTAATTTTGAACCTCACTTCACTAACAAAGTTGATCATGTGACGATTATGGACGTTATTTCATCAGTCCAGGAACAATTAGGAAACTTAAAGCTAGCAGTATTTATCGGATTTTGATAATACCAAAATTGAATTTTTTGTGAGCATATCTGTCACAAAAGTAATTGTGCAATTGAATAGAAATCATGTGATTACGTAATAAAATTGTTCACTCTCTTAATAAATTGTAAATAACATTTATTCAGTAATATCCGGTTAAATTCTGTCGCATTCCCCCCCCCCCTCCAATTTAATAAATTCGGAGCAATTGCTATGTATTACATTATAATTTGAGGATATGGGAAATGCGACATATTTCAGACAGCGTCAACACATTCCATATTGTTCAGACCTAGAGCAATAGCAGCTTCACAACGCTACATGAATTGAAATATCTGGAGAAAATAACATTAGCATGGAGTACAGATACATGATTTGTGTCAATATGTACAATAATTACAAAACAAATTGTTTATGTATAATTTTTTACAACTGTTTATGTGTATTTCTTTCGGCTAAAGTTTCTGCTTATTACGTAAACTAGTAGTCGTCACAACTAAACCATATTTTACTACAGCGTGTAAAACAAGATATGTAAAACTGCAGTCGAAACCTTTTGGAACTAGGGTTATTTCTCATTTTTATGTTTTTATAACAAGTATATTAGCCTGATTATGACGTTTCGAAAGTCGAAACATGTTGCAGTAAACGATATGTATTTTTTAAATTGTTTTTCTATATTAATAATTGTCCAACGAGATGCAACACAAAGAAGTCTATTTATTATTCTGCAAGTTCACTCTACATATTTCAGGTGTCAACCACACCCATCATCAGGAGTACATAAAACTGTAACTACAGCCTCCGGTACTGTGCAGCTACCTCCCTCCAGCGTTGGCCAAGCTAGCTTGGCCACGTTGGATAAGGTAGCTGCACAAAAATTATGACCAGTACCGGTGGCTGTAGTTACAGTTTTGTGTACTCCTGATGAAGGGTGTGGTTGACACCCAAAACATGTAGAGTGAACTTGCAGAATAATAAATAGACTGCTGTGTGTTGCATCTCGTTGGACAGTTATTAATGTAGATCAGCGATGCACGGAAACATTAACATAATTATTTTTTATTTTGAAATTCTCTACTACTAGGCTGATGTTGACCTCGCAAGGTCAAAACATGTAACTATATTGGTATTTTGTAAGCAGTTGTTGTGTTCGATGGTCATTTGTTTATTTAATTCGATATATACTTATTTATATTGACTGCTAACTTACATAATAATTATATAATAACTCAACGGGATTTCTGACCTCAAAATTAAGATTTTATGTGATGGCCGATTTTCATGAATTTGCACATGAACGTGGCCCCCGTTTTGAAAAGTTATTTATTCTGGGATATGAACCCATTTATTCTGTCAAAATTGTTCTGACATTTCGGATAAGCCTATTACCTCCATGCTAATATTTGGTTATGAAGAATTATTAAACAAAGTCAAATGGAAAATATTCCCTGTCAACGCGATGAAGGTGTATTGGGGAAACAGGAGCATAACTCCACACTTTCTTAATCTCGGTACCATTTAGAGGTAAATTACCAACACCACGCGTCGGCCGATTTACACCCAGAAATAAAAAGCCCTTGTACCCACTGAGCAGAAGGCTGGGTGGCCCCAAAATTTGTTCTGGACGAATGTAAAAAGAGAAGAATCTTTTATCTCAGTATTTAACCAACTTGATGCACAAAGTTTGTTTTACAGTAAGTTTATTTCATGCCTCTACATGTTTCGAGCACATGTGCTCATCATCAGGAGGTCAAAATTGCATTACACAGCCTCTGGTATCATCACACCTATAGGTGGCCGTCTAGTGCACGAGA
>Ga0123352_10019269_pt1 | contig 10879 bp, 5 predicted proteins | sample TergutLab28metaG_FD_89700 | JGI IMG/M metagenome (GOLD analysis project Ga0123352, IMG submission 89700) | Labiotermes labralis P1 segment gut microbial communities from Petit-Saut dam, French Guiana - Lab288 P1 | ecosystem: Host-associated > Arthropoda: Insects > Digestive system > Gut ... | reverse complement strand
AGCAGCCCTATGTGTTGAAGAATGTTTCAAGGCATTTCACACCAAGTTAAATTTTTAAGGTAAGATTTGATAGGATATTCGAAAAGCTTAGACATTCCTAAATATTTTGTTTCAAGTTTCATCAAAATCCAACCACTATTAACAAAACTACATTATTTTGAATGGACTCCTACACAATTTAGCTCAAAATTTAAATACCCCATAGAAAAACCTTCCCACATCACAGTATGAACTGGGTTTTAAATGCCCCCACGCTGAAGGGTTAAGGCATTTTTACTCATTAACTACGAAATATTTTAGTAAAATCCAATATTCTGTAGTGTAAGCTACATGGAATGAGAAGTGCAAAGTAAGGGTGGGATTGCCTTAAATATACTTCTGCATAGCAGCATTGTAAAATTAAAATACAAAATTTGTCAGTAAGTTTTGGCAGTTGTTTGCTAGGGAGTAGCGTGACATCACTGCCCCACACTATGATAATGAATGGGAAACATTTTTGCACATGTGGAGGATGGCACAGCCCCTGTAAACCAGAATTCTACCTCTTATTCAGTATATATATATATATGGTGCTTCTGGAGTGCAATTAATTTGTGTATCAAGATATTACCATAATGCTGCAATATTCATAATGTTAAACTGTTTAAGTTGACCTATACATTGCCAACCTATTCCACTTCCATTTTGTTAGTATGTACATGCATTCACGTAGCGCCACTGATTAAATTATGACAAAATTCTTACCATAGAGTCCCATATTCTTGGCATAAGACTGTGTTAATGCTATTTCATGACCATTCTGCACGAAAAGTCGAACAGCAAAGGCATCTCTTGCTACATCACCTACAACAAATTATACTGTGTGTAGTATTCATGGTATATGCAATTTACTCCAAAAAGAATTCTTGCTTGTTTAATCTGCCTTATCTTGTATGAACAAAGCAGAATCATCTGCCTAGAATTATGAGACATTTCTTCACCCTGCTGTAACCCTACTGGACAAAAAACCGATACTGACGTCAGCTGGTGAACACCCAACTGCATTCTTGTATACATCCTGGAAGGCTTTAAGAATCCAAATAACACAACTTTTTTTTATCAGTTCTTGGTGTGTTAAGGAAGAGAATGTGGATACAAATGAATGAAATTGTTGAAATGGCGACAGGAGACATACAGCTTTCTTACAGTCTACTCTGGCAGAAAAGATAAGCTTTGTACAGTATCTGACTCACTGAAGTACAGAAACTTTGGAGAAATCATTGTTTTTCTTAATTCTATAAGTACTAGTAAACTTGATCAGCCTGTAAGGTATCAGAAATGAAGGTTCCCTCTTATTTTCACACTTAAGAGTTTGTGTGCCACCTCCCCTCTCCCCCCAAGGTAAATGTTGACATTCCCAAACACTTACACCTAATGATATATTCATCACATAGCTGGAAAACTTCTGTATACTTTTTTAAACAAATAAATGATACGTGTTACAGTTACGGTCTGTTTTACATGTCTGCAGACATCAATAAAACAGTGCAAGGAAAGTGTACCGAAGGGATGAAACAATATATACCAGATAAGTGGATCTATTAATGAAACAAACCATGCAAAAATTACTTTAGGGATAAGCTACTGGCTACACATTGAATGAGTAGATTTTGACTCCTTAAATGGGCAAATATTTTCTCTTCACCAGTATACAGAGTGGTTCTGTAAACTAACTAGCCTCCTATCCCATGTCATCTAGTGGGAAATTCTGTAACTAACAGTTCTAAAACGCTGTACGCTGGATTTCAGCTCCTTCTGACAGCTTTACTATCAGAACTATAAGGTGAGGTAAATTCATTCAAAAACACAACTACAAATATATGGCTAAATGATGGTGTTTATTAGCAATGGAAAACTACATGTTTCAGCCTGTGGTGGCCATCATCAGGTTTTGACAACTTTCTTGCTATAAGAGTTATATATAATATGCATAAACCACGTGGCAATCTTGAGAGCTCATCATCATCTTCATCAATTGTGCGCGTTTGTTAAGCTAAGTTTGGTGGGATGTCTACTGCGTGAATGGATTTATAGGTAGCTGGGTGTGGATCCTTTCGGTTAGTTAGGTTAATGGTTGGGAGGAAATGTGATTGCAGGTGTGGTATCTTATATGCTACTATGTAGTATGTGTACTATCAGATGCTATTTTAAAAACTGTCTATCTCCATGATGTGTGATGGGAAATTCTGGAAATTTATTTCACCAAGGCAGGGAAGTTAAAAAATGTGTGAATAATTTAAGCTACTTTCAATATTTTATTGCAAAGGAAAACAATTATGGGAAAATTATACAATGTAATATATCTGTCTATACACAAATATATATCAGTACAGTGATATTTATATATACTGTAAGGTCACATTATGGCAACATGTTTCGACCGTAGGCCGGTCATCATCAGGTCAAAAAAGAACATTTTTTAAAAAATGTTCTTTATTGGCCTGATGATGACCATCCTATTGTCGAAACATGTTGCCATAATGTGACCTTAGAGTATATATAAATATCACTGTACTGATATATAGTTGTGTATAGACGGATATATTACATTATATAATTCTGTTACTACACAACGGGATGGCCTTTGTAAAAAATATATATATATGGGAAAAACTTTTTGTTGCCCTCATGGAAGGCTTAAATTATAATACTGTATTAAACATACGAAATATATGTGATATGCTAGTGTCTCAGCGCCTTAAGACAAAACATTTTAGTAGAAGTTCATGCCTCTTGTCACCGTCCCTTGACACTTGCAAACCAGTCTTCCCATTACCTTTCCCACCCACACTAATTACAATAAATCACAAACCTACCGATGTGTTGCAAATTGATTACTATTTTACAGAATTTTATTTTAAAATCATAGGATAGGGCCTGATTAGTTCACGTGTGACAAACTACACATATACACACAGATTCCATAACACATAAAACAAACTTGCTTGAATTTGGATTGTATTTCTTCACAAAATCAGTTAGAAGCCAATAATACAGTACACCTACAAATCATAAGAAAGACAAATACATTCGCTTCTTGTTATATAAATTATGATGCATGCAATATGAATGTAAATTTATGTAGGAAATAATGCTGACTAGCATGACAGAGAATAAAGACTGAATAATGCAATCAAAACACATGGAGATGTTCAACCACAATTTTTGTAATGGTACGTCAAGCAACACTTTCATTCCAAATCTTTGCTTGAGGAGACGCAGGCACACTGAATGTGTCAATCAATCGATAGTCCTGTCATTCCACTGCAGAACATAGGGCATCCACAAGATTCCTCCACCGCACTCTATTCTTGGCGACGCACTTAATCTCTGCCCAGGTCTTTTTTACTCCTTTGGCCTCTTCAAGCACCGTTCTTTGGCCTCCCTCTACTCCGTTTGCCTTGGGGGTTCCACTCCAGGGCTTGTCTCGTTATATCATCAATCAGTTTCCACAGTGTATGGCCCAGCCATCCCCACTTGCGTTTCCTGATCTGCAAATCTATTCTTGGTTGTTTCGTGCGCTTCCACAACACGTTATTTGTTATCCAGCCCAGCCAGAAAATTCTTAGTATTTTCCTAAAACTTTTATTAATAAAGACTTGCAGTTTAGTTGTTATGTATTTCGAGTTCTTCCAAGTCTCACAGCCATAGAGTAGGACTGCTTTCACATCTGTGTTGAAGATGCGAAGTTTGGTTTGCGTTGAGTATTTCGTTGAATTCCAGATCTTGTTCAGTGCATTAAATGCTACTTGGGCCTTTCGTACACGAGCTTTTATGTCCGCCTCCGTTCCCCCTGTGTTATCAATAATACTTCCCAGATAGGTAAATTGTGTCACATTTTCAATGATTTCATTGTGTATATAGAGGGGCTCTTTGTTTGTCAGGGCAATTCACATCTCCTTTGTCTTCTTTACATTAATTTTTAAACCCGCGTTTGTGGCTTCTTTCCCTAATCTCTCAAGCATTTTTTGCATAGTTCGTGTTGAGTGGGTTAACAAACATATATCGTTGGCTTAGTCTAGATCCGTCAGTTTACCCCATATTCCGCATCTTATACCTTCAGATTCTTTACTTACTTTGGACATCACATATCTAAAGTGACACTGAACAACAGGGGTGAAAGAGTGCATCCCTGTTTTACTCCATTCAACACCGGTATCGGTTCTGATATCAAATTCTTATGTACAACATTACATGTTGATTGCTCATACATAGCTTTTATGATAGAAATTATTTTTGGTGGTACACCTTTGTCCTTAAGGGCCTACCAAATTGCATCACGTGCCAGGGTGTCAAAGGCCCACTGAAAATCTATAAAAACCAGTTGAAGGGGTGAACAAAATTCTACTGACTGTTCAACAATTATTCGGAGCATATTGATATGATCCACGCACGCTCTGTTTGACCAGAAACCGGCTTGTTCTGGTCTCATTTTAGGCTCCAATTCTTCTTTAAGTCTATTGTATATAATAGTTGCCAGTATCTTACCTATTATGTTTAGTAGAGTTATTCCCCTCCAATTACTACATTCCATTAAATCACCTTTCTTGGGGAGTTTTATAATAAGCCCATGTTTCCAGTCATTTGGTATCTGACTGGACTCGCATACCTTTTTTAACAGGGGTTCTAAGATGTCCGCTATAGTATTTGGATAGGTTCTAAAAAATTCTGCTGGTAGATTATCCTGGTCACTGGCTTTACATTGAATGTGTAGTGAATGTGAAATTAATTTAGGATTGTATGAATTATTTATTTACTTATTTGAACCTTACTTGAGTTAGTGTTGCATTTAATTACACATCACATTGGCTAACACATGTTAGATGTGAGTTGGCCTTATGCTCAACAGCTCATTACTGTGTACACTATACTAGAGCAGACATTATTTAAATACCTTGGTTGTTCTATATGATCCAGTGTCTGAAGGTACCTGTCATCACTCTCACTTCAGTTCCAACTGATAACAGGAGATTTGCTCAAACCTTGTACATAATATATATATATAAATTGTGCAGTATATTATCAGGTCCCAGTGTGGTTTGATTTCAAACCTCACCAGTGCAAAATCAATTTTGTAGCACCTCCTGAAGTGAGGGTCCCTGACCTAGACTGAATCTACACACAAATGTTTTACCAACAGGGTGACCTAGTAGGCTCAAGCAGGTGCCGTCTTGTCCCTATGACCTGTGATAGTTACTGGCACCATTCATATCTGAAGTTTACAGCAGACTACAACTGCTCTGCTTGTACAAAATTTTCAATGTACAATCTACACATTACTTCTCTAACTAATCTATTCACTGAGAAGAATCATTAGTGATGTTTCTAGTTTGGAATTCAATGACACTGTTATTCAGGGTACCACATTCCTTACTGCTGACATGTATATTCCAAATACTTTCAAGAAACAGTATAGTCTGGTGTACTAAATTAATTTGTTGCTATGGAAGTAAAACTTAAACAAATAGAATGTAAACAGTTTACAATAAAATACAAGATTACAAATTTACACAGTTACTGTAACTGGTCAAAATGGAGTAAATAAAATAACTGCCTTGCCATAATTTTGTTATAACCGAACGAAGTACCAAAATTTGAAATTCAACATCAGCTGAAAAATCCAAATGTTATTAGCGAAATGTGGTCAGTCTCCATGTGGAGAATTCCAAATAATTATACACAAATCCTATTACATTCAGCATGACTTACATTGCACAATATAACACAGACAAACTACTTTTTCCATTGAACACAACACAGGTTTATTTATAATCGAGTTGTGCCTCTGCATTTATGCTACATGTTTCGGCCTTTTCTCAGGCCATCATCAGGCATGTCAATACAAAGATCTAACAAAGGAAGATGTAACAAGATAAAATCTAGGGTCCCTTGGATTTGATCTTGTTACATCTTCCTTAGTGATATTTTTGCATTTGCACACCTGATGAAGGCCTGAGAAAGGGCCGAAACATGTAGCATATATGCAAGGCACAATTCAATTTTCAATGAACCTGTGTTGTGTTCAATAGAATAAGTGTAGTTTATTTGGTAGTTAATGAAACAGGATGGCTTCCATAAACATAACGCAGACAAATTTGTACACACCTCGTTATAAAACAAAAGGTAATAATTCTGTAAGGATTTAGCAGTCATAACACAACTATATTATCAAGTGCATATAACTTATCAACTACAAGTTTTGGCCATTGCTGCTGTGGCCATCATCAGGTTGGATGCAATTTATCAACAACACAACAGGGATGACGCTCCTTAAAGTTCGTTATAAAATGTTTACAGCAAATGAGCTTATAGCCGATCTCCATGTATCAGCTGGAACTTAAGTAACAGTGAGGACAATTACCTTCTGACATTGGATTATATTGAAAAATCAAGGTATGCAAAGAATGTCTGCTCTAGCCATCTGTACAGATTTATGAACTGTTGAGCAGAGGGCCACCTCACATCTAGCATATGTTAGCCAATGTGATGTGCGACTAAATGCGATAATAACTCACATAAAGTTCAAATAATTAAACAATTCATAAATCCTTAATTAATTTCACATTCATTACACTTCTATGTTTTTAAATATTTTTCCTTATTACCCATAATTATTACAAACTAAACCAAATGACCATGGCAGCAGAAATTACACTTAACATCGCTACTACAAAAGTTCACCGTCACAGATGATCCTGAGCCAGTTCTATCAACCTTCCATTCTCAGCAAGAAACAGCTTAAAATTATTCTCAGACCTCCTTAGAGCCACTAGACATCTCTGTATGTATGCCAGTGTCCCAAATCACAGCTACATGGCCAGCCCACTGTAGTGTTCTGGCTGTCATTTGCCTAACAACACTAAGTGACCTATATACACATAGTAAGTTTTTTGTTATGCAATACCCTAAATTGTACAGTCACTTCATCCCCCTTGGACTGAAAACTTTCCTCAATTTTGTATAAAATAACACACTTCTTTAAGTCAAGCTCCTTATGGTACTGACATAATGAAAGCTGGAATCACAAGAGTCAACTGTATGTGATAAATTTTATCACCATAAGACTAAATGTAATTGTCATCATGTGTTTTAACTTATACTAGAACTACTGTATGTTTCTTCCATTACCTTTCTTCCAGACTGTGCCAATATAAAGCAGCTAGAAAAGTTCATCCTTCACCAATGTAACACAGAGTGTATCTACATATTCAGCTTACAATTCCAGTCAGGTAATCACAACAAACAAACATGGGGGGAGGGGGTAGGGAGGGAATGTGCAGCAGAACTGTTGTCGGCATTACATAATATTTTACATGAGCAATATAGCATTCTTTCAAAATATTTTTATTTGCATTTATTATGGACTGAAATTAAAACAACGGCATATCAAATTAAGCAGACAGATTCAACTTCTGACCTACAATGTCACATTTGCAAATATTTATTAATAATTATGACAATGCTTCAAAATCTTATCATCTCATTTAACACAGACACTAACCAGCAGTTCTTTCCCAAAACGAAAGTTTTTGTAGCTATATTTTTCAATGCAATTTAAAATAACGATACTTCAGTTAAGACTTTCTGTTTACATATTACCTAATTTCTATCACATTCTGAAACCTGACAAACCATGACAAAATACCTATCACACATCAAGAAGGAATTCATTATTGTGGAAATCTGATTTGTGATAAGTTAAACTTAAAAGTTTCTGTATATATGATTGTCTTAAGTACAATTTTTCTAGATCTGACTCAATTTTATATTTTAAGTGCTCCATATGAGATCTTCCTTGACTTACATTAACAGAAGCAGTGTTGACAGAATGACAAGGAGGAGCAGCAACACTCTTTCACATGAACTTCACAAGAAAATTCATATTAACTAGATAACACCCATGACTCAGTAGAAGCTCTGGATTATGCGAGTATGGAAACCTTAAATTACAACACTCTGTTCCTGTTCATTCATTTTATATTAACAACTGACTCTTTTAACAGAAGTTTATATATTGGGAATGTCCATACCTGATGCAAATCCTTGGTACGCCAAGTCAAAAAATGGAAATAGTTTCTTCTGCTGGACAACTTTGGAAATTTCTATCCACTGTTCAGGTTTGGGATCCACTCCTGTGGGGTTGTGTGCACAGGCATGGAATAAGATAATTGACTTCTCTGGAATTTTCTGAAAACATTACATACATAACACATGCAACAAAGCTACACATGGATTTTATTAAATTTAATGGGATTTTGTTTGTAACACAGTGAAAGTCCAGTAATAAATGTATGGTACACAACTGCACATGAACTAGGCATTCTTTAATGAACAACTGAGTTTACAACCTTAAATAACACAGGCATGAGACAAGCATAGGTTGATTGCAGGTAATAGTCTTGGCAATGTAAATAATTACAACTGCCAATTATATAACTTTTTGTCAAACACCTATGCCTCATTTATTTTTAAATGCTGCTGGAGCTACATGACCCCAGTACTCATTTTCTCTACGTGTAAAAACTCAAACTGCAAACAAAATCAATGGGAAGCTTTACCCAATCACTGCTCACTAATATGTCTCAGTAAGTGACTAGTTGCATACTAGTACCAAACTGACACACATTATTCAACCACAAACATAAGGACAATTAATCAGAAAAGTTTAGAACCATCTGAAACACACATCACAAAAGAAAAAGTCTCTTGCACCCCTGTTGATAATAAAATGAAGTAACAGTGATGGACTAATTCACTCCAATAAAAAGAAGATAATATACGACACTAGAAATAAAATGGGATGGAAGAAGAGACAAACAAAATGAAAGCAGTTCTAGCAGGGCCCTTAAAAATGGAAAATATAAGCCAGAGAAACAATACGCTTATGAAGAACTCTAAAAAGGTGGAAGGTTTCTCCTTTGTAACACTTCTAACAAACTTATTACACTTCATTGTAGGAAGGGTTATGTTAATGACAAAACACATATAAATCACAGCAGATGCATACATTCCATGGATCCAAAAGTCTGCCAAAATTACAGCAGGGTATGGAATAAAATGGGGACCACGGTAGCACAGTGGTTAAGGTGCTGTGCTACAAATTGGAAAGTTGCTGGTTCAATTCCATATGGTATCATTGGAATTTTCCATTGACATAATCCTTCCGATCGAACTATGGCCACGGGGTCGACTCAGCCTCTAACAGAAATGAGTACCGGGAGTATTTTCTGGGGGTAAAAAGCAGCCGGTGCGTAAGGCTGACAACCTTACCACCATCCTGGGCCATTGTCATGTAATCTGGGAACCTTAACTTCCTGGAACCCTCTGGGCACCTCGGGCCTGTAATGGGACCGATTTACCTTTTTTATGGAATAAAATACAAACATAAAAGAGAGTAAAAGTTATGCACATTTAAGTAGCTTAGCTTCTTTGAGCAACTCTAAACTGTGCCTTTTCATTCCTCTCAGACTTGTGAGACTTATACAAGAAAGAATAGCACTACTTTGTATTACCAGATGCTTCTGAAGCTTGTAGCATGAACAAACAACATTTTACTACATTAAAGATATTTTCAGGATGTATTAAGATTTCCCATGTTAATAAAACACGTGACATCTTTTTCTTTTTCAACGCAACACACACACACACTAAAATTAATATCAAATACAAAATAGTTTTGACTCTCTCTCTCTCTCTCTCTTATAGCATAACGTAAAGATTCAACACTGTCAGTGTTAAATACCAAAGGTCTTTTGCCAAAGGCTGAATGACTAACATGCGATGTAAGAAAGCACCCAATCAACTATTGAAAATTAGCCTAACTATGCTCAGCTCATTGTAACTGATGAGGGACTACAATCTGCTACACAGGATCAGTGTTATCTGTTAACTTCTGGGCATTTCAGCAACATCTCCTTTCAAATTCTGGAAACTAAACTTATGCTTTCAGCAGATGTGCTGGCCATCTTACTGTGTGTCCGTCCATCTGTCCACATGTATCAGCAGGGCTACTGAGGGTGGGTTTGGGCTTCCCAATACAGGCGAACTGATTAAAAATCTCTACACTAATTTGGAGACAGCGAGACTTCCAGTTGCACAGTGATTTGGGCTTGGTCTGAAAGGGTTAATTTGTGCAATTGACAAATTATGATATGATTGAGAAAGACAAAAACATTTTCAAAGAATGGCCTGTCTAGCCATTATGGGGGCTATGAAATCGACGCCTACCGCAGCAATGGAGACACTCCTGAATCTGACTCCATTGGATTTGGTAATTCAGGCAGAGGCGAGGATGGGGCTCTATAGACTGCATATACCTAAGCAACCAGCCGAACCTAAAGCAGAGGCAGGATCGCTATCTATCTGGAAATATGTGAGTGACCCTCTCTTAGAAATGCGGGCGGACCACATTACTCCAGTTTATTATCATTCCAAGGCCTTCAGTGTCATTATAGACTGGGACCATTGGAAAAATAAAGACCCAGTGTTCCCTGAGGATGCTTTGATCTGGTTCACCGATGGCTCTAAGGCTAACTCGGGGACAAGGTCTGGTATTTTTGGCTTCAGACCAAATAGAAGCTTCAGCTTCCCATTGAGTAAATTTGCCACAGTCTTTCAAGCCGAAATTTATGCCATTTTACAATGTGCATATAAAAATATAAGAAGGGCCCATAAGAATAAGCAGATTCTTATTTTCTCTGAGAGCCAGGCTGCACTTAAGGCATTTAGTGGCCCGAGAGTGACCTCTGGAATGGTTGCAGAGTGCCTGGATGCTCTCTCAGCGTTGGCTAGCCTGAATAAGGTTACCCTCGTCTGGGTGCCGGGGCACCGCAGCATTTCT
>Ga0123352_10019268_pt1 | contig 10880 bp, 5 predicted proteins | sample TergutLab28metaG_FD_89700 | JGI IMG/M metagenome (GOLD analysis project Ga0123352, IMG submission 89700) | Labiotermes labralis P1 segment gut microbial communities from Petit-Saut dam, French Guiana - Lab288 P1 | ecosystem: Host-associated > Arthropoda: Insects > Digestive system > Gut ... | reverse complement strand
GTTGTTTTGTATGGGTGTGAAGCTTGGTCGCTGACATTGCGGGAGGAAAGGAAGCTGAGGGTGTTTGAGAATATGGTGTTGAGGAGAATATTTGGACCTAGGAGGGACGAGGTAACGGGGGGAATAGAGGAGACTGCATAACGAGGAACTAAATGATTTGTACTCCTCACCCAATATTGTGCGGGTGATAAAATCGAGAAGAATGAGATGGGCTGGGCATGTGGCGCATATGGGTGAGGAGAGGGTGGTGTATAGGGTCTTGATGGGGAAACTGGAGGGAAAGAGACCACTGGGGAGACCTAGGCATAGATGAGTGGATAATATTAGGATGGATCTCCAGGAGGTAGGATGTGGGTATATGGACTGGATTGGGCTGACCCGGGATAGAGACAGGTGGCGGACGCTTGTGAGTGCGGTAATGAAGCTTCGGGTTCCGTGAAATGTGGGGAATTTCTTTACTAGCTGCAAACCAGTTAGCTTCTCAAGAAGGACTTTGCACCATGGAGTAAGTAAGTAAGTGCATCTAGTTGGTTTTATTATAAGAATTTATTTTTAATCAGTAAACTCCTTTAATATCGCGATTTTTAGAGCCCTGCCATTTCAGAATCCCCGTTGATAATGTTGATAATTTTGATAATGTTGACCTTGACTTTTATAGTTTAAACGTTTTATGTTAAATTTGACGCAAGAAGGGGGATGGAATACGTCAAAAATTAAAAGCGATTTCTAAGATACATGAAAATAGTCGGAGAGGATGAGCCGTATATAGGTATATAGTGATTCGGACACTTCGAAGAAAAGTACCGAACGATGAACATATAACAAAAGAATATTCTGCCACCGATATCCGTCCATGATCCCAGATGCTCCCTTCCAGAAATGACGACATTCTGCAAGCAAACTGAGAGTGGGTATCAATACTGCTTTTACATCAAATACAAAGGTCAGATAACATCGTCATTACAATGACAAAAAAGAAAAAAAAATTCAAGATGAAATAGGAATATGCAGTTCAGTGGTACTTGCAGGTAATCTTCCGCAAGTAGAGGGGAATCAGATAAAGGCACTAAGTATCTGCCACTGTGCTGACACTGCTTTTAGGTTGGGGGAGGGGGGTTGAAGTGGCCCTTCAGAATAATACTCACCATCAGACTTGCAAGCAGAAAAGACCAAGTCCAAAAATCATATTTTAGTCATATATGTTTGGTAACTTGCGCTTCAACAAACCTCTAAGATTTTTGTCATATACTAATATAGTTTCTTCAGAGGCTACCAGTACAGCCCTAGCAGATTTTTTTTTTAACTTGGAACCCTTCAACAACGTCTGTAGTTTCCATACCCACCAGCACATGAGAAAGATGAAAGATGAAGCAAGGCTTGCAGATATGCTTGCACAGCAGTGTTGCTGAACATTCCGTATTATGGAGCCCTTACTTATTAGCTTGGTGGGCCCGGTAGCTCAGTCGGTATAGGGACTGAACTACCGGGCTGGACGGTCCGGGATCGAATTCCGGTGGGGGAGAGGGGCGAGATTTTCCGCCCGTCCAGACCGGCCCTGTGGCCCACCCAGCCTCCTGTACAATGGGTACCGTGTCTTTCCCGGGGGTAAAGTGCGGCCGGGGCGTGCTGCTGACCACTCACCCCCCTTCTAGTGCCGCTATCATGGAAGAGTAGAGCTATACCTCTACCCACCCTCTGGGCCACACCGGGCCTGTAACGGAATCACTTTACCTTTTTTACTTACTAGCTTGAGGATCCCCTTCCCGAAAATGATGTCAAATTGCTGAGCTCTTGTGACATACAAAGTTGAAAAGTTTAAAACTTTAACCACTCTGTTAAATCAACGTACGATTTAGTATAAGACCGTTTTCTTGACAGGAATGAAAGTACAACAACAATATATTTAACTGCAAATGGGCTGTCACTCGGTGGCAGTGGTTGTTATTCATGTACGTAAATGTGAAATAAGGATCTAAGAAATTTAAGTAGGGAGGGCTACATGAGAAGCATGTATTAGCAACTTGGGAGTCTTGAAAACCATCTCAGCATTCGCTTATAGACACAGGGAAACCAAGAAAAACCTGTGCCAAGGTGACCGGTCGCAGGACCTTCCGAATACTGACTTCTAGCCAGCAATCCGGCAGAGAACAAAAAAATCTCATCCTGCAGAATCTACTCAACTCGAGATCCACTGAAGCAAACTCTCCGACCCTCAGTTGAGAAACGCTGCATAACCTAAGGGTACCTCTAACATGTAAAAATGTTACCTAAAATATTGATCCATTATGGTAACAGAACCAGCCAGATAGATTTCTATGTGCCGTTAGACAAAGTTTTATGTCATCAATAAACATAATTTTTATTAGAAATTACTGCATATAAGTTTCAAGAACTATCAAACGTCTGTAAAGTTGTGTGCATGTAAATACTGAGTGCTATGCCTTCGTCATTTATATTGTGGAGATGGAAGCAGCAACTTTCTCCGAAACCTCGGTAGCACTCTACAAAATTACGCTGTATCATAGCTACTACAGTACACTACACTACATTTCCTGACGTCACTCGTTGTTCCATTCATCCAGACATTGTACTAATGCCGTCGTAAGCCTTGTAGGCACACACAGAGACCTCTAAGTAAAAAACAGACTCAAAACTATCCTACATTCCTTCTTCTAATACGGAAATACACTTTGTCTACAGACTGGCCCGCGTGAGATTTGTGCGGAAGACGTGCGGGAATGTATTCAATCGCTTATTTATCGATGATTTTAGTGGTCAAGTCTCTGTGTCGCTGGTTAAATGACGATTAGCGAATAAGGAGTTTGAAGGGACGTGGCATGAGGAGGGGGTGGTCCACCTTTGAACTGAGTGCTGATACGTAAGCCACTTTTACGGTAACACTTGGCTGGGCGACCAGTTGTGATCTTGGATCGGGGGGGGGGACAGCAAACATTCTCTGGTGCCGACACTGACCTGAAAAACTGGAATATAAAGAGCCTGATGGCTTGATTTACTGCCATTCCTTGAAGAAGATTTTTCTGGAGCAAAATCCTGAAGTACCTTCTTCATCTCTTTTATCTCTACATACTGTGCGGCTGGTCGCACGTTATGTTAAGCCAGTGAATGTTATGGGTGCAGGGGAAAGAAACTGTATGTTATTTGAATGTATCTACACAAGTCCGGAAGGAGAGAAAAGCCAAGCTATCTTTCATTGCACGAAATGCCACACGCAGATCGTCAGAAGTAAATCTCCTTTTCACCCATTCGAACAAAAGTGCGCCGACTCGGTTTACAGTGTTCTACAGATTTCGTCGATTTCTAAGGATTTGTTCTATTGAATGTAATAACAATGTGTTGAAAAGTATTAGCAGTAGATATGGCGTGCTTAACAAACATGGTACAGTACCCGTCATCATCACATAAACACTGACAGAGCACTAAGATTTCGCAAGAGATGTCGAATTTCTGAGATGAATTAATCAGCAATCAGATGTTTCAGTCTGTAAGCATCAGTGCTTCAATCAACAAAATTATTTTCCTATTCCACAGACTTTAAAAACTAAAGTTTTTCCCTGCCCACGCCATGAAGGCATATGGGCTAGGAGGAACGTACGTATAGCTCCACTCATTCTTAACCTCGACGCCAGGTAGAGATGAGTGGATAATTTCACGTCCTGGCTGCTTTGTCCCCGGAAACGAAACCCAGTAGCCATTGAACATGAGTCTGTGTAGGCCGCAGAGTTGCTCTGGATGTTTTGGAGCCAAGAAATGTCTCTTACCCCCCCCCTCCCTCGCGTGTGCACATACTTTAAAGTAACATAATTTTCGCTTTAACTACGAGTATACTTTTGGTGTAGCAATGATCAGGGGTGACCACAACGCGGCTCTCACACGTCACTATAGCGGCTCCCCAAGTTTGCCTGTAAACAGTAACAAACAGTAGCTCACACGCAAAACAGCCCGGCCGTGAATGGAGTCAGGAAGATTTCCTGTAGAAAAGAGATTTGTAAAGGTAATTGACCTTCCTTATTTGGGTAAACAGAAGAAGTCATCAAATAAGAAAACGTAATTTCATTCTTCCTAAATCGCTTCATGAAGTGCGAATCGTGAAACTCATATAACTGGCCAGCCCTGGTATACGTAGATCTGTACATCTATTCACTGAGAAGATTACTCTTGATTAACCGAGCTTGTGGGGTTTGAAATTATGTGGCACGGAGCTGAAATTACTTTCGTAATTTGTGTTCTAAGGAATTTTAGATGGGATTGCGGCTATTGCATCAAGACAAGCAAGTACTGTAAGAAGTGCAATGTGTGTGTTGCTTTCCGGTCGTTTGAAAGAAAAACAAAATTCAAAATGAATACTTGAGATGCCGCTCGTATATTGTAAGAGAGACATGACACATTCTTACACCTCTCAAGTAATGTTTCCTTGCATTTACTAACGGAATATCAACATGTTACGGATTTAATGAATACAATACATATACGTCAGCACTATTTACTTATTAAAACATAGGCTACATGTTTCGACCCAACATTAGGTCATCCTCAGGCCTGCGGCAGACAAGTCATAGGTGCTGTGTGTTTATTGGGATCCCAATATCTTTGACAGAACGAGGAGCTAAATGATCTGTACTCCTCACCCAATATTGTGCGGGTGATAAAATCAAGAAGAATGAGATGGGCTGGGAATGTGGCGCGTAGGGTGAGTAGAGGGGGTTGTAGAGGATCTTGGTGGGGAAACCGGAGGGAAAGAGACCACTGGGGATACCTAGGCCTAGATGGGTGGATAATATTAGGATGGATCTGCAGGAGGTGGAATGTGGGTATATGGACTGGATTGGGCTGGCCAGGATAGAGGCAGGTGGCGGACGCTTGTGAGTGCGGTAATGAAACTTCGGGTTCCGTGAAATGCGGGGAATATCTTGACTGGCTGCAAACCAGTTAGCTTCTCAAGAAGGACTCTGCACCATGGAGTAAGTAAGTAAGTAAGTAAGTATATGTTTGACAGTCTTAAGAATACATTAAAAATCTGCTACGTGTCTATTTTTGACTAGATAAAATGTGTAGCTTACATTTATGTCTAAAATGTTTAAAACACAGAACTGACCCCAGCGAACGACAATATGTCAATACCTGAGACTCCCATAGAATACATTATTGATAACTTTGAAATGTTGCAATTGTAAATACGAACCCATGTTTTAACCATATTAATCATAAATGTAAGCTACACATTTTATCCAGCCAAAAAAGATACTTACCAGATTTTATGTATTCTTACAACTGTCAAACATATTGGGATCCCAATATATACACACAGCACCTATGACTTGTCTGCCACAGGCCTGAGGATGACCTAATGTTGGGTCGAAACATGTAGCCTATGTTTTAATAATTAAGTAGTGCTGACGTATATGTATTGTATTCATCACGTGTTCGTGCTAGCACTTCGTGATGCCTTGTTTCAAAACGTTACGGATTGTTTCATACTCTTGTTTATAAATGAACAAACTTTCAGAGTGTTTTTTTACCTCTTTTGTCCCACACTTCAGCATTTTATTGCTTGGACCAACTATTGTAAATCAGAGTCTTTAATGGCATCCGACTGGATAACAACCCACTAGTGACGTTGAGGTGTCTGAGGTATCGTATCTGTGCCTCTTCTAAGGTGCGGCGAACTTCCAGCTACTGCCGCAGTGCTAACGTCAGAAGTTTGATGTGATGGTATTAGGCCCTGTAATATAGCAGCATCCGAATTATTAATAGCGGGTCATCTTGAGGTCACCAAGTGCCACCATATTTCTCAGCCATGATTATCCGCGCAAACTCTCTCTCACATTCCTCACACTCTCTCGTTCCGTCTGCCTACTTCACCCAGTATGGCCGTGTGGGCCCCACTGAGCTATTCGACATGGTCAGGGGCCAACTTAACACGCCGTTAAGTTTCTTACTTCGGTTCGTCAAAACATTGTTACTGTGCCAAGAACCTGCTTTCAATCTCTCGAGGCTGTAAACTATTATATTCGTATTTCTGCGCTGATAGGCTTGTAGCAACTGATCTGAGCTGCGGGTTCTCATATTTGACGGTATTTGAATAGTTCGGTGCAGGAAATACTTTCAGCTCAATTCAGAAACGCATAAAAATTATGAATTTATGTACGTTATGTTTTGTACGGCTGTGATGACAAGAACGAGGGCTCGAAGATCCGTGGTTCTGTTCCCGGTAGGGTGAAGAAATTCTAGACCAATTTTGGAGGCCACCTAGTGTTATTTGCAACGGATACCGTGAGTTATTTCCTCAGGGTATAAGCGGCCGGAGCGTCAGCTTAACTAACCTCCTCCTAATGCTGAGGTTAAGAGTGAGTGAAGACCTGCCTTTCCTCCCACTATATGTCGTAATGGAATGGACACGGACAGCTGTACTTTGTGTGGATGAGAAGCTTTCTGTGAGCGAAGATAATCTGTTTAGGTGCTCAGAAAGTTTCGTGCACCTGGGAAATAAAAAGTAACAAAGAATTACATATTGAGAAGCTCAACGGTAGTGCTGGTGGAGGAAATGAGAAGTACTGAATTTGGTTGGTAATTGTGAAATGGGGGAAATTATTTGTAAGATCTGTAGGCATAACGCAGTCTTAATCTGGGAATGCAATATATATGGCACAAATATCTGGCCTTATAGTGTTCACACAGATTGTCGTTTGTAACCCTCTGTATTTACTTTTTACGTACGGTATGAACATGGCGTCAAACATAAGAATATCCTATCCTACTCTGTGATTTACAGTTCAGCGACACGATGGCTTAGGCAACCTCCTCCCATTTCATTCTTCATAAGTCTCGTGTTACTTCGCCTATACCTCTACCTAGGTCCGCCAGACCGATGTCTCACCAGGGGGCAAGAGTGTATAGTATGGGATCCCCTCTGCAGCTAATGACTAAGGTATTCCGTGTCGATCAAGTCAACAGGAATAACTCCCCGCAAAATGGATTCACGTCTCATCGCAACCTGTAGCAAAGTCATTAAGGACTGCGTTGTAAATTGCAAATCAAAACAAACGTGCAAATTATGACGCTAACGAATATCTTATTTTGGTACGCGAGAAGAATCCGCATTGAACGCCGAATGTTTCTTTCTCTGCTTGTGTGTGTACGTGTGCGTGTGTGTGTGTGTGTGTGTGTGATGTGTGTGCGTGCGTGTGTGATGTGTGTGTGCATTTGTGTGTGCGCGTGCTTTTGTGTTTTCCTTTGTTCCTGTTTACCGTTCTATCTTTGTCCTCTCCTTTCTTATTTCCTTCTATGTTTTCCTTTCTATCTTTCCCTCTCAGTGTGAGATCGTTAGAATAGAGACAAGCCATGGCCTGGCGTAATTAACAGCAGGACATACGACCAACTGCAATATTATGTCCGATGCATGAAGCTAAAATAAAATTCTTATAAACTGATAAATCCTTTTGATGTTTATCTCATTTGGTGAATAATATCTTGAAGTCAACGTACAAGTAGACCACAAAACACCATTATCCATTTCATAAACAGTGGTAATCATACATGACCTGGTGTAATGTCACATATATTACAAACAACGAAAATTTTCATAACACCAGTAGTTCAATTAACTTCAAAATGGACATCAAACAATCTCTGCGAGGTACGGCGCAATTATTTTATGTATGTGTCTATATTCCGATAAGCTTCCTTGTTGACGATTCAAATGGTGGTTTTACCGTCAGATGAAGATTACATATCGTACGCTGCAGCCACTTAGTGCTGTCCGTGTTTCTCAACCGGTGGGACACGTACAGCTGCTGGAACTTTACGGTCGTCCTATGAGAAAGTCATGTATCGAAAGTAAAGAAACAATGTAGAGTTAAGTAGATACGTATGTAGCACGTTGTTTGGGAAAAAGAAGAGCTTTACAATAATGTAAACAACCAACTAGATGCAAAAATAGCAGTTTATTAATAATTTCAGTCAGCTCAACGTGTTTCGGGAGATAATTTCGCCCATCCTCAGGAGCACTAGACTTTTTATAGCTTGTGGTGTAAAGCACCGAAGAAGCTGTCAGCAGGCAGCATCGTCGGTGCTTTATACCACAAGCTATAAAAAGTCTAGTGCTCCTGAGGACGGGCGAAATTATCGCCCGAAACACGTTGAGCTGATTGGAATTATTAATAAACTGTTATTGTTGCATCTAGTTGGTTGTTTATATTATTACATCGGTGATGCACGGTCACACAAATATCGAACTCAAAAGAGTAACTTTCTTTTCATTATGAGGCCTTTATTTTATGACTAAATGAATGGATAGACGTGAAATATACGAGAGTGAGCATCGTTGGCAATACATAATATATTGTTTCTGTAGCTCTCAGTGATGTTGAAAATTAATTTTTCTTAATGAATATTGCATAAACCAAAATATAAGGTGAGTTTTCTTTTTTTTTTTTCGGAAATAGCAGCACGGAAAGATAGGGATCGCCCCCCCACACACAAGGCCTCACGGCAGCCCCGTCATACACTTTAGGGATAGCCATTTATTAGTAAAACAGATTAATACAATGATGAAATGAGCTACGTTTGTGCTGTATTTACGGTCAGTTACTTGCATTATTTTAGTTTCAAACCTGCCTGTCTGATACGTTATTAATGTTGTATTGTCTCTTATTGTGTCTTTTTGTAGTCTTTTTCTGTAAGTATCCAACTGGGGAAGAGGGAATCCCCTTTTTTCCGGGATTAGACGGTATTTAAGTTTTGAAAATTAATAAAAGGTTCAAGAGGTTTAAAGTAATAAAATTTCAAACTAATTTTACAATTGTGAAGGACCGTAGTTACAACAGAAAACGTAGCCTACGACTGGTGAGGAATTTTAACAGTATCTAATAACACAGTTATGCAGTTTTGTTTCGCCTCCAGCCGTCCTCACTTCGTCTTAACGTGATTTAATGAGGTTCCCGTGCATGATGTTGCAGTATAAGGTGACCTTCATACTTCCAAAGTACATTAGTCTCTCATCATAAGGCGGCTGAAAGAGATTAATTTGCTGCCATTTTTATTGCTTTCCCTTTTTAGGAGAAGTTAGACAGCTCAGCATCTAACTGCTAAATTTACTGTGTGGCAAGAAAACAATAAGTGCGTTCTGTTTGGCAGGCAGCACAACACCCAAATCTCCAAATACCTTATTTGATTACTGCACGACTGTGTAGAAAGATAATATTTTGCGGATATGGTCGAAGATATTTGAGCGAAATGCCCTAATGCTTCTCGTCAAAAGATTATGGATAATATCTGGAATAGTGGACGGGATAATACAAAGATTATGTTAGGGATTGACAGTTCAGGGTTCGATTTCGGGCAAGGGAAAGAGATATTTTTCTTCTCCAAAGCGTCCAGATTATCTCTGGCGCCCAACAGGCCTCCTACTCAAATAATACCGAGAGTTCTTTCCTGGAAATAAAGAGGCAGAGACTTGAAGTTAGAGCACTCACACCTCACATTGATGTCAAGGTTAAGAACTGGCGGAGGTACACGTCTACTTCGGCGCACGCGGTGGCGCAGCTGGTTGAGACACTGTGCTACAAGCGGGTTCGATTTCCGATGGTTTCACTGGAATTATTCATTGACATAATCCTTCCGGCCTCACAATGGCCCTGGGGTCGACGCATGTGTGCCAGTAACATTTCCTGGGGAGTAAAGGCGGCCGGTGCGTGGGGATGACAAAATTATACCACCTTCATGTGTCGTTTGTCGTGAAATCTTGGAGCCTCAACCTGCTGGAACACTCAGGGCTTTACCTACCATCTCTACTTCCCCGATGTGCCTTCTTGCCGGAGTTTGGGACATCTTTGTTTTCATTACGTGTACTAAACCAGGACAGAGGCGGTTTTACCAGAGGCCTTGTGAATGTTTTGAAACTAATTTCGTTAATAGTGCGAAAAATCGCTAGCTCGCTACAGTGGTTTTTATTCTAGAAGTTATGCATTCGATTCTTGACAGACTACACTCGTCGTTTCTCCTAATCTCTCCTGGAAAATCATGGAGCATTATTTTAATAAAACAAACCACCACAGCTTATTCCACAATACAACCTCCTGCTGGGTAATATACAAGGGACGAGAGTTTTACTCTTATTCCATGTTTAGTATACCAGCCCGAGCCGGTTTATGTAGCATTACTGCTCTAGATAGGGATCTAGGATGCAAACAGCTATGTACCTCTTAGGGTCAGTAGCTTAGTAAGGGGTAGGGCTGTCTTGTGTGACTTCTGTAAGTAGTCACCATTCATAGTCATCATCATCTCATATTTTTTTACACAGTTCAAAACTAAACTCCGAGGACACTCACGATACTTATTAACGCAGAATTATAACATAGAAATAAAAATTAATGTGCGTATACGTGCCAAAACTACAGCTTCGTGACCTAAAGTATTGCATGGTACGACACTTTCAATTCGACAAGAAATTAATTTTCTGTCTTACCGTAAGTGTTACTAACAGTTCTGCGTACATGGCTGCATAAATTGGATGTTGAAACTAGTTGTAAGCACTTCTATTATCAACCAACAACTGCACTTACATAACTTTCACATAAAGCACTTTAAAAACACTTAAAATCACTCCGACATGTTTCGATCTTGTCAGATCATCATCAGGGAGCTTTGTTGTTCCTTGCTAGCCAACTGCTCTCTCTACAACACATTCCTACACAACATGACATGCTGCCAAAACACCTTGTCTGCTAAAAAACGAATTAAGTTGTGAATATTGTAATATAACTTTAGCAAGGAACAACAAAGCTCCCTGATGATGATCTGACAAGATCGAAACATGTCGGAGTGATTTTAAGTGTTTTTAAAGTGCTTTATGTGAAAGTTAT
>Ga0123352_10019266_pt1 | contig 10880 bp, 6 predicted proteins | sample TergutLab28metaG_FD_89700 | JGI IMG/M metagenome (GOLD analysis project Ga0123352, IMG submission 89700) | Labiotermes labralis P1 segment gut microbial communities from Petit-Saut dam, French Guiana - Lab288 P1 | ecosystem: Host-associated > Arthropoda: Insects > Digestive system > Gut ... | reverse complement strand
GGCGGACGCTTGTGAGTGCGGTAATGAACCTTCGGGTTCCGTGAAATGCGGGGAATTTCTTGACTAACTGCAAACCAGTTAGCTTCTCAAGAAGGACTCTGCACCGTGGAGTAAGTAAGTAAGGACCCTCTACATGTTTCAGACGGTTTTTCCGTCCATCAACAGGAGCTCAAAACTGCACATACAGGGTCAGGTGTTTGTCAGACCAATTCTGCTACCTGCCGCTAGCCTGGCCAGGCGTCAGACCAATATTTAGCCTGGCCAGGCTAGCAGCAGGTAGCAGTAACGGTCTGACAAACACCTGACCCTGTATGTGCAGTTTTGAGCTCCTGATGTAGGACGGAAAAACCGTCTGAAATATGTAGAGCGTCTTACAGAAATAAATAAATTGTGAAACTTTGCATCTTCTTGGTTGTGCTCTGCGAATATATTAGCGACGCAGAGACCTACGAATATTATAAAAGTGAAGATGATTGTTGTGATAATCCTCCTTGACGGTCAGAATATTCCTGATATTTGCGATCAGAGTGAGTGTATGTTATGTCCACACTTATAGAAATATGTCGTTTTTTGTATTAGCGCAGATGACAGCCCTACATGTGTAAACTATCGGCCTTTTATCATATTCAATTAATAATACAAAGAATAAGTAAAGCAAGTGATAGGCAAGTAGTATGCGTCTGACTTCACACACACGCGCATACACATATGCGCGCGCGCGCACGCACGCACTCACGCATGCACACACACAATCAAAAACACACGCAAGTACAGAGGCGCGCGCGTGCGTCTGAAGAAAGGAGATTGTCATCAGTACACGTATATGTATATAAAGCACAGAATTGCTGCGGTTTGCCAAAAATGCTACTAATAATACCTTACGTTGTATAATCTGCTGTGAATGAGTGACTTAGTCATACCTCGTTGCCATGCTTACTGTTATTATTTATGGACAAATATTTATTCAGCGAGAACGTAAATATTTTACGCCGTGTCGAGAATTTATCTTAGATTACGTAATTAGGTGAATGAATGTGTTTGTGTACCGACAGGTAACTTTTCCATATTGTTTCTTGGGTACTCGTAAAAAACGTTATGGAAGGTTTTTCTACCGTTTGTACATTTCCTGTCTGGAAAAAAGAGACTTTCCTTAGAGGGCAATACACTGGGTTTTAATCGTTTTTTTTGGTTAGTTGAATATTGTGAGGACTTCAAATTATGCAGGTTAGGTTACACGAAATATTACAGCTTGATAGGCTGTACTTAGGAATTTATTTACTGCGGTTTTTCTTAGAACACGCGCAGGAGAGAGGAAGATGCAAGAAATGCATAAGGAACGCTGTCACCTTCACAATCCATTATGAGTGAAATTCTTCTCTTACTTGGCTGCATCGTTCAATGACAATGATAGATTATCAAAGTCTCACTTCTTTTTGTGAGGCATTCAGACATCCGGGTGATACAGGAAAGCGGGGAGGTAGCAAGATATGTCTCAGAAACATGTCACAGCTTTTATCTTTAGTGAATAAGAAAATGAGAAAGACGACCGTAAGAATGTATCGTGAACTTACTTGATGATGGAACCATACCCATCTTCCGAATATCGTGTGTCTTTTACGGAAACAAACAGAAGGAAAATGTACGGTGTTGGTACAGGATGGTAAACCAAAAACTGAGCAAAGACGCAAGGCAAGCTTAATGTCCATTTCGCACAAAATATGTATAACTGATGACATGTTAATGTTGGTGTTGAAAATAACCTCCAACTTCCACACGTGTTTTGATTTCGAAAGAACTGAAACGCCGCGAAACGCTATTCTAAAAGTTCTAGGGCAGTTTCTACATGATTTCTTTTTTATATGGCTTCCAGAATGAAAATCGCCAGTTTTAAGCTGCACTGCATACCGAAGAACAAAAGAAATGTGCTCTACACTTCGCGTTGTATGTGTCTCACACAGTAGATTGAGCTGGACTCTGTGACTAATATGACGTATTGCACCATACGCGACGATAAAAGGGCATATCTAATCCCTTTTCATTTCTGGAGAGAAGAAAATCCTATCTAGCTGCAGAGAATACTTTCGGTAGTACCATTGTCATGAAAACGTTCACAAAGTTGGTTTTGATAAACTGGCCGAATTAACTCTCACATATTTCTGCACTCTTGACAAGGCCGTTCCTTCATTTCAGCAGTACGAATTTCGTTCTGTGTTGTCGGTGTGATTGTGATACTGAGGCACAAAGCAACTAGAACGCTTGCTTTAAGGGCTACAGTCATAAGCGTTTGAGAATAGTGTGCTTGGTGATGACATAGAGGTGAATAGTGTGCTTAGTGATGACATAGAGGTGAATAGTGTGCTTGGTGATGATATAGAGGTGAATAGTGTGCTTGGTGATGATATAGAGGTGAATAGTGTGCTTGGTGATGATATAGAGGTGAATAGTGTGCTTAGTGATGACATAGAGGTGAATAGTGTGCTTGGTGATGATATAGAGTTGAATAGTGTGCTTGGTGATGGCATAGAGGTGAATAGTGTGCTTGGTGATGACATAGAGGTGAATAGTGTGCTTGGTGATGACATAGAGGTGAATAGTGTGCTTGGTGATGACATAGAGGTGAATAGTGTGCTTGGTGATGACATAGAGGTAGGTGAAAATGTCTTCACTCATGGGGATTTTTTTTTACTTTTAAGCGGTTTGTTTTCAGCAAACCATCTCGCAACCGGTTTGCAATGTGTGGAGCTAATTTATCTGACAGAAAGCATCAAGTGACAGGATTTTTTCCGCAGACGGAGTGTAACAAGTCGCTCGTGCAACATCCATGGGTCATAATTCACCGATAAACAAATTTGCAGGTGACAGAAAATCTGACTGATTTTGAACAAACCAACATTTAAGCTTGTTTTGTTTCTACACAAATATAAAGACAAACTTTTTGTTGTGGCTGGAAAGAGGCAAAATGGACTATCCTTAGATAGAACCAAATGGAATGTCTTTATGAAGGCCCTGTGCTCCGGGTAGAAACAAAATGAGAGAATGAGTTAATTGTTGGTGTCACACAATATTTTGACAGAAGGTGTGTTTGTAACCGAAATATCTACTAATGCGGGAATCTCAGTTTGACGAATTATGTGGGTTACGACAGTTGGCTGTTTAATGAGTGAAATTCCTCTTGTATCTCTTTTTTACCATGGCGCAACAACCCCCCAGTGGGCCAAGGCCTCCTCTTTGTCGAGGATTCATGATCACACTCAGAAACACCTCATTCGGTAGGACTCTTCTGGACGAGTAACCAGTCCGACGCAGAGACTTCTATCTGCCTCTTGCATCTTACAATTATAAAATAGACGTCCTTAAGCTTTTGTCATTAAATTAAGATATTCCTGGAACTAGAGAAGAGGGTCTTTTGACGTGCTTGTCACATTTTTCGTACCTTGTAAATAAAGCCAACTTGGTGCACAATTTTTCTTAGTATGTTTATTTCTTTTCTCTACATGTTTCTGGCGAAATAACTGTTTGGTATGCAGGGTAGAATGAAAACTAGTCTTCATTCCACCCTGCGTACCAGACAATCATTCATACAGAGTGACAAATACCAAGTGTCGCCTAGATAAAGTTATTTCTGCTGATGATGGGCACATATTCGCCCGAAACATGTCGAGAAAAAAATAAACATACCAAGAAGAATTGTGCACCAAGTTGGCTTTATTTATAAGATTGTACGGGGATGCGCCGTCAACAAAACATAAAATTTTTACTACCATTCGACATAACGTAGGGATAAAATTTGTTCTGATAACAGTTGCTAGTCACGGCCCATATGCGTGCGGAATTTATATTCTTTCATTTAAGTGGTGACGAAGAATAAACGAGTGTATGAATGGCTGATCTATTCCTGAACTGAATCGCACATCTCTTTTCTGCTTCACTCTAATCTCATAAATCTCTCAATTACATGGATATGCGTTTTCCTGTACTTTTTCCGTTGCTAAATGATTATTTCCACCATTCTTTCTTTCATTTCATATCCATATTCGGTGGGAATGTTTGTTCACAGATTTATAGACGCCAGTTACGCAAATGAGAGTAGCACTAATAATTTTACGGGAAGGGCCGTAAATCCTTACATAGAGCGATTTAGAACAGAGTACTTCGAGGGGGGGAGGGGGGAACTGAGAAAAAATTCGTGAAGCGTCCTTTCGTTGTCTGAGAAATGATTTGTTTCGACTTTCGTAAAAATTATGCAGGGAGAACGGAGTTATTATGTACACATTACGTCAGCAAGATTTATTTTATAGCAGGTCACTGGAAGGGTATTTCAAAGAGTGCATTATTGGCATGTCGTAAAGTGACATAAGTGTCACTGATGCCGTCATACTTTTCTGTCAAATGAGCGTCTTTCTAAAGAAACAAGGGTATGCGTTTTATACACCAGATTGCAAAAGTTTTTATACGGCTAGTCTATGAGGCAAATTATGCGTGCCTTAATTTGTAAGTTCTACAGCTCCCTTCTAATGAAGGATGCAAGTGTCATTTATCTTTTCATATTTTTGGAGTATTAATTAGATTTGATGTTTGTGTGACCGTGTGTCACTGATACAATAATATAAACAGCCAACTATATGCAACAATAACAAATTTTATTGATAATTACAATCAGCTCAACATGTTTCGGGTGATAATTTCGCCCATCGTCAGGAGCACTAGACTGTGTTTACAGCTTGTGGTATAATGCACGGACGATGCTGCCTGCCGGCAGCCTGAGGATTGGCGAAATTATCACCCGAAACGTGTTGAGCTGATTGTAATTATCAATAAAATTTGTTATTGTTGCATCTAGATGGCTATATATTATTGCACTAATTAGATATTTCAAGAGTTTAATTTTGTTTCCTGTCATTATTTTGTAGACTGGTGTGTAGAATTTAGAAATTATACATTTCAGTCAAGTTGGTGACTATGAAGCTTACTGTCACTCGCAATTTGACGCCGTGCAGTCTGGCATGAATTTATCAACGTGTCTTGGTACATTCCTGCCTGAACACAGTGCGCTGTAACCCAGAAACCTGCAGTCTTCCTAATATTCACATTTTTGTAAATGTGACCTGCTTAAAATTTTAAAACCTTGAAGTTCTGGAAGTTGCCCTTCGTTACACCTATGTGTTTGTTGAGGATAAGCCGTCATTATATGATTGTGTGTAGGTTTATATATATATAAGTTACAGAAAAATAATTTTAATAACAGACATTGCCTGGTTTCATCTTCAACATTTACTGTAAAGAATTTTCTGGAGGAGTTTGTCCTGACTTTAAGCACACATCGCGCAGGATTCGGGCTACTATCGGCGATCAGACAATGCTCTTCCCGTGACTCAGGTTTTCCTTATAGACCAAACTGATTCTGAAGTTTAATCGCCAGACAATCCACCCTCGCCACCTGACAGGTACCCTGTGGGCATAACAAGCAGTAGTTTACTTTTATCCTATGTTTCTTAGAATTTTATACAAAGCGTAACCCCTAGGTCACACTTTACTTCTACTGAGACGGGAGTTACACGTTTATTAAAGGGGTCTGAGTTATTTCACCATCTGGGAACCACAGGCTTAGCTCGCTGTTTTATCATTGAATGAAATCGAAAAGAATGTTTCACACACATTCGTTTCATATGATATATTACATCGCAGATATTAAGTTCATAACGGCAGTATTCAGTATATCCCTCAGCGACTGGGAAGTACTCATTAATATGTTATTTTGTTCATTAATACCGCTGCCTCGCGCGGATGGGTGAACACGCATTCAACATTAACATTACTGCCACCGACTGTAAGTGTACAGCTCATAAGTCTGTCGCAAGTACCGCAATGTTGTCTGCGAGATTTGCTGCTCCTTTCCGTTCTAACCACTCCTCTCATAGCACAGGGAAGTGATGGAGCCGGTCAGTAACACATGTTCCTACAAGGTGTTTGTGTGTGGCCGTCCAGTGCGCAGCTGCGCACCGGACGGCCACCTACGGAGTGTGACGATACCAGATGCTCTATAATACAATTTTGACCTCCTGATGATGAGCACAATACTGCTCGAAACATGTAGAGGCGTATAATAAACTTATTATAAAACAAGAATTTGTGTATTAAAATGGTTAATTACTAAAATTGAATTTACTTGTAGTATTCTTTCTTGTGGGTGAATCCCCGGATTCTGTATTTTGTTTTGCCAGCATTCTCGTCCCGGTTATTCTTCTTGCGTACGCGACCTAAGAAGATGGACCAGACACAGTGTTCCGAAACTTAGGAACATAAAATTCAGACTCCGGAATTCACCCCAAAAGAAAGAATACGACATTCAGAACACGGCAGAAGTTCGTATTTGCTTCTGTAGACTGTGTTGAAACGAACGTTTAAACCTAATGCGCTACCTTCAGGAACGGGTCCCCCTATTTTGCATTTATTGCTTTGGGAAAATTAGTGTTGAAATGTGGGGGGGTTTTCTGGCACTCTCTCACAAAATTCGACTGCAATCAGTAACGATATTAAAGTTTTTAAAACCTTTCACTTATTTCTGCGATCGCTTGCTGCAACTGCTGAGCAATTACTAGTATAGCTTGACATTTCAAATTTGGTATGGAAATAAGTTCGCACATGCACTGATACATTAGGTGAAGAATCCCGATTCAAAAAATGAAGAAAGTAAGACCCTTTCAGGTTATTTCTGACAGGCTAAACCTAGCTCGAATATAAATTCGACTAAGAAGATTTAAAAAAAAACTAATACCTGTAGACTAACAGCAGAAGATCTGTGAAAGAGGAACGTAGGCTTTGTAAGTTCTGCTGGGAATTAGCTGTTTTACGAACAAACTGGTTTCCGACCTGGGACTTCCTAGATAATCTGAAGTGCTAAGTTCTCACATGCAGTATCATCTGAGATTGCATCTGTGCTCTGTACAGGTCGCATTTTTACCTTTCGAGACACACACAGTTTTGCGTGGAGTGCTTTTGGAATTACTGCTGATTCAGTCCAGGAGGAATTTCTAAAATCACAATCAAATTGGACTAGATCACATATGCTTTATTTAGTGTGCAATTTCTAGAGATATCAACTGATAGCCTACCGTGTAAAAAATACGGATATTCTAACTACATTTTGGTGCAGCATACATGAATTTTTATGTCTGTTTCCTTGAATGGGTCACGTGGTTTCGAAGGGAAAACTGTAGTAAGAGAGGGTATATTTATGCAAATTTAACAGAGATTGTTTTGCCAAGAATACGGAGCACAGTAATTCCAGAACGGACTTCCGGAAAAAAACACATGCATACACAGTAAGAGAAAAAGAGAGAAAGAAACAGAAATGTTCTGCAAAACTTGAAGTTTAGAGCTTGAAAAGGGAATCTATAAAATGCAAGGAAGCAGGCTTAATGTTAATGAGTCCTGAATGAATGATGAATGAGTGCTCAGGAAAGACTCTACATACAGCAAAAATTTGGAATCTCATTAATAATAGGGGAATATAATCACCCTTTCTACATAATGAGTTCTACTTTAAAGACCATTGCGCCCATTCATCATTATCACAATCTAATTCCCGTAACAGAAGGTTTCTTTCATCTTCTGAGGATAGCTGACTCTTCTCAGGTCGACAGTCCACACCAGCACAGTACATACCGTAGCTGATTAGAATAACTCCCTTCCTTATATCAAACATTAATGTTACGGTACCAAGCAGCACTCTATAAACTAATTCCCTGCTTCAACTTCTGAAACACGTGATCATATTCATCAAACTGTATTTGAAAGATACAACCTTCAAAAACCGTTCATTTTTAATTTCCTGAGATTATTAATAGCTTCATGGCGTATAGACGAACATGTGCAGTGAGGCTGCATTTGATAATCGTAACTTTTTTTCTTTGGCGCGACAGCCCCCAGTGGGCAATGGCCTCCTCATTCACGAGGTTTCTGATCACGCACCACAGTCGGTAGGACTCCTCTGGACGAACGATCAGCTCGTCGCAGACCTCAACCTGACAACACACATCACCGCAAGAGACAAACATCCATGCCCCTGGTGGGATTCGAACCCACAATCTCAGGAAGGCGAGCGGCCGCAGACCTACGCCTTAGACCGCGCGGCTACTGGGACCGGATTACTCATAATTTAACGCCCTCAAATAACATATAGGAACAGATATTTGAAGGAGGTTCAAATTCTGTTCAGGCAGTGTATTTCTGGAAAACAAAACGGCCATATTATGACAGTAACACAAGTTTCCTTGTCTGTCAGCATGATGACACAAAATGCGTCATCGCCAGTAGAACAGAGTTGTAAAAGTGGAAAAATAAGTGATATAGAGTAACTAGAGTGACTAATTCAGAGTTGGGTCGAAAAACAAAAATACTCCTAGCTGCCTGTGGGAATATAACTGGTTGGTTACGAGTATTGCCACTTGAAAATGTCATTTTTCTATAAGCACGTCTTGAAACAAGATCCTTGAAATACAAAATGCACGGGAAAATGCCGGTGTTTGTTGCATATCGTACCAAACTGTCCGATTTTCGTTGGAGAAATGTGTGACACGGCCGAGGTACTGCGACAAGACAGACGAACGCGAACGCTGATGAAAGGTAGACTCTAGCTGAAATGTGATGGCGCACGGTGACGCAAGGGAGGGGAAGTGAAAGGGAAACTGGCGAATGGAGTGGGTAGCCAATACCCTTCACACTACCTCCGAACATGGTTTATCCAGCATTACTACCGCTGATGCGCACACCTCGGCTGTCAGCAATCGACTGAACTGACGACACCGCCGATTTAAATGGACTCGTCCGTTTCGCCGAAAGACGAAATCTGGTTTCTGCACGTGTGCCATCACATTTTAACTGGTTTCTAGTACAGGCGGTGTTGTTATGTGCAGGTAACTTTATATTGACAAAGGTGTAGCCTACATGAATTTCCTTTTTAAGTAATATGGTGAAAATGGACAGTGGTACTTTTTAGGCGCTTTCGCAAAATTGCGAAAAGCTACTATTAACTTCGTCATGTCTGTCTGTCCGTCCGTCCGCATGGAACAAACAGCTCCCACTGGACGGATTTAATGAAAGTCGACATCTGAGCATTTCTAGAACATGTGTCTAGAAAAAATAAAGTTTTATTGAATTCTGACAAGAATATTGGGCACTTTGCATGAAGACCGATATACACTTGTGATATATCTCGCTGAATTCTTCTTATAATGAAAAAATATTTCAGACAAAATATTGTAGAGAAAATCAAAATACACATTTTGTGTTCAAAACGTTTGCCCGAAAATCTTGCCGTTTGTGAGAAAATGTGCAGAAATATGGTAAAACCTGACAGGCCACAGATGACAATACAATGCGGCTCATTCGATTTGTATGCTAGATGACTACAGCTATAGACACACACACACACACACACACACACATACACACACACAGAATATATAATAATTATTGCATCTCCACTGCAAGAATGGTTAGGCAAACGCGCCCCAGGGTTACGTTATACTTACATTACCTGCCTTGTTTCCTTTGTGTGTGTGTGTGTGTGTGTGTGTGTGTGTGTGTGTGTGGTGGGGAGGATTCAGAAAGGACGGCTATTCAGATTCGCGAATGCCACAAACAAACCCTACAGAATTGTGTGCAACGCTACTGAAAAATGGCATCAGTTCTTTACGTGTTGGGTACTACTGTTAGGTGTGGGGAAAATAGATTTGCAGCCCGTCCTTCGAAGTGCTGCCCGAGGGTGACCATATCACTCAGTAGCAGGCGAATGGCGCGGCTAATTCGGCATAAGAGAGCGATGATTTCCATAAGCTTCGTACAGTGCCAGGGGCGAGAATGATAAGCTGTGGAAACAGCGACGCTGACGGCGAAGAGACCGTCCTGCTGTCTTGCAATAGACAAATTAACAAAGGCTGGTGCGATTAGACGGCAGTGTGCGAAAGGAATTCGAACTTGTGACACATGGGGTTTGTCACTCCAAGTGTCTCGGTCCTCTGTCTTTGATATTGAGGTCACCGGAGCTGACCTTTCGTACGTCATTTAACCAACTCACGTGTTTGTGGTTTCTTTACGAAGTTGTTAGTGGCTCATGTTATATTATAGTAAATGTTATGGCTTATTATTGAGTGGTCAATTGGAGAATATCTGGAAGGAAAACGTTGTGGCCTGGTTTCAACTACCTTCCATGTATTTGGTTGGAGGTATTGAGTAAAACCCCTAAGTAACTCAGTCGTGATAGCCAGTGTACTGGATTCTGTGTGAACCGGTAGCCAGGTAAATTCTAGAATGCGACGTAGAAGCGGATGTTCTCGGCCTTTCGAACAGAGACAGTTGATTGGTAGGATGTTCTTGGATGGTTGATGGTCTCCTTGTGAACTTTGACTTATCAGGAATGTGTTATGGGAATTTTTGTCAGTAAGAGTAAACTAGAGTAATCAATGGACGGTATAGTGTGCAAGACAGAGAACAGTTTTCAAGAGAGAGAGAGAGAGCGCGGTTCGTTATAAAAGCAGTGTGACTCATTCGGACTCAAACGTACAAACAAGCATAATTGCACGTTTGTTTACAATGAGAAAAACACGTTGAATGCGCCTAGTGTTTTTTATTACATCCCGAAGCTGTTCACGTTCCACGCCGATTTCACTCAGAGGTTGCTGTAAACTCCCGCATGGGGTAGCTTTTGGCTCCTGAACCTATATATAATAATGATAATATTAGCTATTTACTGCTTATTTTCATTTTATTACCGTGCAATGTGATAACAATATTTATTAAAACCAACTAATTGCACATGCTTGTCAAACCATTAAAACCACATTATTAGATTAAAATGGATTTAAAATATCTCCTACATG
>Ga0123352_10019264_pt1 | contig 10881 bp, 4 predicted proteins | sample TergutLab28metaG_FD_89700 | JGI IMG/M metagenome (GOLD analysis project Ga0123352, IMG submission 89700) | Labiotermes labralis P1 segment gut microbial communities from Petit-Saut dam, French Guiana - Lab288 P1 | ecosystem: Host-associated > Arthropoda: Insects > Digestive system > Gut ... | reverse complement strand
TTAATAAGTATTTCATGTACAACCTGAAGATGGCCATTATCAAGCGCCGAAACATGTAGTTGTACCTTACGTAGAAAATACTTTATATTCTACCAATAAATATAGTTGTGTTAGACGAGTACACACATACTCTACATTAGTTATGTCGTACAACTATGACATGTGCACGCACATGATTTCGTGACTGGCAGCTGAGCCTAGCGTTGTTTTAAGCTTCGAAGTGGCAAAGAGACTTTTAATTAACCTTCAGTAGCCTAGTAGGTACTTTGTGCACTGCTAGTCTTAACAGTCAACCCTGTACGTTTTTATTCACAGGATATACGTACTGTGTAGCAGTCTCATAACAAACATAGACTGTTCCTCTATACAATAAAACTGAATGATTTTAGTGTTTAAAGGGTTAACACTTTAAACAAGAAAACTATCCTAAATTACACGTAAAGATTCAGTTCGTAGCGCACAGTGAGCGCATTCTATCTTGGTTATATAAAGGAATCAGTTAAACCGTTAAAGTCAAAGCAATTATCTGAATTGCTCAATTATTATACCAACTACTGCACATATACAAAATTTATAAAATTTACACATTAAAACATTAAGACATTAAAAACGCTCTGACATGTTTCGGTCCTAGGACCATCATCAGGGAGCCGTTATCTTCCTTGCTAAAGTTACACTATAAAAAGTCACATTAATTTTTGCTGTACCAGTTGGGTACTGTGGCAGCATGCCACGGTATGCTGCCACAGTACCCAACTGGTACAGCAAAAATTAATGTGACTTTTTATAGTGTGACTTTAGCAAGGACGATATGGCTCCCTGATGATGGTCCTAGGACCGAAACATGTCAGAGCGTTTTTAATGTTTTAATGTGTAAATTTTATAAATGTTATATATGTGCAGTGGTTGGTATAATAATTGAGTAACTCGACAACATGCACGGTGCAACAACGGAAATATCTGAATTGCATTTAAAGAAGTGGTTCGTACCATGCAGGAAACATATTAAGTTTCGATTGTGGAAAACAACCAGTTAACATCGTACAGGGAAAGAGTCGCTGTCAGAAAGTTCAATTCAAAGACTCTTAACGTTTTACGTGCTGAACATCCCCTCTTCCCGATGGAACTTCTAAAGCCCTAAAACGCTGTCACTACTTCCAGCTTAGTTTATTTTATATGTTGAACGGAGATCATTTCTTATCGACCAAATCATGCATTTCAACGCAGTTAATTGCTCGTCTTATCTGACGACGCTACTGTAAGTAACTTTGATTTTAATTTGTTTACCACGGAAAGGAAAAGCAAAACTTTAAACATTCCGACAAACAAACAATGCCCTGTTTAAACCAATAACACATAATTACGACAATACAGGCCTAGACTTCTAAATAACGACACACAAATGGCGTCGTTGAAAGCGAAGTAAACCACACACAGCAAGTATTATGCAGTGTGCTGATACACTATTTCGGTCTATTTTATGAAGTTTGTTAATTCAACATGTCAAGTATAGTCAAATATTGGGACGATTTATGAACAGTGAATTGAAAAGAATGTGTAAAGAAGCGGTTATGCTATGACTTAAGTCATTATCCCATAATTTATTTAAAAGGATTTATAAAGAAACCGAAGAAACCCAGTAAACATGAGAGATGTTAGGACTGGAATATGAACCCGGCAATTAAGGAATACGAATTACTCGATAGTCACTACTGACGCCAGAAAATATAACTGTGCCTTCCGAGTTACTTTGTTACAGAAAGACAACAGACACGAATAACCTCCATCTGACAACACTCCTGAGGAAGTTGACTTTCTGCTGCCCACCAAATCTTATAAAAGGAAGATCACCATCCTAACTTGTGCGAAGTAGAAATGGAGTGTGTTTAGAAAAATAAAGCAATATAAACTCTTTTTCTCAAAATTTATTCTTGACATAAAATTCCATGTCCGTCATAGCCGAATATTATTTTGGACGTTTCTCAGCAAGCACGTTTCATGCCTAAACAAAAATTCACAATTGGAGACGCAATATGCTAGCTACGAAATTGTGGTCCTCAAGACCAAGAGGACTAATGCCGCACACTGAACCAGAAACACTAAGTTTAAAAAGCGAAGTGAATAAAGTCAACATTACAGCTGTGGCCAGGCACTGTACTGCTGAGACGTCTACTGGAGACAAGAAGAGCTCCAGGGGTGTCACCATTCAAAAGTTGCACCTTCTGCCTACAGAGATTATTTCTGCGTTTTGTATCGATCTCACAAGAAACAGAAACTATTTCTCTATGCAACACCAACTGAATGGTTCTTATAACAGAAATGCAGTGTTTACTGCGCGGTACGAGCTTAATCTTTAAACGTAATTCACGTTAGTTATCGTTTCTAAAACGTTACGCATATTAGAGCACCGAATTTTTGGAGAAGACACCTTCACGCTCCAGCCACTTTATCCAAGAGAAAAGAGGCTGACATCATGTATGACAGAAAGCCGATGGGGCCCGAAATTCACTGCCGAGAACTGAGCCTCGATCATCCAACCCCTGAACAAGGGAGCCTTCAGAAATACAACGTAAAACTGCCGCAGCAGAAGAAGACTGTCGCAAGTCAAGTTGCTCTGTTAAGAGCCCCTCTGTAATTACATTCATACTGCTGCACTGCCTTATTTCACGCCTGACCTTGCTCTGAGACGACTGTTATCAGTTCGCTGTGAGAGAATTACGTAATATACGACGCACGCTACAAAGAGCGGACATCGCTTCTTCTGTAGCTGTACGGTCGGCCGAAAGCCAGACCGTAACAACATTGCTCGTAAGAAGTGTTGCTTTTCAGAGTTGAGAGACGGCATAAAGAGTGTCGAGACTTCGTGACGTCTACCTTGAAGCAATTACAGCTATGATAATGGACACAAGTTGCAGGGATTTCACGTTTAACCATCATGCTTGCCATGCTCATAGAGTAACATAAATGCTTTGCGTGTGGAACAGCAAGCTCGCCCACAAACATTGCTAGCCTGCTCCTTTATCAAACTATACACTTTCATCACCAAGACGATCAAAATACAAATATTCACTACAATTAAACACATCTCACGACCTTCTAGATGTACTTAGCACACTTGTCATAATTATGTGGGCCGGAATAGCCTATTCGGTATAGCGACTAGCTACGGGCCGGACGGACGGGGGATCGGATCCCGGTGGGAGCGATATTTTTCGCATCTGTCCAGACCAGCCCTGGGGTCCACCAAGCCTCGTGTACAATGGGTTCCGGATTTCTTTACCGGGGGTAAAGCGATCGGGGCTTGGCGTTGACAACCCACCCCATCTAGCGTCAATGTTAAAGAAAGAGTAGAGTTACGCCTCTACACCCCCTTTGAGCCTTCATGGTTTGTTCTAGGGTAAACTTTACGTCCTAATTAGTTTTTAGATGTGATAGCGCCACATTATTCAACAAACAGCGATACATGAACTACAGTTTACATGAAGAACCGTGTTTGCAGCTTACATGATATTCGGCCTGAGTTACAGGTAAGGGCAGATGGCAACCGAAAGTGACTTCCATTGGTAACATCTACTGTAGGCATCCAGGAGTCCAGTGTCAGACTTTCTTACAAGACGGCAGGAAGTACGTCTACTGAATCTATATTTATTAACCCTTTAAACGCTAAATTAAATCCCATCTGCCATTTTCTGCCAGTATTAGGAGCTCACCATATTTTCCACGTTGGCAGGGTATGGGTTAAAAAAGAAGAGACGCGCAGGGACAGACAAGGAAAATGACATAGCATAAAACTATATTTGTTAAAGAGATGAACAGAATAATCCATAAACATCCTAATCGTTTCGCCTTCAAACTAGTGTGACGGTGTTAACCAATCGTGTGTTAAGTGGCAGGTCCCTTTATAAACCGTAACAGTGCGTGCTCTGATTACATAATGCTGACGTGAGTGAGTTGCACTCTGTTCGGCGGAGCGTTAAAGCTTAGCTTGAAGCAGCTCTGTTCAAGTGTGGCACGACTGATCTGGTGGGTAAGTAAGGCAGCGCGAGAAACGCTACTGCAAGTGGTTCGCAGACTGTGCGGTGCTGTACGTCACTTACAGAAATGATCGGGTTTTCAGAATGTCATATTGGCAACAAAACAGCCAAAGTACGTATAAACGTAACATTGAAGCGCCTTCGCATAACCATTCTTGCCGTGGAAAGCAATGAGTATTACATATTCAGAGTGTGTGTCTGTAGCCTTAGTTAACCAGCATGCAATGCGCATGCGCCCTGTTATATTGCAGTGTGGCCTGTCCGCCTCTACAGTATTTTTCTACATTATCTCACAAACGACACGATTTTGGGAGGGAAAAAGGTTCAATATGAAATGTGTGTTATGATTTTCTCTACAACTTAGTCCGAAACATTTATAATTCTGTGAAGAAATGAGCGAGATATTGTCGTAAATGTACACTGGTCTTCATGTAAAGAACTCCTCTTCTTGTCAGATTTTAATGAAACAATTTTTTTTTGTTAGATCTTCTAAAAATACTCAAATATCAAATTTCATGAAAATCCGTCCAGTGGGAGCCCACTTGTTCCATGCGGACGTACGGACAGACACAGATATGACGAAGGTAACAGTTACTTTTCGAAATTTTGCGAACGCGCCTACAAAGTAAATAATAAAATCCAGTTTTCGCGGTTGGTAGGTATGACGTACATTCTGCGTTCGTGAATATCTCAGAACAGTTCTGCAGTGGCGGCTCGTCGTATTTTAAAAGTTATGCTGTTGCTGAAACTCCTCGTAATCTATACGACATTGCGACTGGCTGTGATTGTCACGTCTAAGTCAACTCATCATTCTGTGTTTTATCTTTCATGAAAATCGGCTGATCTATAGCAAATAATATTCCAAATTTCTGCCTTGAAACGTAAGGAAACTGCGATTCATTCACAACAACTAGCCGCGAATTGATGTCGAGTGTGCTGAAGCTCCGTTTTTTATGGCTCAACAGCCCTAGTGGGTCTAGGCCTTCTCTGTGAGGTTCCTCGATCGCACTCAGACACACCACACTCGGTAGGACTCCTCTGTGCGAGTGATCGGATGATTATAAAGATTTCTACCTGACGACGCACAATACTACAAGAGACAGACATCTGTGTTCCCCCAGCGGGATTCGAAGCTAGAGCTGCATAATGATTTTCCTTGTTTAAATTATTTCTGCTGGATTGTTGGCTTATATTCACAGAAGAAACACACAATATTACAATCCATTTGTTTTGGGCACTGTCCATTGCCGCGGGCATATTGATGTTTACTGTAAGCTCCAGGAGTGGAGTCAGCTTACAACAAACAAAACTGTATCTCCATTCCTCCTCAATAGACAGACCGGCCGGAATGTCTGACCGTCAGTCAATAAAATACAGTACCTTGCTATAGTCATAACAGCAAGGATATTTCCTTCCTTCACGGCGTCCAAACCGACTCTGGGCGCCCGCAAACCCTCCTATCCAATATAAGTCATAAGTTCTTTCCGGATAAACCGAGTTCTAGATTGCGCCCAGATTTACTTCTACGATTTAATTCTCAGTTCCTAAAGCTTCGTGTGTTTGTCTGTCGGATAACGTTTCTTCAGTTGGTCTTAATTTCTGAATCGTAGCGTGTATGAAATGTGGGCTTCCTCATACGGTAAAGTCCAAAATAATTCCGTCAGACCGATAACAGTAATTTTACGGCTAAAATCCGTTTAATAAAAATCTTTCCCCATTAATGCAACAAAACAAGTTTCCGAATTTCCTGAATTTTCGATTTTATTGGCAACAATCATGTATAACTGTATGGCATTATGGTTACGATGAAAAATTTACCAGTTTTTCTTGTTGTCCAGTTTTCCATTTGATTTGGCTGTAGAGTTTTACCATGTACAGCGGTCAGATGCACTGTGGTCCAGAAGAGTGAAAAAATCGGTTAGGCTGAAATCTGAAAGTCGATTTCTCTGACCTCTTGCACTCCTTGGACCCTTGCCTACTGACACGATTACAGCCATCAGAAAACTTGGTGCTGTCAACAGCTGACCGCGTAGAAGAGCAACATAAATTTTATTTTCAGAACAACAATATTGCCGCCCTTACCACAATTTTCAAAAAAAAATACTTCGTAGGAGTTTTTTACGAAGTAAAAAAAAAAAAGAAAGGTCTATTTTGAGGTCACATCTGTTGGTTCGTCCGTCCGCCACCTAGCACGAGGCTCAATTTTGGCGCTTTAATAGTAGTCATACCGATGTGTTTTTACTTATTTATTTAAAATATATTCTAGTCAAGACACAACAGCATTTTAGTTTATCAATTGTACATGTAGCGACATATTTCGACTCAAGGAGTCATCATCAGGCTAATCATTGAACCATATCTAAGGTACATATAGTAACAGAGGACATTCTGGGATCCCAAAAAGTTTACAAAGGTGATCACAAGTAGATCGGTTGTATTATTATAACAGTGCTATATTATGAAATAAAGTGAAATGCCAACTTGATGCAACTAGATAATTTTATTGGTGTATTCTTAGGTCTACATGTTTCGGGTACATACGCCCATCATCAGGAGCATTAGATGTTGAGTTGCAGCATATGGTTTTCTGCACCGAGTGTTTGGATGAGTGGTGGTCTTGAGAGCCGCTGCGTGGGTCGTGTGTAACCCTTTAAACGCCGAGTTAAATCCCATCTGCCAACTGCTGGCATTATTAGGAGCCCACAGTTTTTTCCACGTTAGCGGGCTAAGGGTTAAGGTGCGGATGGTGCCGTGCGGAGTCGCACGGCACCGTCCGCACCGTACACACGACCTACGCATCGGCTCTCAAGACCACCACCCATCCAAAAACTCGGTGCAGAAAACCATATGCTGCAACTCAACATTTAATGCTCCTGATGATAGGCGTATGCGCCCGAAACATGTCGAGCTAAGAATACATCAATAAAAATACCTAGCTGCATCAAGTTGGCATTTCACTTTATTTCATGAGGAAGATGCACGGTCAAACAACCCTCAAATTTCTACATTATGTTACCGTTCCGATTGCTAGTGCAATTAAAGTGTTAAAATATGTAAACATACAGAGTTTGGAGCCAGATTAATTTTATCTCGTAAATAATATACAATCCGGGACGAAATTTTAAAATTAATGTGTTGTTCATGTTTTACTGACGATGACTCCTTGAGTCGAAACATGTCGCTACACGTATAATTGATAAAATAAAATATATTTTAAATAAATCAATGTTGTCGGATTTTTACGAAATTTCGTACAGACGTTCTTTGTTAAAATCTATAGTGCCATCTTGAATATATTCACATATTCTACTACCGTCAATGAACTACGAGCCTCGTGAAAAGCGGTGTAGCAGAAGGCATATTTTATCTTTGTCCGTATCGTCTGCAATTTTCTTCGGATTTGGATACTGTTTGGTGCAAAAATTTTCCCAAAACTTGTTTGGCAGTTATGAGATAAGCTAACATCGCCACAGGGAACGATAAGCTTCACTTAGGGGCGTAATTGAATTTCTGTCTGTAATTTCCACATTTACTGTCCGATTTGGGTGAAATTTCGTATACGAGATACGCTTTGAATATGTGACAGAGTTTCGTAGAATTCGGCGCAGGAAGCCAGTGCTTTTCTTGCGGTCGTAAACAAAGATGCATTTATGCGTTTACCATGAAACCCAACCATACTTCGAAAGTAAAGAACGCCTTGGTATGTAGTCTGCGTACTGCGTCACGGTGTAGGTCATCTGCGGTGTTGTTTTACAGTGTCTATTTATTTCAACTTTATTCATATGTGTGTACTGAAATGTAATATGCTAATAAATTCAATTATAACGGTCCTACGTTTCGTCTACAGATACTTTCCCACAGAACTACATTTTCTAACCCTTATTTAGCTTGCTGTTTCGAAATTCTGTTTGCGCACAGTGGACTCCCGTTGATTCCCTGTCAAGAACTTCCACGGAGAAACCTAATCTGATACGGAGACTTGTCTCTAGTTGTAAGGACTGTGGGATTTTGGATTTTGTTCCGCGCAGATTAAACAGTGATACTGCTCCTTTAAGGACACTACAGGAGGACAGGCAACATTCTAAATGGCAACCATTTAAGGGTTGGGTTAGCTATTCCATGGCCAGGAAAGTACGGACTAGAGAAATTTGGCTAGGCCAAGAGTTTAAATGTTTCGTCCTCATGAAAAACATCTTGGCATGGCAGAAAAGAATACAATGGGTGCTTTTAGTTTACCAAGTGAACCGAATCACTATCCCTATAATAATAATAATAATAATAATAATAATAATAATAATAATAATAGGCCCTACAAACAAAATACTATGCGACAAAAATATTGAACACAGAGACAGATAGCAAGTGCAGACTTTGCCAACAATTTGATGAGACAACAGATCACATAATATCAGCATGCCCAATACTGGCAAAAGAACAGTACATTAAGAGACATGATAGAGTGTGTGCACAGCTACACTTCAACATATGCATGGAAACAGGACAAAAAGCACTGGTATGAATATGTGCTAAAATCAGTAGAAACAGGTCAAAGAGGCAAGGTAACCATATTATGGAACCAACAAATACAAACTGACAGAACTAACCCTAACAACAAACCAGACATTATAATCCGTGATAATGAAAAGGGAACATGTATGTTAATAGACGTTGCAATCTCAGGAGACAGAAATTTGATTAAAGAGGAAGCCGAGAAGATTCTAAAATATAAAGACCTTACAACAGAAATACAGCGCGTGTGGAATGTAAAAACAAAGGTGATACCAGTAATAATAGGGGCGACTGGGACTATTTCAAGGTCATTCAGAAAATACGTGCGCATCATACTTGGAAAACATGAAGTCAAGGAAATACAGAAAACAGCCATATTGGGCACTGCACACATACTTTGGAAAGTAGTAATGTAATAATACTATAGATTCAACACTGAAACAAACGATATAAGCACCATGAATAGTAACAACAGAACAGCTGCAACGCTGTATTCCCTAGGGACATAGTTTGTCTCAGGAATATAAGTATAAATACCCTGCATAAAGGAGATGATGAGGACGATGATGATGATGATGATGATGATGATGATGATGATGATGATAATAATAATAATAATAAAGCAGTACACACAGACAGAGAAGTTGCAGCAAATAGGCCAGGTGTAATAATTTAAAAAAGAGAAAACACGCACACTGATAGATGTGTCAGAAAGAAATGTTGTGCAAAAGGAAGTGGAAAAGAAGTTAAAATACAAGAGTTTATGTATTGAGATACAACGAATGTGGAACCTGAAATTTACGATTATACCAGCAATAATTGGAGCCACTGGAATAGTAACGAGAAGTTTAAGGAAAAAATTTCGAAACTGTACCAGGAAAACACTCGACAGATTCACTACAAAAGACAGCTATACCTGGAACGTCACACATAATACGGAAAGTACTGCAATGTGAAGCTTGAAGCCTTAGCGGTGGGGATCATCGCTGGTTCAAGAGAAGTACCAGGAAGAAATGCCTGTGACAGGAGACATACATATCGTATAATAATAATAAATATCAAAATCACTACATCAAATCTGTTATGAGAGGTCATTAAATTAATACCACTGTTCCACGAATTTTTAAATTTACAAGAGCTGTTTTTTTTTCAGATTTCCCAAGAAGAGACCATTCCATTCGTGACCACATTACCGAGCATGTGTCCGTCCGTCTCTAATGCGATTAAATGGAAGACACGATTGGTAAAGATGTAGTATAACGCCACGTTGAAGTTTAAAGTTCAAATATTTTGTAATTAGATATCGTTTAAAAGCCTTTTATTGCAATTTCGGCATGTACATCACACTATACCATACATGTACGTACAACTGTCTTCCTGAAGATGACCCTTGGGTTCGAAACATGCATAAGACATTATAAATTAAAATATTAGTTTATAAAAAGTTGCATTTTGTTGGATTATATTGTATAATTGAACTTAACATTAAGTTCGTAGGAACGTCTCGATTGTATTAACATTTTGACTCCATGTTACACTCAACATTAATTTGAATATCCCGAAAACTTACGATATGCGAAAAAAAACTACAGAATTATTAACATTCTAGTATATGATAAATGACCTTTATAAATATGCAACGTAGTGATATTGTGGAATCGTGAAAAGGACGGTCTTCGTTACATGACGCTGAGAAATGCTACCGTGAGCGCCGAGCTGACCTAGGCCCGTTCGTCCTTACTTACATGTTCGCAGCGTCTTAATTTGAAAAACTCGCATTTCAGCGTGTTAGAAACTTAAACACTCCAGCAGCACGACGCACACATTGAACATGTCTGTTATCAGACCGTGTAGATCTAATCCGATACTACATCTCGCTAACGAAACATTAGGTAGCTGCATTATTAGTGCCCGTATCGCTTTCGTTTTCTTTGCTTCAGCTAACCAAATGTCTCATTCTTCGCTGTCACTCGGCTGTACACGGCGACACTAGTACAGCTGTGACTAGAACGCAGGCTGCACTCTTTAGATCAGTATTTGCCGACCACTCTCCGCAGAACATCATTAGCGATTAATGGAAATTTTAAAATACATCGAAAAATTCAAAATGTCCCTCAAAATATAGGGAGAATTTATTTTTCAAATTTAAACAAACTTTTTTTAATCTATCACCGTGCATATTTTATCAATATACATTCATTTAAAATACCAACACATGCACTTTGTATTTAAAATATTATAAAACCTCACTTGGTTAAAAACACTTTAAAAACATTCATAGGTCTCCAACATGTTTCGGTTGTTACTTCCAACCATCATCAGGGAGCCACAAGGTTCT
>Ga0123352_10019261_pt1 | contig 10881 bp, 10 predicted proteins | sample TergutLab28metaG_FD_89700 | JGI IMG/M metagenome (GOLD analysis project Ga0123352, IMG submission 89700) | Labiotermes labralis P1 segment gut microbial communities from Petit-Saut dam, French Guiana - Lab288 P1 | ecosystem: Host-associated > Arthropoda: Insects > Digestive system > Gut ... | reverse complement strand
TTATTAGATCGATATGTTTCGGGTAGATGGTCGCACGGCACAATCCGCACCGTACACACGACCTAAGCAGCGGCTGTCAAGACAACCACCCATCCAAAAACTCGGTGCAGAAAACCGTATGCTGCAACTCAACATCTAATGATCCTGATGTTGGGCGTATGTACCCGAAACATGTCGAGCTAAGAATACATCAACAAAACTACCTACTTGCATCAAGTTGGCATTTCACTTTATTTCATGAGGAAGATGTAAGGTCAAACAACCCTCATGTTTTGACTAACTTCAGGTCCGAAACGCACCCTTCCTGACAGTGTCCAGCTACAGCTTCCAAATACATTATGTATTCTTTTTAACATTTTCCTCTTGTTTGCTACATTAAAAGCATACAGCCTATCTATTTTGATGGAACTAACCTGATGTGTTGTGTTCTTAAATTCAAAACTTTAAGAAATCAATCTAACATAGCTGCCTTTGTTATTCAAAGCCATATTTTTCGTTGTAAATATCTAACAGCATCCGGCTAAAATACATAGTCATTAAGAGTAAGGTAAAAACACATCATGGCCACGCCTTTTGTGGGATCCCATAATTTTACATTTATTTTTATTTGACAGCTAGACGATAAATACATAATTATATCAATACATAATTGTATAATACATAATTATATCAATACATAATTGTATCAATACATAATTATATCAATACATAATTATAGCAATACAGGTGGACCCCCGTGTCCACTGGTAATACTTTCCAAGACCTACCGCGGTTACGTGAAACCGCGAATAATACCGAACGCTATATATAACGTGATATAACGTGATGCACGCGTAACGTACATAAATACGGTAGAGTTTAATTAATAAATTACGGACAGTAAGACATTATCAACATTAAATAAAGTAATAATGAAGTGTACTGTACAATATATAGTACATTTACAGTGTACTTGCTCTCTCTCTCTCGCACTTATGAAATTAAGGAATTCTGACGTTTTAGCCTAATCCTCAAGAGACAATAGAGCAATAAAGCAATACAGTACCTGCACTGTACAGTATTATGTACAGTTTCAAGGGATGGCAGAGCAATAAAAATCATGCTTTTCCATCAAAGCGCTGTATAAACAATGACAAAACGTGCTATTGTTACACATGTTACAATGAAAACCGTACGTACTGTACGTACCTGTACATAACCTGTAACAATAAAATTTTATTTGTTAAAAAATATCTTATTCTATTGAGGGTATTCACCGACTTCTTCATTCTTCTTGTTGCTATCTGAAAACAAACACTGCGATAACGCGGGGCGCGTTTGGGCTGTTGGATTTCAGCATGTTACGGCCCATTCTCGCTTGGCGCGCATTTTGAAACCTACGAACCGTTTATTTATCTAATTTTCCTTTTTTTTTTTTCAGGCCTCGGTAAAACCGCGGATATTGAATCCGCGGGTGACGGGGGTCCGTCTGCATTTTTAATTCCTTAAAAACATGTGAAGTGCATGTTCTATATGTGGTCGTTTCAAAATGTTCCAGGAATCACTTTATTTCAGAGATATAAAAAACATTACAATCATTTAAGCTACATTTACTACAATAAAGCCCATTGTGCCACTATACGCTTCTGCCAGCAACTGCAAATGTGTTGCCGACATTCATGGAAACCATTTTGTGAAAACTTTATCAGATCTTCTGTAGCATTCTTCGTGATAGCAGTAGCATCGCAAAGGCCTCGTCTCTTCAATGCCGGTATCAGTCGAGCGAACAGGTAAAAATCAGCTGGATCCAGACCAAGAGAGTCCTGCAGATACCCCACTGGTCTCAAATTGTTCTTCGTTAAGAAACCCTTAACCAAAACCGACCGGTATGCTGGAGCATTGTCGTGAAGTAGAAACCGATTGTTGGTTCTCCATTTTTCGCGGCGTTTCCTTCTGACCGCATCCCTAAGGCACTGAATGATGGCCGTGTCTATTTCTTTCTTCACACAAGCAATTCCTGTCAGTCATATCACCGAATTCCGGAACATTTTTGAGTCTCCTACGCATTTATGAACTTTGAAGTATAAAAACACAAAAAGTCCAGGCGTTGATCGTCATTGTATACTTCTTGATATTTCATACGTTTCGTTCCGAATTTTGGAAATTGCTATAGCAGGGTTGTATTTTCATTATTCTTAAAGCTTTTATTATGTTGGGTGTCTTTTTTCAACTTTTTCATTCTATAGAAGTAAAGTTATATATTACTGAATAAATATTTAGACTTAGGGGTTTTCGTCATCGTGTGTATGATATTGCAGTTCACACCTGTTCAAATCGCACCACAAAACATATATCTCTATGTTCTCTGGTGCAAGTTAAACAAGCATTTTTTGCCCGATAATGTTCGATATCTCAGCCGAAACACGTAGCTTTTGAATGATAAACGCAGATATGTTAGACTGAGTAATTTTACTCAAAAGCATGCCTTGTTGTTCGGTAACAAAAACAGAACGGCGATGACAGCAGTTTGGCAACATATCGGTCACTTACATAAAGCTTAAATTACAGGAAGCCGCTAACACAGTATTCTTTTTGTCTCAAACTGGGCGTCGCAAAAATCGAAGGGAGACAATCAGTGATATCCAACATAAACATTTTCGCAAGAAAGTTTCAAAGATATTGAGACTTTTTTTTCTGTTGTGGTTTCAAGTGCCCTCAAATAGCATAATTACACTTAAATATCTATGTGCAATAAACATAGCGTTTGTTAGATGTTACGCGAGTCTACAAGCCGATGAAAAATATTACAAACTCCTAACTGAACTAAAACTTATAGAATCCGGTTCACGGCAGATTCGAACAACAGCAAGGGTTGGGCTGTCTGACGTCAAGCGAAACTAACTTAGACGGACAAAACAATATATCTGTGTTTTTCTTCTTATGTAAGTACCGAAGCAGCAAAGGGGCACACGATGATGCAGTTGGTTGAGGCAATGCAGTAAAAGCCTGAAGGTCGTGGGTTAGATTCATGATGGCGTCAATGGAATTTTATATTGACATAATCCTTCCGGCCGCACTATGGTCATTAGGTTCAACTCAGCGTCCAAGAGGAATGAGTACCAGGAAAATCTCTTGGAGGTAAAGGCAGCCGGTGCGTAAGGCTGACAACCTTACCACCTTCATGTGCCTATTGTCTAGAAATGTGGGAACCTCACCGTCCTGGAACCCTATAGGCCTGTAATAGGCCTGCACTTTGCTTTCTTTACCTTTACTGAAGCAACAAATAAATTATCTTCGTAATAATGGATAACATTCATTCACTCTAACAATTGTAGTTACCAACAAATTTCAACTTTTACCACATCCGGGCAACTAAGGGATACGAGGCAAAATTCCTCGTAAATACGCGAAAATATACGCTTGTTACCTGCATGCCGATTGGTTTAGAGGCGATAAATGCTACAGACAGAGGAGACATCATCATAGGAACAAACTGGACGCCGCCACATTGCAGTAAGTCAATTCTAACATACATTTGAAGTAGGGAATTTCATTAAAGAAATTTGTGCCTATCGTTAAAGATACTAAATTTATTTTCATGGCACAAGTAAATAGGGAAAAATAGACGAAAAGTAATAAATAAAATTACAATTACATAAAGAATCAGTGCATGGCTTTTATCGGTGTATATGCTATTAAATTACATCAAATACATTCCACCTTCAAACAAAAAGTTGTTTTAACAGAACTTTGTCAATTTGGAGTTATGCCAAATATATTAATATCTTCTTTTGGAGTTCGTACATAAAAAATAACGTATTTCAGCCAACATAATTTTAGGGAGAATTTAGGCGATCCTAACATCGCATTTCAACAAAACAATCACTAGCCGTAAATGCTCAGTCGGTCGCCAAAGGCGACGAACTTTCAACATGTTCATGTTTCTGCAATCAACCCAAAGCTGATATGCAGCTCTGTAATTAAGTCTTCCCGGTTATGGGTTCCTATTGCAAACAACGGTGTTCCGATTTCCTTATTCTCCCTAGGAAAACGTCCTTTAAGTCAAATTACAACTTTGACATTCACAGGGCCGTGCGTGGTAATATTATTTCTATAGTAAAACCAACTAGATGCACCAATGTATCAAATTTATTTTATTTTGGACTCTACATTTTAAGGTGCTGTGCTACAAATCGGAAGGTCGCTGGTTCGATCCCAGCTGGTGTCAGTGGATTTTTCACTGACATAAAATCCTTCCGATCGCACTATGGCCCTGGAGTCGAATCAGCCTCTAACAGAAATGAGTACCAGGAGCATTTCCTGGGGGTAAAAAGCGGTCGGTGCGTAAGGCTGACAACCTTACCAACTTTCTGTGCCGTTGTTACGAAATCTGGGAAACTTAACTTCCTGGAACCCTCTGGGCCTGTCCAGACCTCTAATGGGATTGATTTACCTTTTTTACTCTACAAGTTTCGGAAGGTCTTTCCGTCCATCATCAGGAGTTCAAGACTGTACCTACAGCGACAGGCTAGCAAACAGACAGCAGTATCTATTTTACAGCTGTATGTACAGTATTGAACTCCTGAAGATGGAAGGAAAGACCGTCCGAAACATGTAGAGTGTCATTCCAAAATAAAATAAACTTTGATACACTGGTGCATCTGGTTGGATTTACTGCAGAAATCACTTTACAACCTCCATACGTTTCAACTCATTACATTCTTCAAAATGTTTCCTATTTGACCTTTTTCCCCTTATATACATACATACATACATATATTCCATAGATCCCTGAGGCTGTCACCAGACAATAGGATGTGGAACATGTCAAAACATACAAAAGCAAACAAGACATATAAAATTATTACAGTGTAAGAATTTACACATAAGTCAGCAATACATATCATCTGTACTTGCAAAAAATTCATCCACAGAGGAAAAGGAGTGTGTATATAAAAAGTGTTTTAGGGCTACTTTAAACTGTGGCTTTTAATTCCTATGGCTTGTAATAATTTGTGGCAGGTTGTGAAAAATTCTGACCAAAGAAAAGAATGCGTCTTTTTAAAAACAAGACAGTTTAGCAATTTGTCTATGTAGATAGTGTTAATTTCTTTTATCTGAAACATGGTTTCTATTTTTACAAAACCATATCTGACTGGCAAATGCACAAATTTGATTCGTATTCTGAGCCAGCCTTGTCATAGTGAAGTTATGGCAGAAGTTCCGTGTTGTGCACGAGACATGTGTATGTGGTGAGTGTGTAGCTTGGAAGGGATGTGGGATATGGGATTGCTAATGTTACATAGACACAAAGAGAAATGTCGGTCAGAAAATAAATTTTCCAGACACATATAATATTCTACCAGAGTGCAATGTGTGAGTTGCTGGTTCTTATTTGTGTCTGTAATATGAAATTTAATTGAGTGTCATCCAACTACACACGCGCACACACACACAAGCATAAACACAAACCCAAACGCGCACACGCACAAACACACACACACACACAAACACCCACACACACTAACACACACACAAACAAACGCACAAACACAAACACGCACACAAACACAAACACACATGCACACACACGCAAACACAAACACACATGCACACACACGCAAACACAAACACACACATGCACAAACACAAACACACACACGCGCGCGCAAAACACAAACACACACATGCAGAAAAACACACACACGCACAAACAATCACAAACACACACACAAACACAAACTCACACGCACAAACACAAACACACACACGCACACAAACACAAAAACACACATGCACGAGCTCACACGCACGCTCACACACGCACTCACACACAAACACAATGACATACACACATAAACACTAACGCGCGCGCGCACGCACACACACACACATACACAAACCACACACACACAAACCCAAACACATCACCCACACACACAAACACACGCGCGCGCACAAACACAAACACACAAGCGCGCGCACGCACACAAACACAGAAACAAACAAGCGCGCGCGCACACACACAATCACAAACACAAACCCAAACGCGCACACGCACAAACACACACACAAACACAAACACACACGCGCACACACAAACGCAAACACACACGCGCACAAACACACGCACGCATGCACACGCACTCACGCGCGCGCGCGCACACGCCACACACACGCACAAACACAAATGAAAACACACACACACAAACATAAACACACGTACAAACACAAAAACACACGCACAAACACAAACACACACGCACAAACAAAACACGCACGCACGCACACAAACACACGCACGTAAACGAACGCACGCACGGGTACGCACGCACACACCCACAAAAACAAACACAAACAAACACACGCAGACAAACACACACGCACATGCACAAACACAAACACATACATGCACACATGTACACACACACATACAAACACACGCACACAAACACGCGCGCGCGCGCACGCACAAACACACTCAAACACACGCACACAAAGACACACACAAATACACACACACACACAAACACGCACGCGCGCGCGCGCGTACACACACACACTCAAAAAAACACGCGCGCGCGCGCACAAACACAAGCACACAAAGAAACACACACACACTCACACACATACACACAACACACACACACACACACACGCACACAGATCCCACCAAAACTAAGGCTTTTATCCGATCCTGAAACGATTTTTTTGCTCCCTTTTGATGCCAGACAATTTTTATGTTAACAGGCACCGCGGTCAAATTGTTTCCATATCACACACTTTTTTAAATTTGTGGCCACCAAGATGTGGCTTGAGCGAAGGAAACAAACGTTATGCGACGCATTCCCTCAATGTAATCACTTACTGCGTGCGCTCTTATTTATTGTGTTGTACTTCAAATAAACTTATTCTCCGACTGGTTTTCGCTTATTAATCAATCTAGTTGAGAAGGTTTCAATAACTCCTTCCCTACTTCCATGATCACGTTCTCCTCCTCCTCCTCCTCCTTCTCCTCCTTCTTCTTCTTCTTTTTCTGATCGTTCAGTCTTTTGATTGGTTGGCAGCTTTCCATCTGGAATTGTTGCAAGCCATTCCTTCCATTGCTCTATAACTGTCAGCTGCTCTGTTCCTGGCGACTTGTTTTAGGTATTGCAATCGAGGTCTTCCCACGACCTCTTTTCCGGATATTTCTCCTTCAAGGATAATTACTACAAACTCGTTATGCCTAATTGTATTCCATATCCCTGAGTGGCATCTATTTTGTAAAATTTTTAAAAGTAATCTTTCTTCTTTCGCCCTTTGAAAAACTTCATCATTCTTTATTCCATCTGTCTATTTTATTTTTAACATTCTTCTCCAGCACCATGGTCACTTTATGTTTCAAATCTCCTGACTACATACACACATGTATACATAAACTGCAATTACGTCTGTTCAAAATGTCACAGTCCCGAACGAGCCTGTGTATATCGCCAGTGAGTCCCGTATGAAGAAAGGAGCCACACCTTACTACAAGGAACACACACATACAAATTCCTTCGGATGCTGCCCACGCTAGCAATTATATGTTACAAAGAGTATATTAAAGCCTTTAAACTAATTGATTTTTTTTGGTGGTGGAATTGCCGAGAATGTCAAAATGCACTTCACTAAGTGAAATTTATTGCTTTTGTTTGTACTTCAATATAATACTTAAGTAGAATAAACAAAACACCTTACAAAGTATCACGTCATTCATTGCCTTATTTATCCATAAGGACCTTGAAGAACGCCGATGACAGTTGCCGCGAGGTCTAAGGCGTGGGCCTGCAGCCCCTTGCCTGTTGGGACTGCGGGTTCGAATCTGGTGGGGCTTGAATGCATGTCTTTTTTGTGAGTGTTTTGCCAGGCAGAGGTTTCTGCGTCGGGCTGATCACTCGTCCAGAGGAGTCCTAACGAGTGTGGTATGTTTGAGTGTAATTGTGAAGCCTCGACAATGAGGAGGTCGTGGCCGATTAAGAGTTGTTGCACCATGAAGAACATGGCTATTCCGACTAATATTAATGATCTCAAAGACGGGTTACGACATAGAGAACACATCTGTAATAAGAATTTACACACTGTGAAGAACAATATTGTTGTGGGCCGGGATAGCTAAGTCTGTAGAGCTACTCGCTACGGGCTTAACACTCCGGAGTTCGAATCCCAGTGGAAGCGACATTTCCCGCACTCGTCCAGACTGGTATTAGGGCCAATCCAACCTTCTATACAACGGGTACCGGGTCTTTTCCGGGGGTAAAGTGGCAGAGGCATGGCGATAACCACTCACTCCATCTAGCGCGTAGGTTAAAGAAAGAGTATAGTTACACGTCTACTCTTTGTCTGGGCCTTCATGGCCTTTCTAATGCGAAGTTTGTCTTTATCTATCACAGCAATATGTAGAGCTCATATACAAGACGGGCAATGTAAGTATAACGTAACACAGGCGCGTTCCTGCAACGATTGTTGCAGTGGAAAAGCAGTAAGTGTTACATATTGTGAGAGTGTGTGCGTCTAGCCTTAGGCATCCAGCATACAGTGCGCCTGTGCCATATTGCCACCTGTGCCATATTGCCACCTGTGCCATATGGCCACCTGTGCCATATGGTCACCTGTTCCATATGGCCACCTGTGCCATATGGTCACCTGTGCCATATTGCCACCTGTGCCATATGGCCACCTGTGCCATATGGTCACCTGTGGTCTGCCCCACTCTGCAATATTTTCCCACATTATCTCATAAACGACACAAGTTTCGGAAAACAGTCATCGAAACTAAAATGTGTGTTTTGTTTTTCTCTACAAATTTATCTGCAACACTTCTCACTCTAAGAAGAATTCAGTAAGATGTGATCAAAAATGTAAATTGGTCTTCATATAATGCACCAGTTGTTAGTGTCAGATTTTATTGAAACTTGAAATTTCTCGACAGATTTTCGAAAAAATAAATGCTCAAATAAACATTTTCATGAAAATCTGTCCATTCGGAACCGATATGTTGTACATATGCGAAATGAATGATTGTAATGAATGTAAGAGAGAGAGAGAGAGAGAGAGAGAGAGCAACGCCACCATAGCACAAATATAGGGAAAATGTGAAAGACTGCAATTATGATGGTGACTGTATATCAAGTCACTTCCGGTTCGGAACTTAGACAATTTCAGGCCGCTTGAATTTTGTGGGACACTTGCAGGACCACTCTGTTTGGAAAAGACAGATGAACTTGTTGGCCACAGCCCTCTATCTCTGCTGCAGTTCAGGCTGATGTTGCCATTATATCGAGGAGGAGGTTCCGAGGCTTGCGTCTGACGTCCATTCACCATCACGGAAGTTGCATTTTGAATTTACTGAGAGTCAAAAATAATTAGTAGCCTCCCCACTGGACACAGACGCTGTTCATTGCTGCTCCTGACTTGAATAACGACGCCACAGAAGGGGGTGTATTCTTGTCTGGGGTTTCAAGGACGGCCTGCTCATTGTGGACCTTACTGACGTCACATATGCTATCCTATCATTCGCCCACGCAAGGCACTGCTTGTGCGCATCGACGATGATTATTATTATTTCTACTAATATTATTTATTATATAGCAAAAGTCAACAACTTTTTCATATTTATCCCTGTGCCTTCGATTGTCGAATTCCTAATTACACAAAAGAAGAGACAAAAAGGATCACGCACTAAACAAAACAAAAATTCACACTTCTACATGTTATAGGGTTTGTATTTAAAATGTTCTTAGTTTTTGTAAGGCAAAAAAAGAAAATAAGAAACGAAAGTTTAGTAAACCAAAGGCTACAAAGAGATTCCCATAAGCCTTACCGTCGCGATATCATTGGTATCATTATCCACACACGCGTTTATCAAGAAATGAAAGCAGGGCATTTCAAGCGACGTGTTTTTTATTCCTTACGTCTAGTGCAGGAAACGTCGACAACTTTCCTCACCTTTGTCTTGTTTCATATGATAATCGGGACACACTTCATAGTTTCGCTAAAAAAAGTTGCAAACATTTCAGATAAATAATACCAGGGGGCAGGGGCCATCGTGCTGGTCAGCACTCGTTAAGAAAATCACAAACACAGAATGTCTGTTCAGTGTTTGCTTACTGCCAACAGCATGTATTGCACTGTGCTGTGTCTCACACTGCTGCCATTTGTCTCTTCAGTATTCTTTGGTAAGTGCCATAGTATCTAGCTTCTTGGCAGTCTCATGCCTGCAGCGTATTGCCCTGTCTTCCAAAGAATTATTCTACAAAGAATGTCAAATTTTGAAGTAAGCTTGCACTGAAGTAACACGTCACGTAGCCACAGTACATTGGCAGTGTGGTGGTTTCCTGCTCAGCAGTTCGTTACCTCGTCTCTGTACATAACCCGGCGCTGCTAGGTATTTGGCCTCACTCCTTTACTTAACACCTACGTGACTGTTATATTAGGATGGCGACATACTTGGAGATGGCTCTGGGCTTCATATTTAGAAGAAGTTGTCATAATATGTACAAGATTTATCTGGCTTCAAATTATGCAAGGTAAGTCGTGCTGAATTTATTTGAAAAATTGTACTCCCTTTGGTAACCTTCACGTCGAGTTGAGCACCTTTGGTCAAGTTAACTGGTTATTTTGTTTGTAGTCCAAATTCAAAATTTCCGACGCTTTGCTGGGTTAGAGTGAAAGTAAGACAAGGCAATAATATATATATATATATATATATATATATATATAACTTATGTTTATTGGACCATGCATCATCTTGATAGTTGAATAAAGAGAGACCAACTTGATGTCACTTGCTTTTTATTTCATTATTTAATGCTCAACATGTTTCGGATGTTAATACATCCATCCTCAGGAGCATGCGACTTATTTGTTGAGTTATTTCAT
>Ga0123352_10019259_pt1 | contig 10882 bp, 5 predicted proteins | sample TergutLab28metaG_FD_89700 | JGI IMG/M metagenome (GOLD analysis project Ga0123352, IMG submission 89700) | Labiotermes labralis P1 segment gut microbial communities from Petit-Saut dam, French Guiana - Lab288 P1 | ecosystem: Host-associated > Arthropoda: Insects > Digestive system > Gut ... | reverse complement strand
TGTGTGTTTGTGCTTATAATATATTAATGATTAAAATTTGATCTCACAATCATTCTTGCTGCACTGCTGGAGTGAACAAGTACAGTGTGTTCAAGTGTGCTCACTCCAGGTTTGCAGTCAGAATGATTGATGACATCCCGTAGATATTTGAATGCATAATGAAATCCTGACTTCTGCAGCCATATACAGGAATATATCTGACTGCTGAATACACAAAACAAGGTCTTAATAATTTTTAAATCTTTTATTTTACAGTTATCACTGTATTATATCCGTATGTATTGAGACAAATATTGAACAAACACAAAAGAATTGTAAATGTAAACATTACTTGATACTACTGCGTGTTCTATACAAAGAGATGCATATGTAGTATGTCTGATGTAACTGTAAACATACATTTGTCTCCCTGTTGATTGCTCAGTATGAGCCAAAATATGTCTGGGATACTCTAGTATGAAATAACAAAGTGTATGTAGCCTAATTAAGCGTATTTATGAAGACACTAGTAGTAATAAATTGTGACAGAATACATGGAAATGCAAAATATTAAGAATATAAAATTACAGTTTGTACCTCACAGAGAACTTAGTCTTCCTGCATTATGGAGACCAACTGGTTACTGCTGAAGATGGCAGTGTTGTTGGATGTGACTGTGTGTATTTGGGGAAGTATTTCCTAACATTTCAGAGGATCTTAGTGCCTTTTTCTTCAGGTTTAAACAATCAAACAATAATTCTTCTTGGACTGCTGGACCCTGAAGATTAAGGCAATATGTTCATTAGAAATGTCAGGAAGTGTTTGCCTGGTGACACATTCCAGCTGCACCACTGTGAGAACCTTAGATGTCACATGGTTAGTGCTGTGCGGGAACAATTTTTTTTTGGTGGGATTTGTACCTATTGTATGCAAAATATGAAGAGTTTGTTTATGTTAATACAGGCGATACATACAGCAACCGCTGTGCTAAGTTACAGTAACATGTGCAGAATATTTATCAACTGTCCTTAGAGTGAAGGACGGTGACTGCAGCTTCCTCCAAAATATAATTTTGAAACCATAAATAAATTCACTGCATCCTTATATTCACTCTGTATTTTTCAACATTTAATAATCCTTTGGTATAGGTGCCAGTTCTGCTAGCTACAGGAGCACAGGGAATGTACGTACCTGTTGTTGACATTACTGCCATGTTTCAGGGTTCAGCCACAGATGTTGGGGTGGAATATACCTGCTGAGGAGTTGGTCCATATCCCATCCCATTGGCTTTCATTTCCCGAGGTGGAGCCCATGATGCATTATGCCATTGGTCTTGTCTACTGCTTCTTCTTTGTTGCTTGTCTTGTTGGCAATGGGCTAGTCATTTGGATTTTCTCCACGTAAGTGCTCTGTGAAAACTCAGTGCATGCTTGAAGTTCTTCAGTGCCATAGCATGTTGTTAGGATGTTATACTCTTAACATATAGGTTATGTTTCAGCATTACACAGTGATTTACAGTTAAATGGTAGTGCATGTGTGTGTGTGTGTATATATATAGGAAGTTGGACAAGTAAGGTAACACAGCAGTTTATGAGAAGACTTTCAGTCACACCGTTATGATACTTCATATCAATCAAAGCACATGGCTGTACTTTTTCAGCATAATTGCCTTGCCTAGTCACACAGTGCAGTGGGTTTATCCAGACCCTGTGCTCAGCAGTGCTTTTCATATTGAATGTCTTCATCTGTCTCAAACTTCCTTCGAGAAACATGCAGCTTTAGGGACCTTCGCACCCACACAGAACTATAATATATGTGCCTTCAGTCATAAGTGGTGATGAATGAAACATAATTGTGTTACCTTACCTTGTGGACCTCCCTGACATAACCTCATGTGTTCTGGTAATACCGTTATTTTTTTAATGCTGTTTTCTGTACAGGTCAAAGGCACTTCAGACCCCATCGAACATGTTTGTGGTGAATCTGGCAATAATGGACTTCCTCATGATGGCCAAGGCACCTATCTTCATCTACAATTCATTCCATAAGGGATTTGCAGCAGGACACAAGGCTTGCCAGATCTTTGCCTTCATTGGAGCGTTCTCTGGCATTAGTGCTTCCATGTTGAATGCCTGCATTGCCTATGACCGATATACGTAAGCTGATGCCTTCACACTCTTCGACCAAGCGTTAAAATGTTTGTGAGTTTGAGATGTTCACAGTCATGTGGTTGAGGATTCCATTCTTCTGGCATGTGACACTGCTTCATCGGTTCGTGGCATTTCAAAGGAACATAGTGCCTTCATCTTCGAGGATATAATTCCAGATTATTGATTATTCTTGGAACTCTTAGACTCTTCAAGATGGAGGCTCCATGTTCTTTGAAAACCTTAGGTGCCAATTACCTAACAACACATCACTTCATCCCAGAAGACTTTGAATCTCCAGGGAATTTGTCAAGCAACCGTTATGCTCACATTAATAATATTTGGTGGAGTATACTTTATGAAGCTCCCTGTTAGTACAGTTTCTCCATCCTCGTGACACTTCCTCCCTATTACGTCACATTATTTTCCAAAGCGCACCTGCTGACGTGTACTCAACTTGTAAGATAAGTGGGCCGTAAATGTGTCAGTAATCAGTGAGTGGTTCTGTTGCAGCACCATTGCAAGACCATTTGATGGCAGAGTAACAAAGGGGCGTGCCCTTATTATGGTCATATTTGTGTGGTCCTATGCTTTACCATGGGCAATCATGCCCATGTTAGACATCTGGGGGCGATTTGTACCAGGTAAGTTTTTTGAAGCTGTCGTAATGAGAGGTCTTGCATATGAAAAATTGTAGGAAGATGGATAATGGATACCTTACTGTGGGCATTAGTTCCTTTTTAGAAGTATAGCTCCATTGTTTCTTAACCTTGGCACTTGGTGGATTAAGTAGGGTCACTCCTTGGGTGTTTTACCCTGGAGAGAGGAGTATCTAGGATTTATTAGACAGAGCTGATGGGCCCCAGGGCCAGTGTAGATCCCGTGGCATAAAAATACAAAATAAAAGGAAGTTGGTAAGTAGTGCAATTTGAAGTGTCTGTGTGGATGCAAATGTGATATGATCAGGCATTTGTTGTTATAAACTGTAAGTGTCAGAAAACTGAAGATGTAGATGGCTGTGATGACCTGTAACAAGTGTGGCAGTTTACTGCACCCTGTTTCTTTAAGATTCATTTTAATATTATTCCCTGTCTAAACCTAAGTGTCCAAAGTAGCTGCTTAACCTCCATGTTTTTCAGCAGCATTTCTCTAGTCCATATCTGAATCATCCTAACAGTATGTTATGAAGCGTATAAGTTATGAAGTTTCTCATTATGCAAGATTTGAGGTTCTCATAGCTGTGTTGTTGAAGGTGAAGTCTCCTGGGAAGTGCTTCTATGTCATTGGCTGAGTGGTTCCCATCATTTTGTAGGATCATGGTGCATTCAGAACGCTAGCACTTAGCCAACAACGTACATTCACATCCCAGAAGACTTGAATTCTCAGTCCTCAGTTCAGTATACCATCTTTAGAACCTTGTCTGGTTGAACTACTTCATTGCATTTGAAAGATCACCAGACAAAAGTCGTGGCAGTTACACATTGGTCGACAGATACAGCGTAGTCCTAAGAGAACTTATTGTGCAACATACAGTTGTATGTTTTGTATATGGTTGTATGTTTTGTATACGGTTGTATGTTTTGTATACAGTTGTATGTTTTGTATACAGTTGTATGTTTTGTATACGGTTGTATGTTTTGTTATATGGTTGTATGTTTTGTATGCTTCTATTTAATTTTGTATATTATGTATTCTTATTGTTATGTTTATGTTGTCTTATTGTTATGTATGTTCCATTCTAGGTATTATGTTTTATTGTGTTGTCCTGTGTATTGTTTGTGTGTAAATGTGTACTGTACTACTGTCACCGGGTGTCAACCCAATTGCAGTAAACAAATATATCAATATCAATATGAGATCTTAAGCATTTCAATTAATTTGGTACATGTATTTCAAGAAGTGACAGTAGGTCGATAAAGAGATAATTAAACATCACTCTTTGATGTTCCAGAGGGCTTCTTAACAAGCTGCACCTTCGATTACTTGACAACAACACCCGAGAACCAGTTCTTTGTGGTGACAATCTTCATATTCTCATACGTGCTGCCGATGAGTCTGATCATCTATTTCTACTCACAGATCGTTAGTCATGTGGTTAACCATGAAAAGACGCTGCGTGAGCAAGTAAGTTCTTGGTCTTGGTATGTGGCGTCCCACTATGCTTCTTGGCCTGAATAAAATAGCTTTTTCATTAATCTAGTTACTTGTAGCCAACTAATGGGAACAAGAACAATTATTTACTAATGAGTTGTGTTGACAGAATAAGAAAGTTATTTTGATTAACCCTCTAGCACCAGAATTAAGTGCCCTTGGTGATATGCAGAGGATTGGAATATAAATGATCCCTGCATAAGGGGGGTACATATATATGTGTGTGTGTAACTTTTGGCACCAAAATGTTAAGTTGTTGGTTTTAGAATTAGTGAATAATGTCCTGAAATTTCCAGGTTTTCAAGCACAGATATGAAAATACTGGTATTAGTTCTTTAGCAACGAGGTGTGATGGTGTGGATCAAATGTGGTTGGCCCAGGATGGGGTCAAAAGGAACACAGTAATGAAAATTTGGGGTACTTGCAAGGAGATGTTGTATAATGACATTCTTTTCATTTTATTACATAATGACAGTTGAGCCATGCATCATAATGTAACGAAACAATGTATATATTACAGGGAATATGTGCACATGCACCTGCAGACACACACACACACACACACACACACACACACAGGATGCCTGTTTTTTCATTTCCCTGATCATGGCATCTATATAACTTAGAAAGCCCTTATCTTCTTGGACATCCCTTAAGAGCTTTTGTGCCAGGGGCACCATAAGGAAGACATTCTGTGTGTGTGTGTGTGTGTACGTCTCTTTTCATAGTTCATTTACGTACTGTTCTGTACTTGAAATTATGTACCAAAAAGTATTAGTTTTTAAGTATAGTATTTTGTAGTCATCTGATGTCTTAACATTCAGTACCACTTCAAACCCAAATATTGCCTGTCAGTGCCGAAGAGACAGCTGCCCGTCAGAATCGCTGGCATTCATCTTCGTTATCACAATATGTAGTAGCTAAAAGTTTGAGCAAGTGATTACAGTCTGAAAAATTGAAATATACTGATGTAATTTTTAAAAAAGGATTTGCAGTGACTGTTAACATGACATCGAAAAACTGTACTGCAATATTTGCACAACACTTCAGCCACTATGGCTGCCATACACATTGGTAAGAGTATGGAGTAGTGTTCACATTATCTCAGTGTGGTCTGTGTTAGGCCCATGACAGGAAATGAGTACTATTAAGAAGATTAACTCTCTGGTTTAAGAAATTACACTTGCATGTGTGTAGACTAGGTAGAAATTATGTGCTTTTCGTTACGCTCTTTAGTGTTGCAAGTACTGCATGCGTTTGCAGGCTAAGAAGATGCATGTCGAGTCCCTGCGTAGCAACCAGCAGCAGAACCAGACATCCACTGAAATTCGGATAGCTAAAGCTGCCATCAGCATCTGTTTTCTGTATGTGTTGTCATGGACACCATATGGTGTGATGGCCCTCATTGGAGCATTTGGAAACCGGTATGTAATGATGTAACTGTATCATTTATGGCACATTGTTTCATGTTCCTTCATTTATAGTAAACTCTTTGAGCAAACTGAAGTGGACCTTGGAAAGTGTATTCAGTATAATGGTTTCCCCCCCCCCCAATATAAATGTGTAATTTTGCAAGTCATTACATTTTAAGTTTCTCCCATTTGTCCTGGCGTTCGTTTTAACAGACATGCTGTCGTCCCCTCAACATAAGAAAAAGTAGCATATAGTAATAAGTGAAGATTCAGGTCTTCTGAGATGTGGCACTGCTGTGACAACCTCAAATTTTCTCATGTTTATGCATGATTTGTACTTTGTATGGACGTTCTAGAGCTCTCCTGACACCTGCAGTTAGCATGATTCCAGCATTAACTTGCAAACTTGTTGCCTGCATAGACCCATATGTTTATGCCATCAGTCACCCCAGATACAGGTGAGTCATATTTCATACCATAAACACTCTTAATTATTTTACATTATTTTCATTTCTGTCCTCACCCCTAACCTGTATGAATTAAATTGTATGGAAATTAAAAAATAAAGTATCTTATGTATAAGAAAATATATACGACTTCTTGCAACCAATGTTTCTGTGGGGGTGCCTTCTGAGAAGTTATGCCATACTCCTGGCAGAAATGAACCAACATTTCAGAGGATCATACCGCCTCCATCCCACTTTGCCCAGCCTACGTGCTGTCTCATTCCAGAACACAGCAATCTGCATAATCCCCACTGTGATGTCACAGGACATGAGGAGCAAAGATACGATACTGGATGATCATAACCGGAGGGGGGGTTCATAGACTGAGCAGTGTTCGGACAGGATGTGAAGGGGTTCAGGGATTAAACAATCTTTAAGGGCAACACCTGTAGCTGTTGCCATTTAATGTAAGAACTGGTATGAATTATTCAGCCGTTGTTTCCCTATAGCATCTTCATCTTATTTTAAATTTTCCAGTGTTTCACTGTAATATGTACATACTTTCCTTCCATCAGTACACAGTACTATGTTATGTTAGGACTTTTTTTCCACATTGCTTTTCAAAACACTGATGATGAATGAATTCAAAGTAATGTTACCAGTAGTTTTGAATGGTGTGAAATACATGCATAGTCTCTTGTTCTCAGGGAAGAACCTAAGTTATGGGCATCATACACTGATGATGGTGGCCATGATATCTCTGAAATACTGGTTGCTGTTTAGGGAAAAGACTGCTATTTATTGTGAGGATTATGCAAAACACAAGAATGAACTGGATAGGCAAAATATAGTTTTTGATGTTAAAGCAGACGGTAGATATTGTCTTCACTGTGCTTTTAAGGGTTAAATTAAAATGTTAAATACCCTGTTCCATGGACCTTATGGTGCACGTCTTATGGTCGATATGAACCATAAACCCACCAAGATCTTAGAAGGCAAGTTTTAGGGAAAAAATATGTTTACTTTTTTGAAGAACCTCCAGACTGCAAGATGCAGCAGAATATTGTGCATTATTGTACAGGAATAAAGTGTATCCCTTCCACAAAACATGATGCATGTATCCCTATGATCTAACAAGTTTTCAGCTGACTTTGTAGGTTGGAACTGCAGAAGCGACTCCCATGGCTCAATATTGATGAGACATCTGCACAGAGTGAGACCAGCTCTACTGCCACAGCCATCTCCAGCACCAATGCTGCAAGCACTACTGAGTCACGTGCTCCAAACTGAACTGCTGGAGGGATGTTACGTTACATGTTGTGTTACACAAGCCTGAATTACCCCTTAAAGTGGCCCAGTCTGTGGTGCTGCTCACTGTAACTGATTACTTTGACATGTAACTACTGTAAATTACAACTCCCTGACATTAAAAGTAAGGAAAAGGTAAAAAGAAACTCATTACATCTGTGACGAATGAAAAAGACTCCTCTGTCTATATCTTCCATTTTTAGCATTGATTTTCTTTACTACTGACATTTGACCATTCACAGTATGTTTACTGCTATTATTCTGCTTTCATTAGGCATTCATTCATTCCATTGGCATGTGCAGAATGTGATGTTTCCTTTCTCTTCTCAAGAGCTTCTTCCATTCCTCTCTGTTACGTACTTTTTCCTGCCACCCTTCTCCACCAACTATTTTTCCATCCCCTCTCACCTCATCTTGTCATCTGTTTCATGGTCTACCTCTCAATCTTGTTGTTCCCAAATACATCTTTCATTAGGCATTTGTAATATTAATTTTTTTCCCCATGCCACTAATTTGTGGCAATATACACTAAGATTGGGCTTTTGTACATAGGCATAATTAAGTAAAAGTAACTTATTTTATTGTCTGAAAGACATATTTATAAAATAATATCAGAAACATGTCCCATCTGTCTCTTTTCCTTGTTAAGGATTTCTGTTGACTAACAGTGCCATTGGTATAAAGGTGAAAGAATTGTCCCTCATGTGATCCAGTCATTACAGGTGTCAGCACTGTGCAACATGGCAAAATTTCTTTCATCTGATGTCCGATAATTGAGAAATCCTGATAATCCAGCACTTGAGGAGAGTGTTCCCATGATGATGTTTTGGTTTTTAGCAAGAGAAAAGCTTCGTCGATGAGACAGGCAGTTCAAGGATATGTTCAAAAAGACCTTCAAGAATGTTCATCAACTATTGTGGTATATCCTGACCCCCTGTCCCCTCCTCCATCAGCATCATCAGGTATGATGATTTCATGAAACACAAAAGATGACCGTGATGGCCCTGGACCAGCAGAGGAAGGAGATATCCAGATGGAATACTGCTCTGATTGGTTGTACAGTCTAATTATAGGAGCAGTAACAAAATATTACGTCTCAAGAACTTAGGTCATTATAGGGAAAAGCTAAAGCAATCCCTATAGTGGCTTGGACAGGCCCTTAGGGTTCCAGGAGGTTGATACTCCCAGAATTGCTAGAAACAGTGGGCTTATGAAGATATTAAAGGTGTCAATCTTACACACTGCCTGCCTTTAACCTCCAAGAGATATCACTGGTACTCATTTCTGTTAGAGGCAGATCATTATAGGTACCATCTGGTAATCTGGAATATTCAATAATTTGGCACCTGTCCGGTGCCATGCAAGTAGAATTAATAGAATTCTGCTATGTGTGCTGTCTGCAGTTTCATAAATTCTTGATTCCTGCCATGAAATCCTAATGTACAGTTTGATGTTAAATGGATATGAAAAAAGCACTTATGTGGCAGAATACTTGGTAATCCTGAAGTATCTTTAAGTGGTACGTAAAAATCCAGTTCTTGTCTCACAGATAACACAGTCCATCTACATTACTATCACCAAATAGTTAATATTGTTTAGGTAAATTGTAATTGCTTATTGTCAGGACCATATGCAACACAGTACATTGTGGGTACTTGAGTGTACAAAACTTTGTTCTTTGAAGGGATAGCCATAGGAAAACCAACTGAAAATGTATTTATATCTTAATGTGACCACTGTACCAACCCCAAATATCGTTGTTTCTGGTTTGATCTGCTTTTCAAACTGGCATTAATGTTTGATCATTTGGGTTTGTAAATGTATGTACAGAGGGTGTATGATGGGGTACAAATTGTTTTTGTGACACACAATTGAAAGAAGAATGAGGACATGATGAATCCTGAAAGAGTGACAGAGAAGTCCAGTATGAAGTATGTCGTTGCTTGAGCAATGTGTCCTGTCATAGTGAGTTCAGTCACTTTAGGTTCTCATTTGTATGGCATGTTTTAGTACGTTAAGCACACAGTTTTACAGCATTCTACTGCGTATCATGCAGCAAAAATATTTGTATATCATGAATGAATGGAAATGCATACAAAATCTGAGTTGGCAAGCCTTACAGAAAGAGAGGCCCTAGATAGAAGGGCAATATCAAAATCGGCACAGATTATGGTAGCTTAACAAATGAAGGTACTCTGTGTCTACAACATGAATGTGGACCTGAAGGCAAGAGAAATGGGGACACCAAGGTTATTAGCTTCATATTTACAATTTTCAATTTTTGAAAAGAGGTGTAAATTGTAATTGTAATGGAGCTCGAATAGACTGTTTTATCATAACAATTAGAAAAGTAAGGTATGGTGTTGTGAACAAGAATGAAATGGCTTAGCAGCATATCAAATTGCAGTTATTTGTGATGGTGGTGATGAACCTTGGGGCTACATAATAACAAGGAGCATCTTAATTTACACTTAATACAGCATGGCTATTAGTAGCTTGGCCTAAATCATTGGGACAATTCAAACATTTCAATTGTTATACTCTGATCTATATAAATTAAGTTGGAACCACATGTAATAACAGTTTCAGGATATGTTTATGTAGTTAAAATTTACTGGGTAGCATTCACCTGTAGATATTAATTTGTGAAAAATACTCAAATTTTTAATTGTTTGAACAAGTATTTATGACAGACTTGAAAATTTGAAAGTTACATAGGTATTATCTACATTTAATGTCACGCTGATTTATTATTCTCATGTCGCGGAATATGTGGTCAAAGTGAACTCGGGGGGATGAAACAGACTCTTCACTTTCCGAATTTTTTAAATTGACAATTGAAGGAGGTAAGGAAAAAATGTATTGGCTTTTTGTGGCTTTGAACTTACCGTGTATGATTCACATCAGCAGGGAAATGCATTTTTGCGGGTTATCATCCCTATTACTTGAATAAGCAGTCGCGGACAGCCGACGAGGGGTGGTCCTTCAGCTTGGGGGTTGGGCGAGGTGCTAACAACCCTTTCCTGTAAAACACTTATGTTAAGAAACATTCACAGGTGGGTTGCTTGCTCTGGAGACAAAACAATCCGGAGGTAAACTACTCCCCCACTTGGATCTCCAGGGGGGGAGTGTTTCCAGGGGAAGCATCGCGCAGCAGGCAAAGAGAACTGAAAATAGGGACTTGGAATGTTAGGAGTCTGTATAGGGCAGTGTCACTTAAGGCATAGCGAGGGAATTAGTGAGGTATAAATTAGATGTAATGGGTGTACAGGAGGTCAGGTGGGACAAAGGGGGCACAGTAAGAGCAGGGGATTATGATTTTCTTCGAGAGGATGGAAGGGTTTAAATATTTGGGAACAACTTTAACAAATCAAAATTGTATTGCAGAAGAAATTAAGAGCAGATTGAGGTCAGGAAATGCTTGCTATCATTCGGTGCA
>Ga0123352_10019258_pt1 | contig 10883 bp, 6 predicted proteins | sample TergutLab28metaG_FD_89700 | JGI IMG/M metagenome (GOLD analysis project Ga0123352, IMG submission 89700) | Labiotermes labralis P1 segment gut microbial communities from Petit-Saut dam, French Guiana - Lab288 P1 | ecosystem: Host-associated > Arthropoda: Insects > Digestive system > Gut ... | reverse complement strand
TGTTGAATGCAGCTTTTGCCATGGCAATCCTGGATTTAATTTCACACGTACATCTTCCATCATTTGTTAATATGCTACCCAAATATTTAAAACATTCCACATTCTCCAGTTGTTTTTGGTCTAATATATATATATATACACACACACACACACACACACACACACACACACACACATACATATATATTTTGCACAGGTGAGACATCACCATACCTCTATGCAAATGAAAACAAAACACTTAAGCTATCCTGATTTTAATGGTTTTTACGTGCCTTGTGTGTTACAGTGTGGTCAACTGATATGTGACCATGGCTGACGCAAGTAGTTACTCAATTGAAGTATGGTTGATGTGTATAAGTACAGTTAAATAGTTACTCATTTGAAGTATGGTTGATGTGTATAAGTACAGTTAAATAAGTGTCTGCGTCTATGTGATTTTCCAGAGGGCATGATGACTTCTCGGCCATCCTGTACAAAGGAAAAATTACATGATTTACACAGTGGCCACTTCTGCACATGTTTGCCTTGAATAAATTTGCGTAGTATCTCTTGTAAACACAACAATGAACTGGAGGGTTCTATAAACAGGAGGGAGTTTCTTGACAAATTAAGTGTTAGTGCTGCAAGCAGGAATTTGTTCCATGGAATGAACTCTCATAATAATCTGTATTTGGTACTGTATTCCTACATACGGACACATCTTGGTCAAATTAATGTTGCTTGTACTTGTACACTAAATAGATTAACTGTTTCAGGCATACCTGTACTTAGATGAGGCCCATAGCATTGGAGCTGTAGGTGAGAATGGCAGAGGTGTGCTGGATTATTATGGCTGTGATCCAAATGATGTGGACATTCTGATGGGAACCTTCACCAAAAGCTTTGGATCAGCAGGAGGGTATATAGCTGGATCTAAGGTATGAGGTACAGCGGACATGGAAATGTTTCCTTGGTCACTGTACATTGGCTGAAAGAGATAATGCATTTAGTTTGAGGCCAGCTGTGTCTTTCTGCAGGATAAAGGAGTGAGTGTGTGTTTATTAGGGCATATGATAAAGATAGACCATGGCATTTTCTGTCTGTCCAGGAAGAATGAAAAGAAACAAGAAAGTGGCATACTGTTGGTGGGGAAATCTCTTGTATGGCAGTCACATGCAGAATCAGTGGGATTGTAGAATACCATAGTATTAAAATAGATCTGGTGGGAAAATGTGGGGATATGAATTAGATAGAACTGGCCCAGGATCATGTCCCATGGAGGGCATTATTAATAGCAGTGTTTAATATCTGAATTGTACGAAACTGGTTTGTTAACAAATTTCCCACCCTTTTCATTTGCAACCTCACTGTTCCCAGGAATTAATTAATTTATGTGAAAATAAGAAAAGAAAAATATTTGGCATGGAAAAATATCATGAAACCCATGTAATATGTCATTCCTGTATCTGCGCTACTAAAACAAATGTAATGTAAGAGCAAAAATGTGACAGCTTGAAATCATAGTGTGGCTGTAAGTTCATTGATGGACAGTGGAAGACTTCTGATGTTGGATATCTTATGGAGGAGGACGGGGATGATTAAGTAAGGAAGCCAATACCATGCCTTGGCCCTGAACTAGCATATTGGCTGGCTTTACAGTACCAGTCTTGAGGACAAAGAGATGGCTGTTATATCACAAACCAAAATGTTACATAAATTCAGGCATTGCGTAATTCAACAACACGTGCAAAACGTGTACTCTAACAACACGTGCAAAACGTGTACTCCAACAACTCCCATATTCTCCCACTTAAGTATAATAATACTATGTAAATGGCTAGCAATACATCTTTTAAACATACTGTACAGTTAAGTAGAGATGTTTGTGTACACGATATAATAAGTGGTACATGATCTTTCTCTGTGTTTTGTTTTTAGCATCTTATTAATCATCTTCGTATAAACAGCCATGCAGCCTGCTATGCATCCGCCATGTCTCCTCCTATAGCACAGCAGATTATCACTTCCATGAAAATAATTATGGGCGAGGATGGTACACTTGAAGGTGTGTACACTGTGTGACAGTTGTAATTCATAAAGAAACACGATGTAGACAGGAATTACATGTCTTGACAGCTTTCTTTTTTGTAGCTTTTTCTGTGCATGAAATAACAAAAATTTGTTTCAAATGAAAATTCTCTATGTCTTGTATGTAGTCCACAATAACATGTTTTGTGAGATAAAAATCAGGCTGCCACTGAAAATGGGCCCATGAAGTTTTACTGTGAGGCCAGGGAATATGTTGCCTGAAATGATGAGCATTGACATTCAGTAGGGTTGAACAAATAGCAAAGACCTCTGTTTATAAAACTATAATCCAAAGTGGGAGGCCAGATCAGCAGTTATGTTCAGCTGTGAGAGTAATGTGTTAACGTACTGACTCTCTCAGTGTAATGGTTAGCACTCCTGCTCCAGGCACAGGTCTTATTCTGCAGTTTATGACTGCAGAAGCCGTGACTCAATCACTAAATTGTCACAGTACAGGTAGTAATGTCTTGCTGCTAGAGCTTCAGGTGCAGTCCCAGGTGACTTCATGTAGATTTGTTATGATGAGTTGGCACTGGAACAATGTACCATGATGTGTACAGTACACAGCACATTATCACTCTTTAAAGTGGGGCCTTCAGCATTCTGATCTGGCACTTGGTGGGGCATATAGTAGGGCATTTTTGGTTCATAAACCATAGATTTGGGGGGAAGGAGGGGATTTTGGTTTACATTTTTTTTTTAAGGAGATTTGAGGTTCTTACAGAGGTATTGCTGAAGATTTTAAGTCTTTTGGGGTGTTACCCATTGACAGCATAATGTCATTGAGGACTTTATTCTTCAACAGTTCTTTTTGAGTTTTTAATTGCTCAGAAATGAAATACATACATTTCATGTAACAGCTAGTGTTTCATTCTGCCTGTGCTATTAGGGGGTAGTTGTATTTAACAACACACAAAACGTAAATTGATAGGCGCAATGCTTTTTCAGTAATTCTGATCAGGGTTGACACTAACTGCAGTTAAAATATATTGAGTTGAACACTTTCCTTGTTCATGCACTACGACAGGGTTGCCCAACCCATAGGCCACATTGAGGTTGCTGGGTTGTGTTATGCAGTCTGTGGCCACATTTATATATTATGTATATGCTAAAAAAAAAATACACAGTAATTTAGGTAGCTATGTATACCACGTATTGTGATTTTTATTAGTGTGGCCCATGAACCAGCCCACAATAATGGTTGTAGCCCTTTGCCAATGGGGATAGATACCCCAGCACTTCAATATTATGATTATATTAAATTTTGCCCTTTAATTTTTTTAATCAGGTAAGAAACGCATTATGCAGCTGGCACGAAACACAAGATATTTCCGGCAGAGGTTGAAACAGATTGGATTGATAATATATGGGAATGATGACTCACCAGTTGTCCCACTACTAGTTTACATGTTCTCGAAGATCGGGTATGTTACGTTTGATGTTTAAATACATGCTACAATTAAACATTTTCTCTCAGAACCCAACATTTCTTGATAAATTACCGTAGTTACACAGTATTTGTCTGTATTTCCTATTCTATAACCTTCCTTTTCTTGTGCAGACCTATTCACCTTCAATTTGTTGATAACAGAACTCCTCTATTTACATTAGACACTAATTTTTGTACGTTGTTGCAGTGCTGTTGTTCGGACTTTAAAAACAAGGAATATTGCAACTGTAGGAGTTGGTTTTCCAGCAACGCCTCTGATGGAGGGACGCATTCGCTTCTGTCTATCGGCAGCACACACAAAAGAGCAACTTGATAAGGTAAGGCCATATATCTGCTGGACCTTAACTGAATGGGCGTGACACATTTCATAGTCACAGAACATTTTTATGGTGTTTTGTATAGTACATACAACCAAGTACCGTTAAGTACCTTGATATAATCTGTCACTAGTTCCTCTCTTATCCTTTCTTGTTCATTATGTGTCATAATCCTCCAGAAAGTTGGACAGTATACCTTTGCAGTTATGCAACATCAGCTACCCAGCCTAACCTTCCTAGTGTGTGATAACACTGACCTCTTACACCTGTGGTGGGTAGAATCTTCCCTTCCCTCTGCATGTTTTCTTCGTATGAAATAATGTACTACTACTTGAAAGTTGTTCTGTCCATTTTCTCCCACACTGTTACACAAAATATGTCATAAAGAAAATTTGTAATTCTGTTATTTCGTGACTTCAGTTTCCTTGAAAAGCATTTATAACCTGCCATTTGCTCCCATGATAATTGATTTCATGTATAATGGCCGGGATTTTGATTGCTTTTGTACCCAGACCATTATATTCTTCAAAAAGAGGGCCATCCCACAAAAATAAAAGTATTTACTTCATCTGCATCCACTGTTTTATTTTAAATACAAATTCTTCATCCATTTTTCTAGATTAACAAGGTTTTCACTGATGCAAATTAATGTTGCAGGCATTAGAGGTGATTGAAGAAATTTCAAACACATTAGGGCTCAAGTATTCACAGATGCCTCGATACAAGGGTGAGGTTGTTTATGGGGCTGAAGATGAGTTGGAGTGACACAAGTGGAGGAATTCTTCATGATTTGCTAGCTTAACAGAAACAGGTTGAACCCTCATGGCCTTGTATTGGTATCAGATGTACTCTGTGATAAATATCATATCTATACTGCAGCTACATATGTAAACAAAACAATGTGTTGCTGAAGAGTATTAGAATCACAGGTGGTAGTGAAACCTAATAACATGAAAACATGGCACCTTTGCAAGATTGTTCAGAGGGAGCCCACAGTAATTAGACCTAAAAAATAAATGTTTTGGAATCTTTGCCCTTTAGGGGAGTAGCCCTGGATTGCTGGGTGATTGGTGCCGGACATTTTTAGACTGTATGGTGATTTCATCTTCAAGGGACAAAAAGTTCGGCATGCTGTCTTGAAAAGTAAGGCACCAATTGTCCAGTGGTACAGTGCCTCAGCTCAGAAGAGCGGAGACCTCAGCTGCACCCCTGTGAAAACCTAAAACTTGCAAATACCTTCCTCAAATTGTAATCTGGCCAATGCACCTGCATTTAATCCTACAGTACCATTTAAACACTGGCATTTAATGACGGCTGTACAGTATTATAATGAAGTAACTGAATTTCTAAATGTTTACTAGTGTAAACAAAAAAAATTGAGCTACTAGTAAGTACATAGGAAGAATGTGGCTTTAATAAAATGTCCTGCCCTGCGTGAGTACAGATGTTGTCAGAGTCATCAGATGTTTGTCACTCACAACTTCCTGATCAGTTTCACTTACAGATTCTGTGCTTTTTGGCATAATTTAAAACCTTTGTCCTAGTATATGACTACACTTGTGGCCCATGGAACCGAATCTGTTTTGGACGAGTGGCATACACTTAATGTTTACATTTCCATTAGAACAAGCAGTGCTGGAACCATAGGGTATGTATCTTAAAATATTACAGGAATATAAAAAACTGACATGCAGAGACAGTTGAATATTTATCTGAGGGCCGATTTATTTATGTAAATGATTTATGTGTTAACAGTTTATGGTTGCTGGAAATGTGACGTGATGTTAACAGTCTAATTGGAGTGATTCGTCATGAGGATTTAACTTTCTTAGTACCACATTTTCTCACTTACTCCATGCATTTTGATGCTAATTTTATGCCTCAGAATTTTATCATGTTTGTAGAAGCAAACAAGGTTTTCCAGTAATTTGTAAGTGGCTTTTAAGTTGAAGTATACATTGGAACAAAGATATGGCATGGATTATAAATTGTAACAGCTCCTGTGTGTAAGTACTGCTGGTTGAGGGATAAAAGAGAGGAAAGTCTTAAATTATAGCCATGCATTTCTGGGAAACAGTGTTTGCTGTCATTGGCAGTAAGTAGCAAATTCATTAGCCAATTATGAGTCATGAAGGGAAGAACTATGTTGTGAAGACTTGAATGAGTAGGATCTAAAATTTAAAATTGAATCAGATTTGGGAATGCTTATTAATTACAGTCCATAACTTTAATTGTAGAATAATAAAAAAAAATCCACATTTCATGGGAAAAAATAATAATTTCAACTGTAATTAGCCCCTATCAGCTAAACAGGACTCCATGTCCTGTCAAATTTAACTCTTTATGTGTGAAAGGGACAACACTATCCCACGCAAGCGCAGGCATGGGCATTTAAAATGAAAGTGACTCCGGCTGTCATTGGCTGCATCAGGATTTCATCCTTCATTGCTTGCCTTGGTGCATCACACAGTTGTGATTGTGTATAAGGGTACTATAAATTGAAAACACCTTCCATTCTTAGCCCTAGTTGGAATTTAAATCCCAGCATCACCCCAGGGGGTTAAAGGTTGGACGATACAGGGCAAGGAAAGCATTCTTATAACTGCTTGGATTTACAACCTTTTGAAACTAAACGCAGTTTTCAGTCTGTAATGTAGAGTTTACAAATATTAAGTACACAGTAAGTATAGATCTGTTTACTTATCTGCAGTATAAAAACCACATAGCAGAAAAAATATTAAAGAAAGAAGTGTTTGTTGTTCATTATAGTTAGTAGTGTAAATTCCTAAAATGACAGATAGCACTGTTACAGACAATATGATGAAGGTTTTAATTAGGAAGAAGTAACTTTGCCTGTGTAACAGGAAAAGAGTTAAATCAGTTGCTGCCCACTGATATTGTCTCTAGGTTTTGGATAGGTAACTGATGTTCAAATTGTAAGATACTTAAAATAAGAGACAGTTTTATAAAAAAAGGATATGTGTGACAGGGGCTACTGGGTTGCATAAAGTGTAGCACAGCTGAAGTTATGTGAGAGTATGTGGTATAATTCATTTACATATTTATGCTTGAGGACATGTTTGAGCTTTTTAGTCCTTTAAAGCATGTTGGTAAGTGCATGTACCACTTGCTTTAACATTAAGACACTGCCTTCTGCCCACACAGACTATTTATAAGTTTCGATTTTGCTCACAATTAACAGTGATTAATTCTCTAAATAAAAAAAATTGATCTTGGTCTTTATTATGGAGACGTGTTTACTGTGAGGTACGAACCAACTCTTTATAAATATACCCAACTGAATTCCATGCTTCAGATGGCTATAAATATTAATGTACTGCACAGTGAAGTTTGTAAAGACTAGACATTTCATGTTGTTACAAGTGTGCAGTGCATTAGTAATGGAAAAGGGGCACATGGCATGTGTGTGTGAACATAGAATAACGGTATGGAGCGAAATCTACTTAAAAATGATTAACCCTATAAACGCTGAATTATATCTCATCTGCCATTTGCCGGCATTATCAGGAGCTCACCATATTCTCCACATTGGTAGGATAAGGGTTAATAGTGTACAGTTTGGTAGAATGGTTATCAAATGGAGATGGAGAAACTTCTTTGTAGTTTGGGAATTAACCCTTTAAACGCCGAATTAAATCCCATCTGCCATTTGCTGGCATTATTAGGAGCTCACCATATTCTCCATGTTGGTAGGATAAGGGTTAAAGAATGTGGAATTTCTGTTACTACAAGAATTATAGTAGATGATAAGGCATGTTCTTGCCATTTGACTAGAGAAACACCAAAGAGAGACAAATCATACGCTTCATCCATTGTTTTTACATGCGTTTTTCAGTTTTTATATGTGTATTTAATACATACAGGAGCTGAGATAGTGTACTCAGTATAGTAACCAAGGCAACAGGTTGGACATTTAAGGTATCAAGGTTTGATTCCTGTCAGGTAAAAGATACTTATCATTCCTCTGCGTCCAGCCTGGCTCTAGGGCCCACCCATCGTCCTATTCATTGGGTAATAGGGCTGTTTCCATGGGCGTAAGGCAGCTGGGGTGTCAAACTGACCACTCACCCCAATCTATTGCCAAGGTCAAGAATGGGTGGAGCTGTGCCTCCATTCCAATATATGACTTTTTGGCTTACACAAGGACAACTTTACCTGTGCCTTTATTTATATACATATAAAATACTGTGTATAATATGCTGATTGCAAATTCATATACAGATGTATAGAGAGATTATATAAGCAGAAATGTTGAAAGAATTTTTTCTATGTTATTTGATTGTGATTGGTGTAAATTCAGTCTGTAAGTCAGTCAGTGTGCATACAAAGTTTATGAAAGTAGTCACCATTTATGAAGAAGTCTAGTCTTAACAGTGACATAATGTTTCTTTAGAACAGTGGTTCCTAACATCTAGTGTATGGCAAAACAGCACTTGGTTATAATGGAAACCTGTCTTTAGCAGAAAACATTTACAGTCCCAAGGATCTTGTGAAGGAAACATTAATATACCCACCTTTATTGAATGGAAACTGTGTAATGTAGAAACGGAAAGCAAGGGTGAGACTTTAAAGGGAAATATGATTTTACTGGTGTTTGTTTCATACTGTACTTTCATGACTGCACCCTTCCATTCTCTGTTTATTAGAAGTGAGAGGTGCTGTTAGGAAGTGTAGCTAGGCCAGAAGAAGTGTGGGGGAGGCTTTGGACTGATGGCTGCTATAGTTGGGATGTGAAACGGTTCAGAAAGTGGAACTGTGCATAGCACCATTCCAGTATATGTGGGCTTACTGACAAAGAACTGAATGCCACTTCAGAGAAGGTTTTTTTCTGTGTGTGGTAGCCACAGGCACAAAGGCACTGGGGGATTCCAAACCTCACTCTTTCACTGCCTAACAACGGCATTTCTTAAGTGTTTCCAAGTTCTAACCCAAACAGCACTGTTAGACTTGTTGGCAGAAGGACAACCATACCCTTTATGGTAAAAGATCCAAAGATTTTTACTTTTTCATTTTGTGTTAGTCATAACCTCCAATGAGCAATGCTTGATTTCAACACAAACGTAAACGTGGCTGAATTGTAGTAGAGTTTTAATATAACAGTAAGTAAGGAAAATTAGAAATGTATACACCAATGAAATTGTGTGTGAGTGACATTGAAGTGTGAGAGACAGAGTCCTTGCAGGTTCTGGAACAGTGTACAGGAATATGCAAAACAAGTGGCTAAAGGCTGAGGAAAAGTGGCTTTAGGACATGTAACAGGTAATTATGAAGTTGCATAGACATGACATTGCATTTAATGAAGCCTGTGATGAAGCTGGCCATGTTCGTGAAGGAACTGTAGCCGACTGGTTTGCCAGACTTCAACAAGCTGTATGAAATGGAATCTACCTGCAATGTAAAAATAATTCCAGTCCCTTATGGCTCGTTACAGACAAGTTTCACTGTATGATTGCTGGTGCAAAAGGTCAGTGTTACCGAAGTCCCCAAAATCCATTTCCTCACGTACATGGAAACGGGGGTTTGAGGAACTACACGTAAAACCACCTTGGACCTCCTAGAATCCTGTCTGTGGGCATGAATTTTCCAGCAGGTGAAGATTTCAATGTCTCATGCATCTACCATTTTCTCCCTCTTCCCTGCTCATGATGCAAACTCGTGTGTTAGGTTTATATGCAAAAAAGCACTGTACACACCAACCCATTCCTCATTAACTCATACTTACATTAGTTCTTATGGGCAGAAATTCCCTGTTTAAAGGAGAGTGCTTTCAGCGGTGGTTTTCTGGTCCCAGCTGATCGTGGATAATGAGGATCCCACCATGCTATGTGATGAAGTATTAAATCTAGAGTAGTGGTTCTCGGTGAAAGTTATGGCATAGCGAAAATTGTGTCATCATTGCATTAAACAAAAAAAGGTTTCATAACACCTTACATCAGTTCTTGCTTTTAGGTGAAAATAAAATGTCTTTTGTCGAATTGCATAATTATGAACAAAGTAAAGCACGGCGCATTATGAGGATCACTGTTGGTCTTTGCAAATGAATCTCTCATGAAGGCTGAGCTTAGTGTGTGTGTGTTGCAGGATGCACTTAAAGTGTAGGTTGGATATGATACATTCCGTGTTCTTGAATACAGAATTTCTGCTCTGTCATCCTGATGGAAACGTGTATGAGCTCACGTGAGTTATGTCTTACTTAATGTCTGGCATAAATTGAAGTAAATCAGCCACATTGGTTTGTTTCCTTTGTTATAATGGGTAGAGATAAGTTTTGTTATTAAAATTTGTTCAAAAATGATTCTAATATTTCTGGCAGCAGGCAATCTGAAATGAAGAAGAGATTTCAGTTCAGATATTAACCCTTTTCCTTGTGGCATAGTGTGGAGCAGACATTATTTATTATATATTTCTGTGGTAATTTAAAATGTGCGGCAATGAGAACCCATCAGTTGTGTGCTCCTTCTGCCAAGACAAGTCAGGACTGTATTTTCATTGGTCCTAAAAAGTGTCAGAGGTCTTCGGGGCAAAATAACTAGTGTTTCTGCGGATAACACATTTACTGAGTGGAAACACTGTAAGAAATAGATCACATTGTTTCCTGATAATTCACAATACTTTACTGAGGCTTTCACAGTGATTTGTTGTTAATGTTAAGTTTTTTTTTTATTTCTGCACCTTGTGGCAATGCATTTTGATGTTTTGGATTAACTTGTCCCTCTGTGTTCACACTTGTAGTGAGTGGGTGCAGGAAGACCCATGTGCAGGGAAGAAAGGACTCTGATCAGTGACTGTATATATAAAAGATTAAAAAAAACAGTAAATTTCACCGTAGAACAGGCCATGAAGGCCCAGAGGGGGAGTAGACATATAGCCCTACTCCTTCTTTAACCTTTGTGCAAGATGGGGTCTCGGGTTACATAGTCACCGCCACACCCTGGCCCCTTTCCGGTTTGTGCAGGGGGCTGGGGGGCCCCCAGGGCCCGCCGGGATGGGGGTCGAAAGCCCCCCCCCCACAGGGCACAGGTCCCCAC
>Ga0123352_10019257_pt1 | contig 10883 bp, 6 predicted proteins | sample TergutLab28metaG_FD_89700 | JGI IMG/M metagenome (GOLD analysis project Ga0123352, IMG submission 89700) | Labiotermes labralis P1 segment gut microbial communities from Petit-Saut dam, French Guiana - Lab288 P1 | ecosystem: Host-associated > Arthropoda: Insects > Digestive system > Gut ... | reverse complement strand
GAAAGTACTGCAATGTGAAGCTTGAAGCCTGAGCGGTGGAGATCACCGCTGGTTCAAGAGAAGTACCAGGAAGAAATGCCTGTGACAGGAGACATACATATCGTATAATAATAATAATAATAATAATAATAAAATTTAACTGCAAAGGACTGTTGCCCAGTGGCAGTGATTATTATGCACGTACATAAATATGAAATAATATGAAATATACGATATCAAAACCAGCAATTTTATCACTGTTAGACAGTAGCAGGGTAGATACTGAACTGATCTGATTGACTGGAAATGGAAATTAACTTCCTTTTAGTGCTGATTATGGTGCATGTTCACGCTTAACTGGCCAACATAACCAAGTAACCAGTAGCTGGTTAGGCAATGACATGGTCTGAATTGTTGCTGCAACTGGCAGCCTAATTAGCAATGAAATGGAAGGCATTCTGTTCTCCCTTCATTCTGTTTTATGTCTCACATCAATTCTTGTACATTTGAACTTACTGAGAATATTTACTGTAACTTTTATGTTTGTTTATCATTTTTTACACATTCTTAGACTTAGAGCAGTGCATTTGAGGTCTCCATTCTGCTGGGATTTGGTGCCACATGACAGGGTGATTAGTGCCTGACATCTTGAAACCACCACATTGTCTTAAAATTTTGCACAAAAATCACCCAGTGATCCAGTGTTATGACCCAGAAGAATGGAAACTTAAAGAATAATTTTGTTTTTGTAGGTTGTTCTGGCTGAAGATCAGACAGTGGATGAAGGGCAAGTGATTGCAGAGACACTGATGGCTGATTTGGGTGTGGAGAAGGAAGATTTGATGGTAGGGGCATACATGGACCTTCTGCTGCAATAAGGTTAACATTTCATTGTTTTATGTAGGAATGAATAATGAATATTGATAAGCATGCACGTTCAGTCACACTCACCAGTGCATGTGATTGGTTGTAAGAAACATGCATGGAATGAATAGTATCAAATTACAGTGATATTTATTACCATCTAAAAACACAACATGTATGATCAACAAATTGACAAAAATTTATTGTTGTTAACTTTTAGCATGTACAATGTTTGTGCATGATATGATAAATTGTAAGTGAAATAATTTGAATTACTCAATTATTATACCAACTACTGCACATATTTAAAATTTTATATATGTGCAGTAATTGGTATAATAATTGAGTAACTCGACAACATGCATGGTGCAACAACGAAAATAGTAATAATTTGAAATTTCATTGTAATTTAATTGAAGGGAGGAGAGAAATTTCATTTATAACAGCGATGATAAGGTGCTGGGAAAATGAAATGCCTAGTATTGGTGAAAAGTTCTATTTTCGCAGCATTCACAAATATCAGAAATGCTCCATTTCTCGAGTTTCAAGGATGTTGCTGATATTTGCTAGCTGTCCATGATGGCTTTTGGTGAGCAGGAATGGCTGGATAATACCTTGAAATGGCTCATGGTATCTTCCTTGCTTTTCCTCTTTCATTCCAACATATACAGGCTGTTTCATGACAAATTGGTCAAGCTTCAGGAATATATTCTACAGGTAATTTGGAGCACATAATGTCACATAAAGCAGAGGTTAATTTGACACTGTTATCAAGTTGGTAGCTAACACAGGAGGCTGGCATCTCTGTAACCATTCATTTGTCAGCCTGTTTTTAAGTCTTGACTGGTGTGGTCATGTTTTGTAGTGCAGAATTGTTATTTTAAATATGTATAACATTTACAAGGGACGAATATGTGACACGCATTTTGCGTACAGTTCTGGCTGTAGAATGATCAGGCTGCTGCAGTGGAATACTAGCAACAATACCCAAGTTGTAGAGTTCTGTACTGAGACACAGTTTGTTTGCACAGAATTTTTGGGGCCAGGGTACCATATTCATTACACTGACTTGGCTATGTGCTGGATGGCCCAGGGTTCGAATCCTGTTATCAAGGGCAAGATATTTTTCTCTTCTCCAAAGTGTCTAGAGTGGCCCTGGGGCTTAAGCAGCCTCATATTCAGTGGATATCAATGTTTTTCCCCCAGAGTTAAAGTGGCCAGAGTGTGAATTTGACCACTCAACTCCATCTATTGCTAAGATAAAGAAAGATTAGAGCTATATGTTTGCTCCCCACTCTGTGCCTCTATGGCATGGACAGGGGTGTCATCTTCTCCTCTTACACAGAATTTTTGGGGAGACTGGTTTTTTCCCAGATGTGAATGTAGAACATGGGCAACCATAGCTGTAGAGAAGACAATGTCCTTGATAAAGTGTAGAAAAACCCATGAACAAGTGTACCCAGAATTTCCTTAAGGACCTCTATTGGCATGACATGGGCCTGGGAAACTTGGCTTGCTGACAGCTTTTATCCACGTCACTTCAAAAGAGCACAAAATATTTTGCATGGAGATCTTGCCAGCTGCGTACAATTTTGTGGTTGGCTGCAGCCATGGCTACAATTATGCCTCACTGTCTGTTCATGGATGGAGCTCATTGTGTGTGTGATGGCTTTAAAAGCACAAGGAATTCTCACTCTTGGAAACATCAGAATTGACATGAAGTACAAAATAATTTTCATTTCAAATTTTTGGCAGATACATTGTGTGCAGTGCTAGGAAACTACCTACTTGGACCATATTTAAGCGCTGCTTATACAAGGATTTTCTAAGAAGTGAAGTACCACATTATTTAGAGGATATGCCTTTTGCAACAAGAGCACAAATGCAGATATGACAGGATTGAGTGCGATCTGTGCTCTTCTGGGACTTTACACAACATAGAATGGTAATTCCATACCAGCGTTTCAGTCCTGAAACATCTGTATGAGATTACCATTCTACACTGTGTAGGGACTGATAGGTTGTCCGGAAACATCGGTACAGAATTACCATTCTATGCTGTGTAAAATCCCAGAAGAGTGCAGATCTTATTCACTTCATGGAGGAAGCCTAAAATCACATAGGATTGAGTGCTTCCACAGTTTGGCAGAAGTTGAGTGAGTACTTGAATGAAAATTATCCATGAAGGTGGATAGGAATAATTGAACAGGTGGTTTGGCCAGCTTTGTCAGATGACATAGGCCTGTTAGATTTCATCCTGTGGAATTGCTTGAAATTTGGTGTACAACAGTGGTAACTCACAGGTAAGGAAGACTGCAAAAGCAAGGATGTTGCTGGCATCAAGAAAGAGAATGTAACACATTCAGTGGGAACATTCAACGGTGTGATGTGAGGTAGCATGTGTGCAGGCACAGGGTGTTCATTTGAAGTACAGTACAATAAATGAAGGGGAGTGAAAATTGTTTCTGTATTCTTTGCTACAGGACACGAGCTCTTTAAGTGATAACATTGCTGAAGTCAGCTTGTGCTTGATAGATCTTTTTCACTTCACATAACCTCTGGAACTGCTGACCAGCTGCAAAACATAATGCAAAATAACATTCAATTCTAAGTACAGTCAGAGCTGGTTTGTCTGGCACTGGATGATCTGGAAAACTCCATTAACCATAAATTTATGTAGGCCTATTACGTTGCGCTGTGCCTTAACTGTCAGCACCTTGCTCTTATGGTGGGAATTAAAAAATCAGAAGTTCATCAAGAAAGACTGTTTACAGGGTAATTTTGTGTAAATGAACATCCAAGACAGCATAGAAATATGTGTTGTTGTTCTTGTTTTTGTTGTTCAATACTTATGTTACATGGAGTATGTACAAGCTTATAAAGACTGTATATACTTACTTACTTACTCCATGGTGCAGAGTCCTTTTTGAGAAGCTAACTGGTTTGCGGCTAGTCCAGAAATTCCCCGCATTTCACGGAACCCGAAGGTTCATTACTACGCTCACAAGCGTCCGCCACCTGTCTGTATCCTGGGCCAGTCCATATACCCACATCCCACCTCATGGAGATCCATCCTAATATTATCCACCCATCTATGCCTAGGTCTCCCCAGTGGTCTCTTCCCCTCCGGCTTCCCCACCAAGACCCTATACACCCCCCTCTCCTCACCCATACGCGCCACATGTCCAGCCCATCACATTCTTCTCGATTTTATCACCCGCACAATATTGGGTGAGGAGTGTGAATCCTTTAACTCCTCATTATGCAATCTCCTCCATTCACCCGTTACCTCGTCCCTTCTAGGTCCAAATATTCTCCTCCGGGTACAGTGCAATAGCATTTTACGCAAACAAAACAATCCTGAAGACCTCGCGAAATTCAAGACTAAAGACTGCCATAGGAATCAATGTAAAGCAGAGGGGATGTGTTCTCAGAGCGCATAAATCGACAACAATGTAGCCTATTTTCGCTCTTTAAACATACTCTTGACACGCAACGTACATGAACAAACAATAAAAGTTAATTCAATACTTACTCACTTACTCCACGGTGCAGAGTCCTTCTTGAGCAGCTAACTGGTTTGCATCTAGTCCAGAAATTCCCGCATTTCACAGAACCCGAAGATTCATTACCGCACTCACAAGTGTCCGCCACCTGTCTCTATCCTGGACCAGCCCAATCCAGTCCATATACCCACATCCCACCTCCTGGAGATCCATCCTAATATCATCCACCCATCTATGCCTAACAAGACCCTATATACCCCCCTCTCCTCACCCATATGCGCCACATGCCCTATACACCATGTAATGTAAGTATTGATTAAAAGGGAACAGAAAGTGCAGTGGTGAAACAGGATAGGATATCAAGTGGCAAAGTTAATAGTTAGGTCTGTGTGTGAGGTTGTTGTGTGAAGTAAGATAAACATTGGGTATAATGTTCTGATGTTAAGAAAACTGCAGTAGCTTACAACTTTTTGGTTGCTTAGATGGTCTGGCTAATTAAATTAGAATTTGAAACGGTAAAGTCTTTGTCTCACCGCATGGAAAGAGGTGGTATGGAAAACAGTCTTCTGAATGCTTTCAGTTTGGATTGACACTTGAGGAAATGTGAAAGGTGCAGTTTAACTTGTTTATAAGAAGCATGAGCTTGTTGAACTCATGGATATAGTGAAGATAGGGTATCTCTAAGTTTATGAACATTTGCATACAGATTTATTATGATCATTATCATAATGCCTGTCATAAGTATTCTGATAATGATCATTTGTATTTGGTAATAATAAATCATTTACTTGAGCCACAAGGTGCGCACAGTATAAAACTTATATACAAATGTTTCATATATATATATATATATATGTGTAAAAAACAAGCTTTTTTTTTAAATCTTTACAGAGGACATCCCATTGGGTTATTAAAACAAATAGTTTCAGGTTTCCGTCAAACACAACAATATATATTCTTATAACAAAACCAACTAGATGTACTAGTTTCACAAATTTATCTTTGGAATGGAACTTTACATGTTTCAGACAGTCTCTCTGTCCATCATCAGGAGTCCAGCACTGTACACACAGCAATAGGTATTTGTCATACAGGTTTGCTGTGTGTACAGTGCTGGACTCCTGATGATGGACAGAGAGGCTGTCTGAAACATGTAGCGTTCCATTCCAAAAATAAATTTTTGAAACTAATGCATCTCATTGGTTTTGTTATAAGAATGTATCATGATGCGCGGTCGTCTGAATGTCAAATACAACAATATATATATATATATTATTATATTTTATCTTGATGACATGTTTCGGTCAATTGTCCATCATCAGGTCAGCGTTACAAAACTCAGAATAGGGTGTATGTAGTGCAAATAGCATTCATGTAATATGGGACCCCATTAAACTTACAAACTGTATTAAATAATATTAAAATAGTATAAAATGACTGGTTTTTAGCCTGTGATATACCAAAATTTTGTGTCATACTATGCAATTGTCAGGAGCTGGAACAAAATGAAATATATATTACACATTTAAAACTTTTTCTGCTCAGTGTTGTTTCATATGCTGCAGTCAGCCCCTTCAACAGTCAGTGGTGCCAGAGATTCCTCGAGTCTGTCATCAGGTTTGTTACTTTCCCGAGTTCTTGGGCCCATCCTCTTCTGTGGGTAGGCTTTTGACCTCAGCATTGTTGAACAAAGAATTTTTTTTGTCTAAACCAGGAATTTCCAAGCAGAGGTTTGTTTTTCTTCTCCCTCTTCCCTGTCCCCCACCACCACCATTCACATTCCTCACTTTTACAGCTACCATGTAGTTTTGAATACAGGGGCTAGTGGGGGAAAGGGCATTTGTGCCTCCAGTCTTCTGTGAACCAGAGACATCAATTCCCACGTAAAGGTTGCGAACTTGTGGTTCAGTCATTTTTGATAACTCCTGGTGTTCCTATGGCAAGTGATATAATGGTCTGCTAAATGTAGAAGACAGTGACCAAGACAGTGTTGAATGTGCTGAAGACAGTTCCTACAAAATCCATGCCAGCTCACAAGCTCATGATGATGTGGAAATGTTAATCAGTTTTTGGAAGTGGTGATACATTCAGTGATGTTCTTAACACATGAAGTGTAATACCGGGAAATCTATGAAACAGGTCACAGTCCTGAATTATGTTTGTAAAATGGGGAGTAATAATGGTATATTTGGAGTACATGTTTACTTTCAAATTTTTTGATGTGTGTACTTCTTATGTTTTTCCTTTAGTATATAATACATGCGGGTTTTTCCATTCGCAGGTTTTATGAGTAAAAACTGCAGTGAACAGCGTTATCCAGTCCATTGGCACTTGTTTTAACTGAGTTTGACTGTATTTGCTTTTTATTGAAGGTGCATGACATTTTACCAGTGTGGGAAGCTGGAAACTGTTATTTGCACCATTTCCATTTCCTACCATGTGTTTTAAATGTGTAAACACAATGCTGTTAACTAATAAAGTTCCAATACCTAATACTCTGGCCCACACAAACCAGTATGTTTCCTACGGTATTTGAGCCTGCCGATTTTCCTACAGTGTGATTGTCCTCGTGTTTTATTCTGAAGTTTCCCTGGCTTGGAAATTGTTCTAAGACTACCAGCCGTTGTTACTGACAGATATTAGAACGTTTTAGTCTCAGCAGAAGAATGTAGATGTGTTTGAATGTGTTCATCTTTTAACGTCTCCTTTTTAACATGGAATGTCTCTCAACCAAAAGTTGCAACACATTGTCACCCCTTGTTATTCCTTCTGTCACATTGGTATCATCTTTCTTCCCTTCTGATATTTCCTCTTTACATGGTTAATTCCACAGCTAAACTGTGTGTCCCCATCCTCCCATTTTCTGTCACACATCTAATCAGTTTCTATCTTGATCTTTGTCTTGGCCTTGAATCTTTTTCATGTGTTGGGTTAATCAAACCGTTTTTGGGCTCCTGTCTTCACTCATCCTTTCTCTTCATGTGTTTGTGCCTGTTTTCACAGAGCTTCTATGTATTGTCTTCCCCACATTTTTGTTTCTATGTCACGTATGTCATCAGCATCCATCTTCATCTTGGTCTTCCTCTTCCATGTTTTCCGTGTGGTCAATTCATAGAATCTTTTGCCTCCTTAAAATGTGTGATGTAAGTCAGCGTGCGCGCACGTTTAATGTGCATGTTAATATTACTTTATACAGGTGTTCTGCAAAGTGTGTGCCAAACTGTATATGGCAAAGTGACAGTCATATAGATCCCGTTTTCAGGGGTCAAGAAACCTTTCTTTTTGGATTCCTTGACCCTTGAAAATGGGACCGATAATTTGCCGCTGAACTTCGGTAATGAATTACCACTATATGTTGAGTAATAACCCAGAAGAGCGCGGATCTCATCCACTTCGCGGCGGAAGCCTGAGATCACGCGAGTTGATGAACCTAGCAATGTGGGAGAGGTCACATTCAATTATCACGGTCCCAGGTGCTGAGAACCAGAAGCCTCGACGTGTCAATGTGACATTGCGTTTTGCAGTTTAAGGATGTTTTGTGTGTTACAATGCTAATGGTGCAAATGCTTACACACTGCTGGGGTTACTCCAGTTTGTCCCCAGATAGCGGTGATAAGCGGCATTTGCACTGGCTTGAATTCTAAAGGTCCCATGCGCTAAAAGAATAAAATGTGGTCGGCCACCGACGCAAATTACTTTGAACGGGAGTTCTTGAATGCGGGAAAGAGCCTGTGTGTGTGGTTGAAGATGCCGTGTTTCATGTCTGTTGGCGCGGCTAGTGATTGCGTTGAAAGAGTTGCCTTTTTTGTATTGACAAGGAGACCACACCTGTGTCGTGCGTCGACTGAAATATTTTGTGTAACAGGAAGGGTAAGAGATGTATTTGACAAATAAGAGGTTAAGGGAAAGCGGTGAGATTTGAAGGCAAGATTGAAGCGCACATGCTTTATGCATAGAGGTTTAGATCCTTCCTCACACAAAAAAAAAACTCTGTAAATCTTCATTATAAAAAGATTGATGAATGCTGTGCAGGGAAACAGTGGCTGTTTATTGTGACATTCACAAGAAAGCCGATAGTCCGCTGTGTGGACAAAATGTGGAGTTTTTCGTCTGTACCATTTGGTGGGAGAGTGGTCACAAGGGGGAGCCGAATGAAGCATCCGCGCTGGGGCGCGGGCGATGTACATAAAATGCGCACATTCTACCCCAAAGCACTATCCCGTGCCCAAAATAATCGTTGTTGTTGTTATTGTTTATTGTTATTTGCGCATTCACATTTGTACCAAAATAACTACAGCTAAAGGACGGGCGGACGCAATCTTGTATTTATGCCTCGGACGCAGAGTTAGTTGCGGCTCCAGTTAGTGCATCTGCTAACCTCTGTGTTGCAGCTGGGTTACTGTACAGCTTCGATCCCCCACAGGGACAAGAGACTTTTCTCCAAAAACGTCCAGACCGCCTCTGGGTCCCACAGACCTTTATACAATGGGTAAAGTGGCCCGAGTGTGAAGTTAACCACTCACCTCCATCTAGTGCCGAGGTTAAGAATGGGGGAGCTGTACCTCTGCTCCCCTTATATATTGTCATGGTGTGCTCAGGGACAAATTTGTATTGCTGTATTTTACTCTGTAGATATCAACATCGTAACAAGAATCATAAAAAAAGTGGTTGTGACCCTTTCAGGACGAAATTTAACGTGAATTATATGTAAATATTAAGTCCGTACCGCGCAGTAAACAATCCGCTCGGTTATAAAAACGACTCTGTTAGCACTATTAGGAAATGAGCACCTTTTTTTTCTGTGAACCAGTCGAAACACATTAATGAACTCTGGGCGGAACGTAGAATTGTAAAACCTGGCGGTTCTGGCCTTTAAAGGGTTAAAGCCTCCTATGTGATGTGCAAGACTAACTGTACGGTTGAAGCTTATCTTATTTGTCTTAGACATGATTATAAACTTTGTCTATAGAGCAGTAATGTCGACTGCGCGATCCGCCTTTTGCTTTTATGCAACTCTGTATGTGGGTGTTGCCATATCTCGTTACATTTCAGGTACTTCAGAGTAAAACTGACGTAGGAGTTGTCGGTGCCGTCTTGTCGTCTACGGTTGGAGAAAATGGCTGCCACTTAGAGTTTGTCATAAAACGCCAATATATCTATGATTTTCCTTTTTTTTTAAACAGCATTTGGCCTTCGCGACTTTTTGGGGAAAAGAAACTTCCAGGGCTACCTTTGTCAAAGCAACAAACGAACATACTATTTTAAGAACACCGGAAGATTTCCAACATTCAGTTGCTTGTAGTCTGCCTTGGACGAACCTCTGTCATTTGTGCAGAAAATAGGCTTGTTAACTTCAGTTTACAGTTTATGTTTGTTCTTCGTTTCTACTGTCAATGCCTGTCAGTTTCGGTCCGACTTTGTGCACTAGAAACAAGACAAAGTGCGTAAAACGTGACATGGAGGCGCGTTCGCTTAACCATTGTTGCAGTATAAAAGCGACAAGTATTAAATATTATTAGTGTCTGTCTGTATTCTTGCCATAGTCATCCGGCATGCAAAGCGAATGCGCCATGTTGTTACCTGTGACCTGCCTAGCACCCACCATATTTTCCCACATTTCATCATAAACGGCACGATTTTCTTAGAAGAATCATTGAACATAAAATGTATGCTTTGATTTTCTCTACGAATGTCGTCTCAAACATTTCTTATTCTAAGAAGAATTCAACGAGATAGTATTTAAGTCTTCATGTGAAGTATCCATAATTCTAGTGAACTTGAAATTTCTCGACATATTGTAGAGAAATCTTAACATATCAAACATGAAAATCCGTCCAGTAAGAGCCGAGTTATTCCACGCGGACGGACGGATAGACAGACGTGACGAAGCTAATAGTCGCTTTTCGAAATGCTGTATTGCTTGAGGTTAGCTATCATCGTAATTGATTCTGCAACAGTTTATTGTCACTCTTACTTCATTCTTTTCCACTGTGTCGCCGTAACGTACAAGACATATTCTGGAGGCACTCGGCTCGCATCCCGCTCGAGTTACCTGCGAAACTGCCCGACTCCCGTGGCATTCATCAGATGCGGGCTGCGAGAGTGTACGAAATTGCTGTGATTGTTTCAGAATTTTTACCTACCTCGCACTGATTATCCATGTCCATGTGATGCGACGTTTCTGTGTTTATTCACTTGGAACGACGTCCTAAAATAAAGTTAAAATTACCCAGTCTACCATCTTTTTGACGATCGAGTCGCACTTGATGGTGACCTTCCATTCCATACGTAGGATTTGTGTGGCTAGTAATCATTTAATGACGACAGGATACTGTATTTGAATGAAGCGAAAGGACTGGGGTTTACAATGCCGTGCCTTACTTGCTTCATGGTGCAGAGTCCTTCTTGAGCAGCTAACTGGTTTGCAGCTAGTCAAGAAATTCCCCGCATTTCACGGAACCCGAAGGTTCATTACCGCACTCACAAGCGTCCGCCAATTATCTCTATCCTGGGCCAGCCCAATCCAGTCCATAT
>Ga0123352_10019256_pt1 | contig 10883 bp, 7 predicted proteins | sample TergutLab28metaG_FD_89700 | JGI IMG/M metagenome (GOLD analysis project Ga0123352, IMG submission 89700) | Labiotermes labralis P1 segment gut microbial communities from Petit-Saut dam, French Guiana - Lab288 P1 | ecosystem: Host-associated > Arthropoda: Insects > Digestive system > Gut ... | reverse complement strand
GTGAGTACGGTAATGAACCTTCGGGTTCCATGAAATGCGGGGAATTTCTTGACTAGCTGCAAACCAGTTAGCTTCTCAAGAAGGACTCTGCACCATGGAGTAAGTAAGTAAGTAAGTAAGTGTCAGTTCTCTTCACATGTTAAAAACACCACTCATGTGAGAAAATTACCCAGAAGATACTGTATCATATTCTTTGCAGCACATAGAATATTTATCAGGGAATGTACAGCTTGTACCTCTTTGTAGAAGTATAAACATTCTGATTTTATGTTTTCCATCTCCTGTGCTAACCCTTGTTTTAAATATGGAGTCACAATACAGGGTTTAGCATTTGCACTGCTTAACCCTGTAGATGCAAGCACTATGATCCTTTGAAACATATGCAACCATTTACCCACTGAGACAGCATCATGTCCCGGGAAACCTGAATCCCCATATGTTGTTCAGTTAGTGCAGTCTGTTCCTTGCCTAATTTCCTGTACTGAATCTGAAAGTCCCAAGACAGTAAAAAGTATTATTTAGTCACTAATGACCAAACCACTGCAACTGACATTCTTCAAGCATGAACCAGATGGTAAACTGTGGAATAAGGGAGGGAAATGTCAGATAGCATTTTGTCATTTTAAAGTTTTTGTTATGTCAGAATATATTTTAATGTTTTTGTACCATAATGTTATCTGATGTTTTATTATCAGTAGCCTGGCAAAGACCAAGACATTAAGATAAATATGATCAAAGATATAATGATCTGAGATAGAAAAGTGCACAATAACGAGTGGTTGGTAAATCTGAATACTATCTGATGTTACTCACCAGTACAGACACACTGCTGATCTTAAACAACAAACACCCAGGCAAGATAAGAATCAGGTAATATTTAAGTTACTGAAACATTCTTAAAATGTTGAATGTCAAACAATGACCTTCACTTTCCAAAAGAAAGAACAAGTAAAATGTAGCAGGTAATGTCAGATACTGTCATGACATTTACAGTCATTTCACATCTACAATCTGAATCACCAGGCAAGACATATTGGTGGCGGCAATATCACTTACAGGGCATCATAACAGTTAACAATCAACCTTATTCTAACACAGCACACTGTACAGGGCATCATAACAGTTAACGATCAAGATTATTCGAATGCAGCACACTGAACTCCGACAACTGTAATAATAACAGCGTACTTAAGGTTTACTGATGTTTAAAAACTCTAATTTTTGGAATACACACAACAGTGGCTGTAACATGAACACAGCTCACTTCACTGATACAATGACAAGTAACGATAGGTGCCCTATGGTATTAGAACTTAGTTCATCTGTTCCCTGCAAAACTGCAGCGCCAGTGTTGCCTATAGCTAAACCCCTAACACAGTTCATATTGACCTACAGGTCAGAAGCCAGGACAAAGAGCACAGAAGAAACAAGCACACTCAGAATATTTTAATGTAAGATTATAAAAAATATATATATATATATATATATCCTATATGGATGAATGCTGGAGAATAAGAACAAACAATGAGATAAAGGATATATTACATTGGAAAGATAGTGTAAAATTTACAAAATCCCTTCAACTAAGATGGTATGGTCATGTTGAAATAATGCCAAAGCAAATTGCAACAGCTACAATGGGGGGGGAATGAAAAAAAGTAGAAGTAACAAAGGAGGACCATCTAAAAGATGGAAGGACCAGGTCAAAGAGGATTTAAATATGGTATAATGTAAAATAAAGCAATCCCATTACAGGCCTGGACAGGCCCTTAGGGTTCCAGGAGGTTGAGGCTCCCAGATTTCAAGAAAATCGGTACATGAGGGTGGTAAGGTTGTCGGCCCTATGCACCGGCCGCCTTTACCCCCCAGTAAATATTCCTGGTACTCATTTCTGCTAGAGGCTGAGTCAACCCCAGGGCCGTAGTGTGGCCAGAAGGATTATGTCAATAAAAAATTCCAGTGACACCATCGGGAATCGAACACGTGACCTTCTGGCTTGTAGCGCAGTGCCTCAACCAACTGCACCACTGCGTGCCCCAAAATATGGTATAATGGAAGCAAACAATAGTCAGAAACCATTGGGAATGGAGGAAGGTTGTATTGTAGGATGAGGTCGACAGTGAAATGTGGTGCTTGAGAAGGCAAAGAATAGCAAGTAGTAGTATTGCCTACACAGGAGTGTATGAACTTACCAGATCTATTCAACAATCCCCTCCTTTACTATACTAATACAGAAGTGTGACTTTTGTCAGAATTCTGAGACATTTCAGTCCTGTTTATATCTTCACAGCCATCTTCCCCAAGATCCAGTCTAGCACATCACTCACCAGTAACTAAAATGGAGGTAGCACCAGGAGGCTGCAGAAAACTGTGTAATGAGCTTCATGACTTGTACTCCTTGCGAAATGTTACAAGGGTGAAATATTAGTGAGAACAAGATGTTTGGGACATGTGACATGCCATTGAAATAAATGTGATGAATATTCTTTGATTTTTATAATTCACAATACTAAGTGCTTGGAAGCAAACTCTGTGTAAATAGGAACCGGATTTAGCCAGGTGTCCCCAGTGAATGAAAAATGTGTTGCTCAATTTGATGCTTGAATCCTGGCATTCCTACATGTTCATACAGGGATGGACAAAATATGAAAACAAATTTGGAACATACATGTTTCTATATTAATACAGAGTTGGTCCACCATTTGCCTGTAATATAGCTTGTATCCTTCTTGGAATAGACATTTATAAGTTCTGAATAGTCTCTAGTGTTATACTGTACCCCTCTTCAAAAAATAACGTCTTCTAGTTGCTTGAGAGATGATGTAGGAGGGAATTCGCTTCTCACCGTACTCTCTAAAACTGACCATGGCAGTTTGATGATAGTTAAGTCTGGCAATTGTGCTGGCCAGGGAAGATGTTGAAGTGCATCTTCATGCTCATCAAACCAAGACTGAACACTTGTGGCACTGTATATGTGTGTGTTTGTGTGTGTATTATCTTGGCAAATTGCATCTTTGTTAGGAAACAACATCTGGACCATAGGATGCGCCTGATTGCCTAAAATGTCCACATAGTTACTGGCAGTGATTCGACTATTCAGAGTAATTACAGGCCCAGCAGAATACCAAGATATTTGCTGCCCAAATCATCACAGATCCGCCTCCATATTTCACAGCTGGAACCTGGCATTCAGGATTGTGGGCTTCTTGGATATTGGCCAAACATAAACTCGGCCTGATGTTGGGAACAACATGAAGGACGACTCATCTGCCCATGTTACATATTTGCAGTCATCAGACGTCCAGGTTTCATGATCATTGCACCATCTTTCTCGCCTTTTAGCATTGTTTCCAGTGATCAGTTTTAACAATTGCAGCTCTTCCATGGATGTTAATTTGTGAAGCTCTTATTTGGACTGTTGTTGAGGAAACAGTGTCTTCAGGATGAATATTGAGTTCTGCTGTCACCTTTGCTGCAGTAGTTCTATGACTTTTAGACACAATTCTTTTCAATATACAGCAATTCCTTTCACTTAGTTTTGGTACTATTCCTCTCAGCTGATGATGTCTTCCCATGATTTGTGTATGCCGTCATAACCTTGGGAACTTCTGCTCTAGATACACCTAATAAGTTGGCCATTTTGGTTACAGATGCTGCAGCTCAATTCTTATCAACAATTTGTCTCCTTTGAAAATCTGACAAATCTCCAATTTTACAGTACTTTCATATGAACTGCTACAGAACAGAATCTGTAATGCATTGACACTGGCACTACACAGCATAAACAAACAAAAGAATGATGCAAGATTCTCACAACTAATGATCTTTCACTGCAGCCAACACAAGGAGTTTTATTCCTGTACTGTCTAGTGTTTCCATTATTTTGTCCATCCCCTGTATATCGCTGTGGTAGCACCATTCACATAAGCCCCAATATACATCTTCCATTTCATGTACTTCTCAGCTCAATATTTTAAGAGGATATGGAAAAAAAAAATGCTCATATAGCTTATTTCAATTTTGACTATTGTTTTGTCATTTACACAAAATTTAAACTCAAGACGCATAAATTTCTTTTTTTTATTTCAATCTGAATGGAGAACTATGGGAAAGATTGCACAATTTCAATCATGTGACGTTAAACTTTTATTCAGATGTATATGACACTTCGTTTTACCTGTACTGGTATCTTAAAGCATATAATCTGACTTTATCTGTCATAATGCTGCATGAGAATGGAGAACTTGGTGCCCACTCGGCTGCACTTTGAACGACAGTTTTGATTGATGTGAATACTGTCTTATGTATCTGGATTGTACACCTTAAGAATTTAAACCTACAGTTTATAACTAACGACAATGAAAAAGAAAATTGGAGGATATTAACCAATAAAGAAATTTATGCAAGAGTTAGAAACCTACTATAATAGAGACAATAAGGTTAAATAGATTACATTGGTTTGGGCATGTACAGAGAATGGAAGAAAATAGAATTCCCAAAAGAGTATTATATACGAATCTGGGAACAACACGACTGAGAGGTAGACCAAGAAATAGAAGGCAAGATGAGGTGAGAGAGGATGGAAGAATGGTTGGTGGAGAAGGGTGGTAGGAAAAAGTACATAACAAAGAGGAATGGAATAAGCTCCTGAGAACGGCAAGGAATCGTCGCATTCTGCACATTCCAATGGAATGAATGTTCATGACTAATTGAATAACTAACTAAATCCATGGAGCAGAGCCCTTCCTGAGAAGCTAACATGTCCTCAGTTATTCAAGAAATTCCACTAATTTTATAGAACCCGAAAGTTCATTTCCACATTCACAACAGCCCACCACCTGTCCCTATCCTGAGCCAGCTCCAGCCAGTCCATGCCCTCCCCATCCAACTTCCTGAATATCCATCTTAATATTATATTCCCATCTACGCCTAGGTCTTGCAAGTTGTCTCTTTCCCTCAGGTTTCTCCACCAAAACCCTGTATGCACCTATCCTCTCCCCCATACATGCCACATGCCCCGCCCATCTCCCTCTTCTTGATTTCATTATCCAAATAATATTTGGTGAGCAGTACAGATCATTAGGCAGTTTTCTCCACTACACTGTTACCTCGCCTCCTTTAGGCACAAATATTTTTCTTGGCAACCAAACATACAATTCACATTCCTGTTAATTATAATGAAAGAAATGGATTTTGATGGAGTGTATTTAATTTCAATTTAATTTAAACCGGTTAGCTTCTCAAGAAGGACTCTGCTCCATGGAGAAAGTAGGTAAGCATTTTGCACTGTCAAACAGGAAAAGAAAGTATTCCTTTGCTACACAATCGTTACGACCATACATGATCATGCACCAGTGCTGGTTCATGGACAACAGTATGCAGTATGTAATGACACCTTACATTACTACAGATTACATTAACTTCTTAATGACTCGGTACAATGAGAACCAACAGCCAGTCAACATAAAAGCATGACATATACCACCTACTGTATATACAGAGTGGTACCTCCTGATGATGAACAGTAAGCCTCCTCGAAACATGTAGAGGTTAACTATTGAAATAAATTGAAAATAAATAGTAAAGAGTGCATCCTGTTGGTTCTTACTGTATGGATATATCACGATACACGGTCAACAAAACTTAAAATTTCTTAATGACCGTTTGAAAAGCAACATTCCAACTTAATTTATACGGTTCTGATTCACAGTGGTAGCACAGTGGTTAAGGCGCTGTGCTACAAATCGGAAGGTCGCTGGTTCGATCCCAGCTGGTGTCATTCGAATTTTTCATTGACATAAATTCCTTCTTAACGCACTATGGCCCTGGGGTCGACTCAGGAATGATTACAAGGAGTATTTCCTGGGGGTAAAGGCGGCCGGTGCGTAAGGCTGACAACCTTACCATCATCCTGTGCCGCTGTCATGAAATATGGGAACCTTAACTTCTTGGAACCCTCTGGGCCACTCCAGGCCTGTAACTTGACTGCTTTACCTCTTTACCACATGATCCAACTTACTTGATCAGCTTCCATTCTGTAGCAATGGTCTTTTAATTGAGGCTAAAGCAGAGAGATCATGAAGCTGACCACCCATCTTTATGCATTACCAATATTAAGAATATGCCGGTCCCAGTGGCCGCGCGGTCTAAGGCGTGGGTCTGCGGCCGCTCGCCTGCTGAGATTGTGGGTTCGAATCCGACCGGGGGGCATGGATGTCTGTCTGTTTTATGTGTTATGTGTTGTCAGGCAGAGGTCTCTGGGAAGAGCTGATTACTCGTCTAGAGGAGTCCCACAGACTGTGGTGCGTCGTTGTGTGTGATCTAGAAGTCTCGTGAATGAGGAGGCCCTGGCCCACTGGGGGCTGTTGCGCCAAATAAAAAGAAAAATACATAAACAGTACAACATATCAGTCAAACACAACAGTTCGTATTACATAAAATATTATTTTAGGGCGACATGTTTAGACTCTTTTTGAGTCATCTTCAGGCCCTCTAAAGTATAGATCCAAGGTTAACCATGTTCATAGTGCATTCTGGGATCCCAAACGCTTGTAATAGGAAGTATAATTGTTGCAACAATTATGAACATTGTTGACCTGGTATCTGTACTTTAGAGGGCCTGAAGATTACTCAAAAAAGTCGAAACATATAGCTCTAAAATAATACTTTATGTAATATAATCTGTTGTGTTTGGCTGATACGTTGTACTATATATGTATAGATAAACACATCGGGATGGTTAATATTAAATTTAAAAAAAAATTAGAAATATAGGAAATCGAACCCCCATTTCCTCCATACGCCTTCGTGGCGTGAGTTTTAATTGCATCGTTTTATACCGATAGCAAGCAGGGCAATAAAAATGGTCTGACAGTAGGTCCCCCTCCTCAACGAGACCAGAGCATAGTTCTCACTTATTGCAAGGGCCATGGATTTGCATTTATTCAGTGGATAGCAGAACAGGTACAGTGTCACTGGGTGGTGCGTTAACACGATCACAGCACTACAAATTAGCTGCTGTCTCTCTCTCTCTTACTGTGCACGGTCGAAGTGACAGCTGACTGGCGCAGACTCTAAACTGTAACTTTTGAATAGCACAGTGTCTGGGTACAGTATAGCACAGGGTAGTACAGCCCGCATACAGGGTGCATGAAAAGCTGTTTACCAGTCCCATTTAATTGATCCTTCTACACTGCAATACTACGCGGTGGCGCAGTCGGTTGAGGCACTGCGCTACAAGCCGGAAGGTCCCGTGTTCGATTCCCGATGGTTTTATTGAAATTTTTCATTGATGTAGTCCTTCCGGCTGCACTATGTCCCTGGGGTTGACTCAGCCTGTAACAGAAATTAGTACCATGAATATTTCCTGGGGGTAAAGGCGGCCGGTGTGTAGGGCTGACAACCTTACCACTTTCATGTGCTGCTTGTCTTGAAATCTGGGAGCCTCAGCCTCTTGAAACCCCTCAGGGCCTGTCCGGACCTGTAATGGGATTGCTTTACCTTTATACTGCAATAAGTTTCATTGCAGTAAATGGTTTTAGTATCGTCTATTTCCTGTAAAAAAATAATCGTGTAGCTTGCATGCATCAGTGAAGTACAATACGCCCATCATTTACTTCATTCTTAACAAATCTCTATATGCATTGAAGTTAGCAGTACAATCGGGATAGACAGGGTGGGACGAGAAGTACGGCCACCCCGGGTAGCAGAGGTCAAGGCGGATGGCACAAAATTACTATTTTAAATTTTAAAAAATTGATTTTTGAGCTAAATAAATTTTAAATTATTGTTAAGAATAAAAATAAAATTAATTAATAACAGCAATTTTTAACAGTTCACGAATTCTCTCATGGGGGGAGGGGGGGGCATTGTGATTGCTTCCCCCCAGGCATCAAAAACGCCACTGCGCACAATAACTATAATACGGGTACTGAGATACAGTAACGTTACAAACAGTAATAAGACAGGCAACGTACGTATAACGTAAGTGAGACGCGTTCGCGTAACCATTGTTGCAGTGGAAAAGCAATAAGTATTACGGAATCTGAGTGCGTGTTTGTAGCCTTAGGTATCCAGCATGAAAATGCGCGTGCGCCATATTGTCATCTGGGGACCTGGCCGACACTTATCACATTCTTCCACATTATCTCACGAACTGCACGATTTTCGGAGGGAAAAAAAAAGTTTATTGTAAATAAAATGTGTATTTTGATTTTCTCTACAACTTTCGTCCGAAGCGTTTCTCACTGTAAGAAGAACTGAGTGAGTTATAATCATAAATCTGCACAGACCTTCACGTAAGGTATCCGTTATTCTTGTAAGATTTTAATGAAACCTGAATTCTCTACAGATTTTCGAAAAAAATATATATATTCAAATGTCAAATTTCATGAAAATCCGTCCAGTAAGAGCCGAGTCGTTCCATACGAACACACAGACAGACAGACGAACAGACATGATAAAGATAATAGTCTCTTTTCGCAATTATTGCGAACGCGCTTATAAAAAGGTAAAGTTCCTGTTCGTATCATAAAGGCGTATGAGGGGAATAAAGTTACAGCTCCACTAATTCTTCAACTCAGTACTAGATGGAAGTGAGTGGTCAAAATGCCTCGGTCGCCCTGACCCCAGGAAAGAATCCTAGTACCCACTGAATGCGAGGTTAGTTGGGTCCAAGAATCGGACTGAATCTTTTGGAGAAGAGAAAATTATTTGTCCCTGTGGGGACTCGAACCCCGAAACATCCAGCGCCTAACCTAATCACTAGACAGACCACAAACAGCGTAATTCTAAAATAAAGACCAGAAGAACAAAGAGCAACGGTTGGCTTTGTACAGAAATAAGATACTTCCCTAGTGGGCCGGGTAGCGTAGTTGGTATAGCTACTGGCTACGGGCTGGACGGTCCGGGGATCGAATCACGGTGAGGGCGAGATTTTCTGCATCTGTCCAGACCGGTCCTGGGGTTCACCCAGCCTCCTGTACAATGTGTACCGGGTCTTTCCCGGGGTAAAGAGGGGCCGGAGCGTTAAGCTGACCCCTCATCCTCTTCGAATGCCGTGGTCAAGAAACAGCAGAGCTATACCTCTACTCCCTCTATGGGCCGTACGGCCTGTACAGAGCCTCAGTGCCTGTACAACGGTGCACTTTACCTTTACCTATACCTCTACTCCCCCTATGGGCCGTACGGCCTGTACAGAGCCTCAGTACCTGTACAACGGTGCACTTTACCTTTACCTATACCTCTACTCCCCCTATGGGCCGTACGGCCTGTACAGAGCCTCAGTACCTGTACAACGGTGCACTTTACCTTTACCTTGTAAGATATTTCCGTAACAGCAGGACTGTAAGTGCAGCCTTCAGATAAAGTTAACACTCTACATCTGTTCGTAACACACCATGTATTTCAACTGTAACGTTGCAAATACGCTTGTGCTTTGATGGTCCTATTTTCAACATACTGCGCATATTTATTCTGGGCTTTTAAGTACTCGGCTACGAACCATCCGCCCGTCAGCTACCGTTCACGTTGAGACCTGCACTGTTCTGGGCTATTACGCAGCGAGTAGTGGCAATTCCTTACCGAGTTTCGGGACAATTAATCAGTCCCTTCTTCAAGGGTCAAGAATGCAAAGTGGGTGACCAGCTTCACGACCAGGGTGGCTTTACGTCCCCCATGAAAAAGCCCCCAGTACACGTTGGATAGGAGGCAATTAAATACGGCAATATTTGCAAATTGAATGATTCCAACATTGAGGTTACTGAAGATGTGTCTTCTTGGATTTGATGTTGTGTCGTTGGACGAGAATAATAATAGTAATAATAATAATAATAACAATAATATTTAACTGCAAATGGGCTCTCACCCGGTGGCAGTGGTTTTTATGCATATACATAAATATGAAATAAGGATTTAAGAAATTTAAGTCTGGAGGGCTACATGAGAAGCATGTGGTGGCAACTTGGAATCTTGGGAACCATCTCAGCATTCGCTTATAGACACAAGGAAACCAAGAAAAACCTGTGTCGAGATGGCCGGTCGCAGGACCTTTCGGATGCTGACTTCTAGCCAGCAATCCGGCAACTAAAGTATGTAAGACGGCAATACACACACACAGTAAACAATACACATAAAGTAACAAAAATACACACAAGATAACACAGTACACAAAAGACAAACTACAATTAACAGCAATGCACATAGGAAAGACAGCAATGCACACTTCATCTTCAATGTCAAGGAGTCCAAGAAGAATTGTCGCTAATCTTAGAGTGCCTTACTTTGAAGCTAGCGGCATTATGATCGTTCGAAACGACTGGAAATAATCGCACAATGACACAGCGTCTCACACACACCTGCAGACTTGAAACTTAGTAAGGTAACTGTCTTTTAACCCCGTGCTTATGCGGCAACTTCTCTGCCACATGTGTACTGCGATTTAGGAATCTAGGAAGTGTGTCACCCCCGTTGTGTGTGTGAAACTAGGAAATAGTATGTAGTCAAACACAACTGTGCCACTGAGGTGTATTTTATGACTACATGATGGAACAACTACATGTTTCGGCCTGTAATGGCCATCTTCAGGTTGTCTAGTGGAACTTAAGAACTAGTTACATGCATGCGCGTGCACATGGTGTAGAGATCTCTACATACGGGCCTTATTAGCGAACTGGAGCGGAACAAATAGCTTAACAAACCGAACGAAAACAGGAGTCAAATAAAACACTATTCAGCTTAAACTAAGTTAATTTTTAAAGCCAACCGGTCACGTGATGCACCGCCAGTTTAACATTCAACAACTGTACGCTCTGCCCACACTGTATTTATGTGTTTTGTATTTATCTGAGAACAAACAGCGACTTGTGCCACTTACAGCATAAACT
>Ga0123352_10019254_pt1 | contig 10884 bp, 3 predicted proteins | sample TergutLab28metaG_FD_89700 | JGI IMG/M metagenome (GOLD analysis project Ga0123352, IMG submission 89700) | Labiotermes labralis P1 segment gut microbial communities from Petit-Saut dam, French Guiana - Lab288 P1 | ecosystem: Host-associated > Arthropoda: Insects > Digestive system > Gut ... | reverse complement strand
TAAGTCAATGAAAAATCTCAGTGACATCATCAGGAATGGAACCCGTGACCTTCCGGCTTATAGCGACTCAACCAACTGCGCCACCGGTTGCTGCAAATAATGTAGGTTCTTAGTGTAACTATTGTAAATTATTTATTATTTTTATCCAGTTTTAGCTGCAGTAACACTTTGCTGAAATCGTCAACAAAACTAAAACAAAACCTGTCACAATTATTAGGCCCCATTTCGGACAAATAATCCTTGTTCTTTTTACCCATTACATTCAATCTATGTACCCAAAATCGTGTTTTCCATGTCGTTGAAGAAGTTTTTGCCTATCTTGCTTGACACTTAGATGTTCCCCGAATGTAGGTTGATGAAGAATGAAGCCAACACTCAAAAGTAATTTGACACTACTTTTAGTTCATTCTATAGTACAAACGGCATAGCGAGAGGATACATGGTGGCGCGGTTGACTGAAGCACTGCGCCACAAGCCCGGAGGTCGAGAGTTCGATTCCCGATTAAGTCACTGGGCTTTTTCATTGACTTAATCATTCCGGCCACGCTATGGGCCTGGGATGTCTCCTGGGGGCAAAGGCGGCCGGTACATAGGGTTGACAACATTGCCACCTTCATGTGCCGATAGTCTAGAAATTGTAGTAGCCTCAACCTCCTAGAGCCCTTAGGGCCTGTTCAGATTGTGTAGCGATAGCTTTTTTTATAAACATTTGCGAATCTACTGGAATTGCACCACAATGGAGCTTGTTACTTTAAGCTAAGGACTGTTAAATCCAAAGGGACAAAGCCTAGTCAGACCAATGATTGTCATGGAAATGTGAAGTCAAGTAGTAGTTCGCAGGTACACATCATTGGCCTTTCTGTATTTACAGGTGTAGCTACATATCCTGTGGTCAGTTCATTTAGGGCATTCGGATATGTTAGGATCATCGTGATGTGAATTCAGTCTATCATTATTATGCATAAATGAACGGCGCTGCTCTGTTCATTTCTGCTTGCTCACTCTGTGGTCAGTGGTACTAGTTTGTTCGGTTCTGATTAAAGGCACTGGATGGGATAATATTTTATATACTGCACAAATGCTTAGTCTCAGCAGATACCAAAAATATTTGCGGTATTGCAAATTCATTACTACCTTATAATTAACATTAAATTTGCCAAAATAAGTACTTATTTCAACACTTAACTGATATTATTATAATGTCTCTAGTACCTGAATATGATTGTCTTGTCTGATAATTTTTTTTCGGAGAACGCCTGACAGCCTACTACTGAAATTTAATCTGGTTATTTCCATTCTTATTTGTAATTTCTAACGTTTAGACGCGCGTTCTTTTGTAAATTGAAGGTCTACAGTTTCTGCACGGCGCTGTCCACTTTCACTCTCTTAAGGTACTGAATGTAAGGCATTCCGTCCTTTTCAAGCGCGTAATTAGAGATAAAAAGATTAAAATAAATCGAATGCATGTTGAAATAATATTTTATTCCCGGTATTTTTATTCCCTTCTGCTCCACATATATTACAAATCTTGATATTATTAATGCCCATTCACTAATAAACATTTCACGTAATAAAACCAACAAATGTACTAATGTTAATATATATTTTTACACAAAATCTAACAGAACTCCAAAATGTTTAGATGTACCTTGATCATCTTCAGGAATTTATTAAACATCAATAAAACATATATGAAAACTTTATGTCTTTTTTACTGGTTACTTAACTCCCTGAAGATGATCAGGATAGATCGAAACATGTCGGATTTATGATGGATTTTGTGTAAATATATAATTTTAGCATTAGTGCATCTGCTGCTTTTATTATATGAATTATACATTATAAAATTCTACATTAGGTCCCATTGTGGATCCATACATATGAAAGGTAGCTTTAACGTATTTACGTATACATATATAATAAATATTCTTGTATATTTTATGTACCTTGTTAGGAGAAAATTATTCAGAATTTTCCAGATAATTCCACATTTATTTGCAAATACCGACTGTACTTGGCATACACAAACATTATCACCACCAAGAGAACAGCAAAGTTATATTAAATCAAAATGGCCACTGTTGAAATGACGTTAATGCAACACACCAGAATTATTACAAGGCGTCGTAACTGTAGCTACGAGTTAACATTTGCAAATTCCTTCCTCTACTAACATTCCACAAACATAACTTACGTTTTTATTAAAGGCATAATGTACTTGCTTAATAAACAGAGGAATTCAAAGTGAAATTCATGATGTTCACCCCGTGCTGCATAGACTTACATTCATACGAATGTTTCTACTTCTATGTTTAGTTAACATAAGTCTGTAGTGCAACCAGCACAAGTCACTTAGCTGAAGTTTGTTTTAAGATGAGGCATCCCTATTGGTGTTAACAAGTCACAAATATATGCACTGAATCAGATTGATATAAACTAGTACTGCAGTTGTATGTGGCTCATTCAATACGTACAGCTGCTACGTACTGACTTACTCGCTACATTCTCAGATGAATCTTTCATATGGTGACCCATTTTGTTGACTCACGCTGATAGACTGTATCAGTCATGTTGGAGTTAAGTACAGCGCTAATAAATTTGTGATTCAACAATATAAGAGTGCGTTGATCCGTGTTTATTTGTAATACGTGTGTGTGTGTTAGTACTGAAGAGTCAGAGCCTTGGGTTCTTGCATATTTGGTCATAGGATTGAATCAAACACTAGAAACAGGGCTTCATCGTCATCGTAAATTAGTTACAGCTTATTATTATTATTATTATTATTAGTGGTGGTGGTGGTAGTAAGTAGTAGTAGTAAACACTGCTGTTTTTGATGGTGGTAATATAGTTCCCTCATTCGATTGTAGCTATCAATGTGACGCAGCACATTACCATACAAACCGCGATGCATGGAGGCGATCCTTCTCGAAGAACCAGTGTTCGCTTGACTAGTCAATAAATTCCTTTAATTCCAACGTTTATTTCCATGTCAAAAACAGCCCATCAGTGACTCTAACCTGAAACACACAAACCCGGTCCACATTCTCCACAGTATTACTCTAAGATCCATTCTGATATTGTCCACTATTCTACTTCCGGGTTTCTCTCAGTTTCTCCGACCGAAATGGTTAATGCAATTTCACCTTTTCCATCCTTCACCCAAATTATTTCTCATTCCTTTGATCATTCCATTCTTGTTCTCATAACCTCCTTTTCGATGTCAACAAAATATTTGATTCCTCACGAACGGATGGAAGTATCTTCCCTTGCTTTATATTAAATGTCTCATTAATCCGTATGCAGGTGTGGTTCTAACGTTACAGGAACTAAGCTTATGTTTGTTTTGAAGGATAAAACCACATTTCCTTCTCCAAGAACTTACTAAATTAAATTACGTGAGTGGGATCAGAAGTTATGAAGCTTTGTCTCGAGTATCATCTGGTCAGTCTGTTTATGATACCGTACTTCCTATCTGCAGTTCCACAACCTAACGCTCGCCAGGGGAATTCCTGTGTAAGATCCAGTGTCCTGACTCACCTTTAAGGTACTTGACGGGATAGAATCTTAAAGTACGACACTCTCTTACGTGTTCCTTTGAAGTCATCGTTCATTATGAGAACGGAGTTAGTTACTCAACTCCAGTTAACTTCGCATTTGATAAGACAAAATTAATAATAAGTAGAATTCAGTTAATACATAAAGCAGAGTTAAGACGTTTGACGTTAGAGTTTGAAGACGAAAGTTTGTCATTATTATTATTATATATAGAATTTATCCTGAGATAAGTGCTTTGCATATGCGATCTGAGGTTCTAAAAACAAAGTTTTTTTCTTTGTCATGACTTACACTCTTGCAGAGTTTACCAAAAATTCCGGAGAAAACAGCTGCGTCCATATTCCTCCGTATACTCTGAGAATGGAGAGGGTAAATTTTGAGAAATTGTTAGTAAGTTCATGCTAGAACAGACGGCACTAAATCCTACAGAATTGTTATCTTCAAATTTATTTTGTAGACCCCAATAATTGGGTACATTCACATATTCTCTAAAAGTGGCTATTAGTCGCGTCTTCTCCGTTAGTCTGTCTGTCCATCCGTTTGCTTACATCAGAGTCTACCGGAAGAATTTCCATGGAAATTTTATATTGGGTGATTTTATAGAAATTTGTCTAGAAATTCCAGAGTTTGTTTAACTCTGACAAAAATATGGGGCAATTAACATGAAAACCCTAAGTATATTTCATTGTTTACGGTGACATAAATTCGCCCTTAAATCATCGTTGTGCAACACGCAGTATTTTTATAATGTTGAAATTGACATGCAACTCAACAGTACACGTAAAGCGCATTGTTGTTTTCCACTGTAACAATTATTACGCGAACCCACCACAATATTACTTTTAAGTTTATTGTGTGTATTGTTTTTACCACGTTGTTAGCGGTAAGTTATGGCCTAAGATATAACATGTTGTTTAAACTTAAGAAGTCTGTTGTTGCGTAGTGATTGAATATCTGTTGCTAAGGAGAGCCACCGTACAGATGCGGATGATAAGTTCCCCCGTCTGCAAATTATGTAAAGAGAACTAGTAATGACAGCGATACGGAGTTCAAAAACTTTAATGTAATGCAGCTGGCTTTTAAGATTCCGAAATGGACGCCTCCTCCACTTGTGTGAAATGGAGTTACAAAATGGAAATTAATTGCGGGTTGTGATGATCCTCCGTTATTAGCACACGGCCTTCTTTAGCATTCCGGACCCACACTCCTAGAGCTAATACCACGTGACTAATTATTCCCGTTCCGTGAAACCAAAGAAAAGTTTGGAGACAAAGTAAGAAGAAAGTGGAAAGAAACGCTTGAGCAGGGGAATAAAGTCCATCGGCTCGCATCGTAAGAGATTTGCGTTGGTGTGCCCGAGGGGTTGAGGAGAAGGGGCTTTGGCCCGCAGCGTCCGTTAGATTTACAAAGGAAGCTGGTCATTAACTAACTTCATGGAACTGACGATATTTGGCATTATTTTTTATTCAAGGAGCGTTTTTTCAAAGACTGTTTGGATGAAATTTTATATATATTTGTTCGAGATTTGGTGAGAGTTCCTGCTGTGTGGTTACTTACTTACTTACTTACTCAACTTACTTACTTACTGCACGGAGCAGAGTCATTCTTGAGAAGCTAACCATTTTTCAGTTAGTCAAGAATTTCCCCGCATTTTATGGAACCCGAAGGTTCATTACCGCATTCACAAGTGACCGCCACCTGTCCCTATCATGATCCAGCTCGATCCAGTCCATGCCCCCAAACCTCACTTCCTGAAGATTCATCTTAATATTATCCTCCTATCTACTCTTCGGTCTTCAAAGTGGTAAAATGTAGTCATAAAATTGAAATATATTCCTAGTCAGGGTGCGCGTCTTTGAGCTTCACGTGTACAGCGAGATCTACCGAACATGTGACGAGTAGCTGCACGTTTTGAGGTTACCACCAAATGTTTGCAGGTTAATGATCAAATGAACAAATGTTATATGCAATGCGCGAGTGACGCACATAGGAAAGGCGGTGCTATCAATTGTCGCAGCACACAAATAAGGTAATCTCCTCTGTAATGGATACTGGAGTTTTCTACCGTGGGTAAACAGGCCGGAACGAAACGTTTGACGACTCAAATGTGGTGTCGGTAATACGACTGAGAGTATGAGAGTAGCTATGAATTTACATCCCATCTGTGCTTCATGGAATGTGTGGGACAAATTTACCTTCACCATCACCTGAATAGGAGATAAAAAGGTAAATCAGTCCCATTACAGGCCCGAGGTGCCCAGAGGGCTCCAGGAAGTTAAAGTTCTCAGATTACGTGACAATGGCACAGAATGGTGGTAGGACTGTCAGTCTTAAGCACCGGCCGCCTTTACCCCCAGGAAATACTCCTGGTACTCATTTCTGTTATAGGCTGAGTTGACCCCAGGGCCATAGTGCGATCGGAGGGATTATGTCAATGAAAATTTCCAATGACACCATCTGGAATCCAATCAGCGTCCTTGCGATTTGTAGCACAGCACCTTAATCACTGTACTACCACGGTCCCCCTGAATAGGAGATAGCATTTGGAAAATCTGTGTATAGATTGGAAGATAATATTAGAATTGATCTTAATAAGAAGGGTTCAAAGACGTGGGTTAGGTTATTTATCTGAGTATCAAAATCGGTTGGGATTTGATAAAAAAACAATTGGAGTCAATAAAAGAGGAGGGATTTTTGGCCAAATGTTGGACTTTGGCTTCTCTACGAGGAGCTGGATAGTCAAAATTTTTGTCTAGGTTGGTCATCCATGTTGCCATTGAAATTTGACTGCCGTAAGGTTGTGTCAGACCTAAAAGTGAGCATCAGGCAAACCTGACACGTGGCGCACTTACGAGGCTGTAAAAAGAAAACGGGACACACATAGAAACAAGGTCATGTGACAAGCCACGAGGTCTCGCACACAGATAATAGGGGGACAGGAAGGACAAGTAGATGTGTGACGGAGAGTAAGAAGTAGCCGCAACATGGGATAAACAGGACAACATCGATGTAGAGTAAGACAGGACAAAAGAAATAAACAGTGTATATGACCCCAATACACAACACAGGGAAGGTAATTTTAGAGAGAGTGCGCTAGGCTTTTGTATTTGGCAGGCTCGTCACATCCCATAATGGCCCCATCTTTGTCAGCTAAGCCTCGTGAAGCTAGTTCAGTTTCGATTCGTATGTTCCAACACAGTATAAACTTCTACTCTAGCCGAAGCCGAAATGAACTTCAATATCTTACACCAACAAAATATTTAACAAAAACAGTGACATTTAATTATCACACCAACTAATAACATACATAAATTTTTTTACATTAAAGCATTTAAAATCGCTCCAACATGTTTTGATCCTAAGATCATCTTCAGGGTGCAGTCTCACGCAACATAACACACGACGCACACCCACAGTCAGACGCACTCTCAGCAACGTACTCTTACACAATACGACATGCTGCCACAGCACCAAGTTAATATAAGGAAATTAATCAGTGAGTGTTTTTAAAAATGTGACTTTAGCAAGGAACAACGTAGCTCCCTGAAGATGATCTTAGGATCGAAACATGTTGGAGCGATTTTAGATGTTTTAACGTAAAAATTTTATGTATGTGCATTAGTTGGTGTGCTGATTAACCCTTTAAACGCCGAATTAAATCCCATCTGCCATTTGCTGGCATTATTAGGAGCTCACCATATTCTCCACGTTAGCGGGATAAGGGTTAAATGACTCTACGAAATGCACGGTGCAACGATAAAAGTAAAGATAAAAAAACGTGACATTTCAATATGATATAATTATGGTATGAAAATTTTATTTGTAGATTTTTGTAGTTAATTCTTTACAAATGTATTTTTTAATTCTCCAAAAGTTCCTACAGCACGTGTATGTAACGTCAGGCAGTGGAAACACAGTTTTTCCTTGTTACCTTTTCTCTGAGAGCGGAATGTTTATCGCATATAATGTCCGCATGGTCCAAGACATCCCGTAACAGCTGCTGAGTTCAGTGACATGATAAAAAGACAGCGATTTACGCACAGCGTACTACGGAGACGCATTCGTACAACTATAGTTACAGTGGAAAAGCAGTAAGTGTTACATATGCTGAGTGTGTGTCTGTAGCCTTAGGTATCTTGCATGCAATGCCCAGACGCCATATTGTCGTCTGTGGCCTGCCCGGCTATACAATATTTCTTCGTCTTATCTCATAAAAGGCACGGTTTTCGAAAAATAGGTAAGTTATAGAACATAAAATGTGTGGTTTGATTTTCCCTATAACTTTTGTCTGAAACATTTCTCATTCTAGGAGTAACTGATCGAAATATTATCATAAATGTTTAACCTTTTGACGCCTAATGTCAACTATAGTGGTCGTACCGCACCGCTAACCTCTAAAGTTGCATTTTATATATTTATTCAACAAATATAGGTACTGAATATTTTAAACATTGTATATTCTCTCCGTTTTTTCTCTTCAAAATACATTTTGTTTCATAATTCTAACGTATTTGGTTCCTGTATTATTCACATTTTATATACAGGATGTGCTAAAATTAAAAAATAATTCCGGCGCCAAAAGGTTAATGGTATTCACGTACAGTCCCCGAGTTTGTCAGATTTTAATGAAACTTGAGCTTTCTCTTCAGATTTAACAAAAAGACTGAAATATAAAATTATCCTAAAATCCGTCCAGTGGGAGCCGAGTTGTTCCCTGCGGTCAGACGGACATACATGACGAAGCTAATAATCCCTTTTTGAAATTTTACGAAAGCGCCTAGAAAATGTCAGTCCGCGTATTTACATTAACAATAATCTGAATGAACTTCAAGGTTAGTAAACTGGGTTATTCAGAGTCACAAGTGAAGCTCACATCAATAAGCACTAACATTGCGTTTTTCATTTAAACGCGTAATGTGGGGGGAGGGGCGGATTAGAAGAAATTAAAAGTCGCATTCGTTTGAAATTCCAGATGCTATTAACATATATGACAGAGGGCTGTAGTGTTTATGTTCATGTGATTCGAGGCATACAGTCTTCATTGTGAATTGCCAGGTTCCTCTATTAAAACCTTGCATGCGATTTGTTAGCACTGTAAACTTACTGTCTGTGCGTGTTTCGAATTTATAAACGGAGCAAAGGCAAAAGATATCACACAACAAACCAGGAACTATGTACAGTAAGAGGTAAAGCAATCCCATTACAGGCCTGTACAGGCCATGAGGGTTTCAGGAGTTTAAGGCTGCCATATTTCAAGACAGTCGGCACATGAAGGTGGTAAGGTTGTCAGCCCTAAGCACCGACTGCCTTTACCCCCAAGGAAATATTCCTGGTTCTCATTTCTGTTAGAGGCTGAATAAACCCTAGGGCCAAAGTGCAGCCGGAAGGATTATGCCAATGAAAAATTGCAGTTACACTATCGGGAATCGAACCCGCGACCTTCGGTTTTATAGCGCAGTGCCTGAACCAACTGCGCCACCACGTACCGCGCACTATGCACTGTAATACTTAATTATTACATAAATTTAATAATAACAGAAAATTAATAAATTCCATATTGGGCCCGCGGCTGCTTGTTCAGTAAATTCACACTTTCTTGTCTTGTCTTGTCTTAAGGCCGTCTCCTCGATCCGCAACGAAAGTTCTTGACATGCACGAATGACAGCAGGGACCCCTTAACGTGGCCATTTTCCTGACGATTGATATGCATAACAAGATGGCGGCACGGTAGGAATAGCTTGATAAATTCATCGATGTTGAGTTACAAGAACTTTGAATATTTTATGACGTCTAATTGTCACTGTAAGTCATGTAATGGTAAATGGAATGAGTAAATACAGGCCTGTATTTTAAAGCTTTTGCAAGGCTAAACTGATCTAACGGTAATTAAGAATTCGGTGGTGGTTATGAATAATTGAGGAAAGTAAGGAAATATAAATTGAACTGGAAATGTCATTTAAATGTAAAGCAAGGTAATACGAAAGAAGTCCAGGGTAGTCCCACTTGTATCAAGGTCAAGGCTGTCTTGTTACGTGACAAGCACGCCTACAGCCATAATCGACGCCGGCGTGAAAAAGCGGTCGATGATCAAAGCCACGCCGCAGCTCCTTTACCTCCGGAAGTATATTCTGTCTAACGAAATGAATTGTATATAGTGAATACTTTCGTCTTTGAAGAAGGTTACACTTGCTTTAGATTACCGGGATAAAACCACATAACATGGCAGAGTAATTGGTTTCATATTTAGTACTTCTATCGTGTTATACAAAACACGTGACATGCGTGACATAACGTATTTCCAGTTCGTATTCAGTCTTCAAAGAAATGAGTCGTGTTTTCTGAGGAACGTAACTGGTATTTATGCTTCCGTTATTCCGAAACAAAATTATGTTTGTTAATGGTTAGCACATTTAGAGATGACGTAACTAAGTTAACGTTAGGAGGTGAATATTTAAGAAAGTATCATATAATCCAATTAATTCTGTGCCATGGCCTGCTTTTGTTAATACGGATGCTATCTGCAGACGTTAGAGATTAATTGATGAGCTTGTTGTTGCCATGACGACTCCAGACAACACGGGACAGAGTTTAACCCACGCATGAAACAATATTTACACGAGCAGAAATGTGTACGCCAGCGGAATTTAAGAGAATTTAAAATACAAACGTATGAGTTACGTTAATAGAGGTAGGATTTATACGAAAATAAAGAGCAGGTGGCTTTCTGGATCGCTCACTATTTTTGATAACGTCCTTTGTGTTTCAGAAATTACAGATGCAAATATAACAGTGTAAAGCTTTGGTTTTGAACTGGTTTGGTTAATTATATATATGTGTATATATATATACATATATATAAAACACTGCAAATGAGTGACAAAGTCAATGGACAGAAAAAAAGGAAGGAGCATATATATATATATATATATATGTGTGTGAGTGTGTGTGTGTGTGTGTATCCCTATATTTGTATCTACATGTATGTTTATATATATATGTGTGTGTATGTATGTATGTATGTCTACACATATGAATTCATTAAAAACTGGCTCCCATATTCTATACAAGGGTTTACTCTATATTTGAGGATAACGTACACTTTTGTTCCTCTTGCAAGTGAGTACGCCTGAAGACGGCCGGTCCTTGCTGAGAAAAGGGTAATATAGACTGCAAATGGTACAGCATATATTCTTTGACAATACTCACTTACTTACTTACTTACTTACTTACTTACTCCATGGTGCAGAGTCCTTCTTGAGAAGCTAACTGGTTTGCAGCTAGTCAAGAAATTACCCGCATTTCACGGAACCCGAAGGTTCATTACCGCAC
>Ga0123352_10019252_pt1 | contig 10884 bp, 8 predicted proteins | sample TergutLab28metaG_FD_89700 | JGI IMG/M metagenome (GOLD analysis project Ga0123352, IMG submission 89700) | Labiotermes labralis P1 segment gut microbial communities from Petit-Saut dam, French Guiana - Lab288 P1 | ecosystem: Host-associated > Arthropoda: Insects > Digestive system > Gut ... | reverse complement strand
CATATACCCACATCCCACCTCCTGGAGATCCATCCTAATATTATCCACCCATCTACGCCCAGGTCTCCCCAGTGGTCTCTTTCCCTCCGGTTTCCCCACCAAGACCCTATACGCCCCCCTCTCTTCACCCATACGCGCCACATGCCAAGCTACTTCATTGCACACGGCAAAAAAAAATCACGGAATACAGTATCAGACCTACGATTGGAGTGAGTGACAAGATTAGAACGACAAATCCGCCTACCTAGGTATCTCGCCTTTACGTAATACCAGTGTGGCAAAGCTAAAATTCTCACTGTGCTTAATGAAGCATGAAAACGAATGGAGGAGGTGGTATAGCTTCACGCATTCTTATTCTCGTTACTAGATGGAGGTGAATGGTATTCACTGGATATCAGGCTGGGTGGGACACGGTCGAAGAAAGAACAATCTCTACCCCCGCCTAGAACTGAACTGCGGCTGTCGACACTATAGCCAGTCACTGTACTGAACTGCGTAACCGGACTCTGCCCACTAGCGTTAAGAGATCTTCATAACACCGCCGTAGGCCCAGGATTAGATTTTAAAAGCATGCTAATGAGACTGCGAGGATATCAAATGAGCTAGACCGTACGGTCCAGTGCTATCAATGATGGACCTTCGGGACCGACATGAACAGCTATTGACTTTACAGAGAATTGAGTGTGTATTTCATTACAGGGGTGGCACTGGGGGCGGGTCTGCTGTTCGGTCTGATCACGATGTTGGTGCAGTACGTGGGGCTCTTCATGACGGGATTCCACACTGGCTTGTTCGCGGGAGTGGTGGCCCTGGCTACGGCTGAACAGTTTCGGTGGCAGCCCGCCACGGTATGGACCAGTGCTGCCGTGCTGCTCGGCTCCGGCCTTCTGGCCGCAGTTCTTAATCTGTACTGGCAGAAAGGTGAGTCGACATGCGGCACCGAATTCTGCTTGCGCGTCATCTCTCTCACATCCAAGAGACAGGGTCATTATTTTGTCTGACAACTAGCACCACAACTTCAATCAGACCGTTTCGCGTAAAAACAAGCGGCGAAGAACTAGCCGCCTGTTGTCCATTCTGCCGGGAGTCCGGGTCCATGTGTTTTAGTTCAGTCTACTGCACTTAGATTTTTACTTGACGTATTCAGAGGTGCTGGGAATGTCTTCATTGGACCCGCAGAAACGTGGTACATGTAACAAATACATTGTTCATTGCACATCCAAGTTCTATGACTCAAAATAAAATAATTCAGTTTTATTCCGTCGAAATATAACAATAAAAATCAACACCCTAGTGTGGCTACATGTTTCGGCCTTTTCTAGACTATCTTCAGGCCAATATTTTCCAGTACAAGGTACAATCGGTGCGCACTATGCATTCTAGGATCCCATACTGTTTACAGGATGTGCGTAAAATCAATTATATTAATAACACAACGGGATGTCTTCTATGAAAAAACAAGTTCTGTGGGTTAAAGGAACCGACGGGAAGTGACTAGCGACAGTTGTCAGATAAAATAACGTCCCTATATTTCCACAGCTCATAGTGGTCTTTGTCTACCGTTAACAGTATTCAAAGAAAATAAATTCATCGTTATGTAATTCCTTCACCTCCCACTGTGTCGCTTTATCTCTTTTGTGTCCGACTACTTTCCGTAGGACCGTTTTTTCAGGCATTTACAATTCATTAACTACCCTCAGAATAAAAAAAACACGCCTCATAACCATACAAAACAAGGGGCGAAATAATATATGTAATCATCATGCACGACAGGTAATAGCTGTAGAAAAATTCCAAAGTTCTTCACGCCCCCCCCCCCCCCCCCCCCCCAACAGCTACATTCAGCAATGCTGAAATTCATGTTGTGTTGCTGCAGGACTGACGGTGCTGGGAACCAGCGTGTATGGGGGCGCCATCATGGCGGGTTCGCTTGACTATTTCGTGGAGAAGTTCCTTATGGTCAAGTGGGTTTGGGATAGAGTGGCGCTCAAGCCTAGCCCAGCACCCTGCTGGTTCGGCTGGCTCATCCTTGCTGTGTGGCCACTCATGGTCTTCATTGGCATCATCACCCAGTGGGCTGTCACCGGACGCGGCATTCACCACCAGGAGCGTGAGTGGGCCCAAGCTGGTTTATTTGGCTCATTGTATCCCGCTGTTCTGAAACTATCCCTGCTGTCATACAAACCTCTTTCTTGTGTTAAAATGCGTTTTTCCTTTCAGACTGTACGTGTCCATTCCTCTCTTAGTTGCTTTTATTTCGAAACTCTTAATTATAAGCCTTCCATTCAATTACAGTTCTTCCTTTCACTCACCACTGTTTGCAACAAAAAAGGGTAAAAAAATGAGGATGGAGGAAGATGTCTAATTTCGTTAAGCATTAGCATTGACAATGTACGTTTGGAAAAGGTAAAACCTTCAACACAATGAGAGCTGAAGTTAAATTTCATATAAAGATCTTCCCATTGGTATTTTACATTGGCATTGAAGGTCAAACGGATATACGGAGTGGCAGACAAGAATGGTGCATATAACAGGGGTTTTGAAACCCCCCCCCCCTTTTTTTAAAGTATGTCAAGTAACTGGTATTGCACAGAAGCAACTGCAGTGATTAAACAACCATTTCTTTTCGCGACAGTTTTCTGCACTGCTATATGCACAGCTAGTCATATGAATTCCTTCACGAATGCCTACGTCCTGTTACGTTAAGTTTGATCTCCTGCTGCCTGCTGGTGATCAAACTTCAGCCTTCAGTGTACACCTCAGTGTGTTTACAAATGGACTGCTTGCTTAGCAGCTCTTTTCTACGAAAGTACTGCAAGCTGTCTATTGGAAGGTATCCTGGTATTTTGCGGTCTGGTAAGTAGCGTTTAGCGCTCGTGGAATTAACGTTGTACGTATGTTATAAAAATTTGGGTGGGAACGTCAGAAGATCAAAGTGAAGACAAGTCAATGACGAAGTCCCACTGCAGCTGGCGCTCAGTCAGTTCGTTTTGATATCGAGCCGTTCTTCAGCCCCGCGGCCAGAATTCATCTATTGTCAAGTCTTTGGTCGCCCATCGTCATAAGACTTACATGGCCCCTCCTTGGGCGGCAGGCCATGCCTCAGCTACTCAGCTTATTATAACGGCAACGTAGTTTAAGGAAATCAAGCGAGGAGGGATTATACAGAACCGTGCATCGAACTGAAATAGGCTACGTCCAGCATACCTTTATTAAACATGTACGGGGACTGTTTTCCGTGAGTCAAAGGGAACCACACAGAAACCTGGCCATTTTCTTCCACCAAATGCCGATGATAACGCATAGGGCTATATCCGTGATGTTACGTGAAATATCGTAAAAGACTAGTGAAGAAATAGTAGAAAGAGGTACTTAGTAGATGACAGATGCAAACTGCTACATGGTCGAAAATTGATTGGAATCAAAAGCTGAGAACAGTGATGGCTGGAAGCAGTGGCGCTACCAGCATGGTGCAAGATGGTATATTTTCACCACTTTGGAATGTTGACATTTAATAATTTATTAAATCAAACAATATAAATATACAATAACAGAAATTTCCCTATAATTCCTATTGTTTTAGTGTTGATTTATTAATGATATTAATGACACACGTGTCCAGCATTGGTCACTTTACATATAGGTAATGTGCACCAACTCGCAAAAAAATATTGCCGGCGCCACTGGCTCGAAGTAACCCGGAGGATCGCAGTGACTTGTACAGTACGTGAAGAGGCATTGCATAACGTTAAGATCAGGGGCAGTTGTACTTCCCGACCGTGGAAATCGAAGGATAAAACAGTAGCTTTTATTATGAAAGTTATGGAAACTCAGGTTCAATGACAGGGAATTCTTCGGCCCTTTAAGGCACATTGGTTACTACAAGTATCATCTGCTGTATGTGGAGCCAGGAGAGCGTACAGCAGAGTGTATAGTAGTGACTGGACTAGCGAGTAGCCGTGGATCGATTTCTTGCAAAGGAACAAGACTTTTTTCAAAACTGATGAGACGGGCTGAGGTCCACGCAGCCTCCTATTCAATTGGTACAGGAAGCCCTTTCCCGGGGGTAAAGCGGCCGGGGTGTGAAACTGACCACTCACCTCCATCTAGTGCGGAGGTTAAGAATGAGTGGAATTATACCTCCAGTCCACTATATATCTTCATGGCTACATAGGGCCAACTTAACGTTTTATCTTTACCATCTACATTAATAACAAAATGGGGTACGCGGTGGCGCTGTTGGTTGAAGCACTGCGCTACAAGCCGGAAGGTCGCGGGTTAGATTCCCGATGGTGTCACTGAAATTTTTCATTGACATAATCCTTCCGGCCGCACTATGGCCCTGGAGTCGACTCAGCCTCTAACAGATACGAGAACCAGAAGTATTTCCTGAGGGTAAAGGCGACCGGTGCGTCGGGCTGACAACCTTACCACCTTCATGTTGTGCCGACTGTCTTGTAATGTGGGAGACTCAGCTTAATGGTACCCTCAGGGCCCGCACAGGGATTGCTTGACCTTTTATTAAAAATAAAAGGCTGGGTGTAAAGCATTTATCGGGTTTTAGGTGTCTCAGAATACAAGCAAACAGCGACCGTTTCTCTAGCAGCGTTAACCAATCGCTCTTTGTAACGGATGCGATGTGTTTCTTGTGAGTTTGGAAGTCGATGTTACATATTTCTTAGAGTACATTCGTGCTTCAAGGAGTCGTGCCATGGCTGAGGCGGTTAGTCGCCGGCCTTTCCCCAAGCAGACCGTGATTCGATGCCGGGCCAGTTCACGTGAGACTTATGGTGACCAGAGTGGCACTGAGACAGTTGTTTACTCTGAGTATTTACTTCGACTGTCCACAGCCAGTAGCTTTCCAACAGTACTACATTCTTATCTTCCTGCTGTTGCTCCTTTTACCATAAGGAAAAGCGGGCGAAGCGTGGGAACATTCGACCAAGGCGATGCTGTTTCGAATTTGTAGAGCAATGGACAGAAAAGTACTTTCACGTTGTTTATACCTGAATGGGTGGCTGAAAAAAATATTAGGTAGAATATTCAAGTCACAACTTGTGATTTGTCGAGTTCAGAACTAGGAACTGGCGGACGGAGTTTTTGAGACTTTTCTGTCTCTCATGACATGCACGTCTCCATGTTTCTCGCGATTTAGTGAATAAAATTTATCCCTATTTGAGATAAGAGATACGAATCATCTGAAATTCGATGGTAAGAACGTTACAGAATAAAAAGAAAGGTTGGTGTCTGCACGGAAGATCGGAATTACGAATTCAAATAATGTATTAACAATTTATTAACAATATTAAAATAAAAAATATTAAAATGAAAGAAAGGAGAGAGTTTGAGTGACCTGCGTAAGTGGGTTACTGGGACAGAGCTGACCGGCTGGGTGTAACTGGAGCGAACTCAAATCAATTGGCACGGAGGTTGGCTAACACTAAAGCACATAATTATCAAGGTAGGTAAGTGTGAATGCCAGGAACGGACACAACAAAAATATATTATAACTTAGAAGTAACAAGTTCTACTAAATAATAACGCATGAAATGCCCAACTCGATTTGGCGACCAATTCAGATCGGCACCTTGGACGATCGCCCAGACCATCCACCCATGAAACCTGCCCATCAGTCAGCTGTATGGGCATAAGCATTCAAGTGTAAATTGGGACATCAAGTTAGGCGTACATAGCAGGGCTATCTCAAGCTGGACGACGCTCGCGAAGGCGTGCGCTTCATTAGTAACTATTTTCATACTAACGACTCTCCCAAAATAAATGTCAAGGTACACTTAAAAGTGTCCCTGTGCATGGCATGCTCGTATACAGGAAGAGTGGAGATATAGCGCCACTAATTCTTAACCTCGGCACTCGATGGAGTTGAATGGTCAGCTTCACGCCCCGGTGGCTTTACCCACGGAGGCAGTCTGGACTTTTCAAGAAGCGATAACTCTCTTGTCCCTGCTAAGAATCGAACTTCAGATCGTATAGCCCACAACCTAGTCAATGTATGAAATATGTCAAATATTATATATAGTATAACCAGTACATTCATTCATTCATTCATTCAGTAATTCATCCTGTAGTCTGTTGATGACAGGTCCATAGCCTCTTCCAAAGCAAGCTCTCCACAGAGCGCAATCTAGTGCTTGCTCTTTCAATTCTCATTATACTTTCTTTTCATTACGGTCATCCAGTAGTTGCTTACGTCTTCCTCATCTTCTTCCTGTCACTTCCATCCTTCCCTCTCTTTCCTTCAAGAACATGTTTTAGAAGGCAGGTCCTATGCAAGATGTAACCAATCCAATAGTCTTCCTTCTTTTCATTGTTTATAGGATACTCCTCTACTCCTTGACTCTATGTAACACTCCTTCATTTCTCACATAATCGGTGCTAATGATCTCCATCCTTCTCCAGCACCACATTCCAAACTTCACAGGCATTTCTGATCTACTGTGCGAAGCATCCCAGTTCCAGCACCACACAAAGCTATACTCCAAATGTAGCACTTTACTAGTTTCATCTTTAAATTTAAGTCCAACTTGCTGGTAGAAAGAGCCTTCTTGTTAGAAGCTGCTTTTGCCATGGCAATCCTGGATTTAATTTCCCACCTACATCTCACACATCATTTGTTATCATGTTACCCAAATAGCTGAAATATTCCACATTCTCCTGCTGTTTTTGATCTAGCACAATCTGCATTAGGGATAGGTGAATTGAAATTCTCATCTCCTCAGTTTTTTCCACATTCATTTCCATTCCATAGCTACTTCCAGTTTCAATTAGGCCTTCAATCTGCCCTCTAGCACTGCTTCTTCCTTAGCCATTAGCACAAGTCACCTGTATATTTCATATCTCTCTTCACCCTACATTCCATAATGCACGGTCACAAGAACCTAAAACTTGTATATTTCATGTTGCAAATTACTTGTCCTCCTATCTTGAAGTCTCCAAAGCCTTTAAGATCTTCCTTGGCAAGGTATTCACTGTAAAGTCGAATAGAATCAGCAACAAACAAGATCCTTGTCTAACTTCTCTTCCAGTCTACAAACTTCTTGTCTCCCCTAGTCCAGGTTTAGTTTAACACTCTGATCCATGCAAAGGCTGCAGATCAATCTTTGATACCAGTTACAACCAACAAATATATAAATGAATTCTATCCCATCACAGGCCTTTAGGGCTCCAGGAGGCACCCAGAACTTCTAGACATTTGTCACATGAAGGTGGTAAAGTTATCAGCCCTACAAGCCAGCCGCTTTTACCACCCAAGAGATATTCCTGGTACTCATTTCTGTTAGTGGCTGGGTCGACCCCAGGGTCCTGAAATATGCAGTTTAAAATGAATACAAACTGGACTCGGTAACATTCACATAACAAATCACAAGTGGCATAGGCTTATATTAAATTTGAAAAAAATCTGTCAAGGAATTCAGCAACTTGTGTGACTGAAGTTTCATATATATTGCGTCATATCAGCATTGGCCAAAAAATTCAGAAGATATGCAAAAACCTCATTTAGGTACTTAAGTGAAATAGTCCTTAAAATTAACCAAACCAATATACAAAATGCTTCACATCATTTAATATAGGTCTATCACACTAAATTTATCCCAAATTTATCCCATAGTTAAGGTGCTGTTACTTGCAGACATGATAAAATAAATAGGCACTTTTTGAAATTCTTTTTAAAACATAACCGGATGAAAATGTTCAATAAATCTGATATCAGATTTCTTTGCAACATAAGGAACTGATCTACTCTCATCAGATCTTAACAGTTTGCTTAAAGGCTGTCACCAAGACATGTTATACACTGTTGCAGTTGTACCATCTAAGAAGGCCCGTAATCTCAACATGCAGCAGCGACTGCGCACACGTGAGCAGCGTGCAGAGCTGCGCCAGAAAAAGTACCGCTACCTGTACCAGGTGCGCACTGCTCATGGTGATGTCATCAGTCAGGTATGCATGGCTTTCATACAAAGTCTATTACTCTTGCCACACACAGTTGTAAAATTTGTAGTACCCCAACATCACTCCTTTTGTATAAATTTATAATGTGTGTACCACAATTTCAGTTGCCAATTATTTGTCTTCTATGTACAGTAGAAACAGTATGACATACCAGTATTTATAAATAATTCTTTGTGATGTGATTTAAGGTTTCATGGCAGTGGCTGTCTTCTGGGGTTTTATACCTTCCAATTTGGTAGTTGGAGTTCTAACAAACTATATGGCATCACAACCTGGAAGACAGCCATGTTCAATTCTTTATTGAATTCTTTATTTGAAATGTATTTGAAAATGATGCTACTGACTCATACCATATAGCATCAACAGTGGACTTTGACGTGACCACCCTGGCAAGAAGCTTGTACAATGAAACATGTGGCAAGACAGTACCATATATTATGACCTTTCTCCTGTGCCCCACAACAGGGAAACCACTATCAAACCACTACCACCACTATGACTAATGGATTACTCTAGTACACTGTACATACTGGTGGACATGTCTACATAAAATTAATTCAGAGACAATAACAACTGCACTTATCATTGATACAATATATTACATATCAGGTATTGCCCAGCTTTGTTGTGAAGGCTCCATAATTTACAATACTCTGCAAAATACTCAAATTTCATAATAACAGTGATGTATTGATGTAAAAGATATGTAAACATTAATAGCATATAAACTGATGCTCCTGCAGAGGGTCTGACACCCAATAAAGGTTTGCCACTGCTTCATGTGTAATTTATTGCACTGGAAGGCAAATGAATTTGTGAATGTTCATTAACAGTGCAAAGGTATGACTGACAACTTGAACTGAAAGATTTCAGATTACATTCCTCAAAACTATCACAGAACTTTTACACGGTTAACTACAGCTCTTGTGCATGAAGTTAACTATTCCAGCTTTCATCCAATGATGTTTCACAGCCATTCAAATGGCCCAAATAACACATGAATGTTTCATAACCAGTAAAGTTTTCCTTTCCTTAACTTTTTCCACTCTCCCCCCAACCCCCACAGGAATGGTTGTGTTCTCAGCAGAAAAAAAAAATATGCTGGCACTCTAATGACAGGATTTCTATACTTCTGTAAGTATGGCTAACAAAAATCAATCACTCACTGTCTCTCATACATCAGAACTTGCAACAGCAGTTACAGTATTTGGGCCTTCTCAATTAAATCCCCATTATCAAAACATATTTCTCTTCGATTAATTTTAAAAGTTTATCATCATCCCATTCAAACTTAGTCTCCTAATGGTCTCTTTTCTCCAAGTTATAACTCTTACCATTGTAACCCAGTTGGGTCAATTATCATGAAATATTAGAATAATCTATACTGCAGACCTAATCAGCCTGTACTTCTTTTGCATTCTCCAATTATGACGTCATGGGCAGTTGGCAGACAGTGGTCATTTTGACTCAACCTGTTGGACATCCAATCTATGCTGCATAACATCCCACAACAGTGAAGATCTCAACAGAAATATTATTCCTTACAAATTTTATCAGATACTTTTGGTGAGAAATCCCAAAGCTCAGTTGTGAAGATCTGTTCATGAGTAACAGTCTGATAATTTTTCACCCAGTTAAGCTGTATGGAGGCATGCTTCTGTGAATAACATGAATCCTGCCTTATTATAATGAATGTTTTAAGCTGCCTAATGTATCCTTTTTCAGAGTTATGTACAAGCACTTCAGCGGAAGGTGTGTGGGCCGGGACCAGAGTCAAACACCTTGCAGTCTGATTCAACTCATCTCACCATCCTGGCAGCTGACCAGGCTCAGCAGTTGACAGCACTGACAGAGTCAGAGGATGATAGCAGGGATCTGTCTGCTGATATAATCCAGCTCGACAGGCGACATCATGACTCAAACCGTGGTATTACAAGACCCCCATACCGATAGTGCTTGCCAATTACATGGTAAATCAATACAGGTGAAGCCAATGTGCGTCAAAAGTTACCATATCAGTAACAACAAATGAATATTCTACATGACATGTATGGTGATATTACAAGTTGTGAGCAGCAGGAACTCAGTGGTTTACTTTATAGAAATACAACTTATGTGCATCTGCAGAGACAGTAATAGGTTAAATATAAAGGATGTGTGTAAACAGTGTGTTGTTATTGTGAAATGTAACTGTGAATGCAGGAAATGAAGGCAACCTCTCCTACAGGATATGAACTATGTAGACAGTAACAAAGCTAGTGCTGGAGCAGAACACAGTGTCATTGTAGACTATAAATTATAAGCAGTGACCATACAACCTCCATAAAACACAAAAGTGCTCACAAGGAACGGTAGAGTCTCACACTAATGTGAAAACAATATAAAGCATAACACAAAATAAATGTGCACAACAGATGAACAGTTAATTGGGTGCACAGTAGAATGAAGAACAGAGGACAAAGGATCTTCAGTAATGTGTTAGTGGAGTTTATCCTTAAACTTCCAATGATGAAATAAATTCACATGCAGAAAGCAGCAACAATAGCTCAATTTCTCATGCTAGAGTTGGCATTACTGAATATAAAAATACCAAGAGAAAATAATGTGAACTGATATGAGATATAGGAAGGTCCAGAACACATGCAACCCTGATTTCAAATGTGCTGACAGATAGAGTCCATTAAAAGAATACAAACTTTTGCTTCGCTTGCATAAGGGGTTTTCTCTGTAAGTGAAACTACATATTCTTTTTTTGACGTTCCAGTGACCGTGCATTGTGATAAATTCTTATAATAAAACCAACTAGATGCACTAATTTCTCTAATTTATTTTTGGAATAAAACTCTACATGTTTCAGACAGTTCCTCTGTCCATCATCAGGAGTTTTTCACTGTACACACAGCAATGGTATAT
>Ga0123352_10019251_pt1 | contig 10884 bp, 9 predicted proteins | sample TergutLab28metaG_FD_89700 | JGI IMG/M metagenome (GOLD analysis project Ga0123352, IMG submission 89700) | Labiotermes labralis P1 segment gut microbial communities from Petit-Saut dam, French Guiana - Lab288 P1 | ecosystem: Host-associated > Arthropoda: Insects > Digestive system > Gut ... | reverse complement strand
TTCATTTGAAATTTTGTTTCTCCAAAAATACCAACCTTGCCCCAGCGCTAACTTATGACATGGCAAGACCCCCCCCCCCCCCCCCACCCCCACCCCCCCCCCCCCCCCCGCCGCCGCCGCCGCCTTCAGCCCCCCCCCCCCCACCCCACTATTTTAGTCATAGGTTTTTCCCAGTATGCATTATGCTTATGAAAAGAAAATGTTTAGGTGTTGTGTTCAATTTGCGTGGCGGAGTATTGTAGGTTTAAACACATTTATCAGTCTTCTAGTGTTACGAGTTACCAGTTTATACATATATCATATAGTTGAAATACAATAATAAAATTACATGTTTCAGTCAAACACCGAAACATATAACTTTATTATTCTTATAATAAAACCAACTAGATGCACTAATTTCTCAAATTTATTTTTGGTATAGAACTCTACATGTTTCGGACAGTTCCTCTTTCCATCATCAGGAGTTTCTCACTATACACACAACAGTGGTTTATGTCATACAGGTTTGCTGACAGCTGGCGAACAGGATCAGCCGTCAGCAAACCTGTGTGATATATACTATTGCTGTGTGTACGGTGAAAAACTCCTGATGATGGACAGGGGACTGTCCGAAACGTGTAGAGTTTTATTCCAAAAATAAATTTGAGAAATTAGTGCATCTAGTTGGTTTTATTATAAGAATTTATCACAATGCACGGTCACCTGAACGTCAAACTTTATTATTGTCTTTCAGTTCTAAAACACAACGGGATGTCCCGTACAAAAAAAATAGTGCTTGTGGTGACTGTGTTATAAAGACATCTGGTATCGGTTCCAGAAGTACGTTTGTTAGCACAAACAGTCCGTTGCCAAAGGGGGGTTACATTCCTGAGAAGGCATCGCTATTGCCAATACTGGATACAAGAACTGCTTGAGCTACTTGAAATCTCCTGTAGGTCGTTTTCCTTCGGTCTGCATTACATTATTTTGTTGATTGATTTTAAGGACTAAGAGAATGTTAATTGTGTGTGTTGTAGTTAAACTTGTTTGAATATAGTAGTGAAGATATTTGTTCATATTGATCTGTCATTGTCGGTGAGATGGCGGTACTTGTTACAGGCAAGATTCCACTGACACGTGGCCTTCCTTAAGACCGGTCAAGGATTCTTCACATCTAGCTACGGAGTCTTTTTATATATGTGGTCGGAGAATAAAGTTCGCGAAATCATCGCGTTAAAAGTGCTACATACCTCACTGCTGAATACCACCGTGGTCGCCTTCAAAGTACTCCCTTGGGAAGCTATGCACCGATGCCAACGCCTAGTCCACCCTTCAAAACAATTATGGAACTGGTTTTGTGGAATGGCCTTCAGAGCTGCCGTTGTATTACTCCAGATGTCATCAGTGTCATCAAAATGCCTTCCTTTCAATATTTCCTTTGTCTTCGGGAACAGAAGAAAGTCATGGGGGGCTAGATCCGGTGAATAGGCAGGGTGTTCAACACAGTTATTTGTTTAGTAGCTAAAAACTCCCTCACAGAGAGTGCCATGTGAGCAGGTGCATTGTCGTGACGTAAGATCCATGAGTTGTTGGCAGAAAGTTGGGGTCGTTTTCGTCTAACTTTTCAAGCAGCCTTTCCAGTACTTCCAAATAGTAAACTTGTTTGACTGTTTGTCCAGTTTGTACAAATTCATGATGACTGTTTGTCCAGTTTGTACAAATTCATGATGAACAATCCCTCTAATATCAAAAAAAGTCAGCAACATTGTTTTGACTCTTGATTTGGACCGACGGAATATTTTTGGTCGTGGGAAATTGGCAGTCTTCCATTGTGCACTTTGCCGCTTCGTTTCAGGGTCGTGTTGATAGACCCTTGTTTCATCACCTGTGATGACACGGCCCAAAATGTGATCTTGCCTCTCCAAAAGGTCTTGGAAAATCGTGACTCTGCTTTGCTTTTGTTCTTCGTCGAGCTCCTTTGGGACCATTTTTGCACACACCTTCCTTATGTCAAGATCTTCACTTAAGATTTTCCTAGCTGTTTTTCTGTCGATGTGCACTTGCTGTGCTATGCTCCTGACAGTCAGCCGACGATTTTCACGCACGATTGACGAATTTTTGCAATGCTTTCTCCAGTTCTGCTTGTTGCTGGCCGTCCTGATCTCTCTTCGTCAGTGACACTTTCTCTTCCCTCATAAAAACTTTTCACCCACTTGTAAACTGCTGTTTTCTTCATAGCATTATCCCCGTAAACTTGCACTAACATCTCTCTGATTTCGTTTCCACTCTTTCCAAGTTTAACTAGAAATTTAATGTTCTTTCGCTGCTCTAATTCAAACACACGCAGACGTTAATAGATGCCACTCAGAAAGAGACTGCCATAGATCAACAACATTACAGCTGTGGAACGCTGATATATCAACTTCATGAAACCATACTAAGGCTTTTGTCCAGTGCTGCCACGGCAATCACACGGTGGCGAGTTCGCGAACGTAATTGTCCGACCACGTAGTTGTCACGGAACTGTTCTTTCGGGTTGAAACGAACGGAACCTGATGCCGACCACTCAATTTCATTTAGTGCAGGTGTTGAGAATGCATGGAGCTGTTTGTCCGGTTTCTCCAGTGCTGACGTTAAGAATACGTTGAGCTACACTTCCACGTCCCCATACGCTAGGCCTGCTTACGTTTATGTTGTGCGGGCAACTTGGGAAATTTTGGTCTGCTTCCGGGCAATATGACATTCAGTACACAAAATGAAGGATAAATAAGTGTCATGTAAATTTATGTATAATTTTGCATGTGTATTGGTGTGTACAGCTTGTTCAATGACAGTAAACTGACAATAATGACGGAAAAATTCATGAACAGTGTAGTGCATGACTTAGGCTGTGATGTCGCTGTTTTGGCACATTTTCACATAATGAATTAGTAAAGCAATATGTGTCTGTATAAACATCTCGCGAGTGTTCGAAATTGCCTGGTCTTTCTCCCACCTTTTTGTGAGGAAGAGATTTACAAGAATATTTCTCAATTCAAATGTCATTCTGCAGACAAGGTAACCCTGTGTAGTGGGCAACAATTTAACGGGCTTGCCCTACATTTTCATGACAACGTGTCTAGGAACAGGAATAATGGTAACTTCACCCTCTGTACTATGGACTTCACAGATAAAGGCCTAGAGGATCTCAGATTGGCACGTCTAGCGGAACTGCTTCGATATTTAATTAGCGTTATACCGTAACCATCTGACTGCAGGAAGCAGAATCCTTCTTGAGAAGCTGATAGTAGTGTACATGGTCAGGCAGTTGTCCGACATATCAAAGTTTTGTTAGGGATCCCTCCACTTGCCTAAGACGTCGGCCAACTGAATCCAGTCTATTCCGTCGAGCCCTATTTCGTATCAGGTAACTTTATCTTAATGTTAGCTTCCATGTATGCCTGGAATTTTCATGTGTCTTCTTCTCATGAAATTTACCAAAAAAAATTTGGATGCATTAGAACACATTCCAAAAAACATTCAACCAGTATCTTACACACAAAGACTGATGGATGGCGCGATATGTGCGCATTGCTCTTCTTTGTGTGCTTTGCTGTTTTTTGCTTTAGGTGCCGGACTGCTGGCTATAAGTTAGTATTGCGAAGGTCCTGCGACCAGCCACCTCGACACAGGTTTTTCTTGTTTTCCCTATGCCTAAACGCAAATGCTTAGATGGTTTCCAAGTTGCCACTGCATGCTTCTCATGTAGCCCTCCAGACTTAAATTTAATAGTAATCAATTTCATATTTTGTATACATGCAAAATAACCACTGCCACCGGGTAACAACCCAATTGCAGTAAATTATTATTATTATTATTATACGATATGTATGTCTCCTGTCACAGGCATTTCTTCCTGGTACTTCTCTTGAACCAGCGGTGATGCCCACCGCTCAGGCTTCAAGCTTCACATTGCAGTACTTTCCGTATTATGTGTGATGTTCCATGTATGTCTTTTGTAGTGAATCTATCGAGTGTTTTCCTGGTATTATTATTATTATTATTATTATTATACGATATGGATGTCTCTTGTCACAGGCCTTTTCTTCTTGGTACTTTTATTGAACCAGCGGTGATCCCCACCGCTCAGGCTTCAAGCTTCACACTGCAGTACTTTCCGTATTATGTGTGATGTTCCAAGTATAGCTGTCTTTTGTAGTGAATCAATCGAATGTTTTCCTGGTACAGCTTCCAAAATTTTCCTTAAGCTTCTCGTTGCTATTCCAGTGGCTCCAATTATTACTGGTACAATCGTACTTTTCAGGTTCCACTTTCGCTGTATCTCTATACATAAACTCTTGTATTTTAACTTCTTTTCCGCTTCCTTTTGCACAGCATTTCTGTCTGCAGGTATTGCCACATCTATCAGTGTGCATGTTTTCTTTTATTATTATTATTATTATTATTATTATTATTATTATTAACACATTCCAGGAAACATTCAACCAGCGTTTTACACGCAAAGACTGATAGATGGCGCAATGGAATAAATTCCTCATTCTGAACTGAAATTGAAATCTTGTGCACTGAGGATGTGAATGAGTCACATTCTCCACGTGCAGTGTGTGTGTGTGTGAGACCGTTTGGTCAGCTCTGTGTAATTAATTCACTTGTTGGTTGCTAATAATTAAATTTCAGTTATTTTGAGCTATACGACTTTTTCGCAACTGTTCGTAGAGTGTTTAATTTGAGGCGTATAAAATATTAAGCGAACAGTTGGAAACTGTTTCGTTTCGACCAGCCATATTAAAAGTGCTCCCCCATGAATTGCTTCTGATACGAAATCCATTGTTTGCGTCGATCATGTAAGTCCTAATTACTTCTCAGCTTCTCGTTTATTCATGGCGTTATAAGCGGCTGTCGCGAGAGAAGTTTCAGAATCATATTGTGGGAAACTGTAGGAGGGAGCAGATTAGGTAGCTAGTGGGCTATCGTTGCTACGGTAATTCAGCCTCATTAGCTATATTCTGTTCATACCACATATACAGCTGAGTAGCAAAATGGTTGCGATATTCGTACCGGATCATTGAGTGTAAAATGAGGATGCGAGAGCCAACATAATGCATCACACACAGTTTGTGCGTCAGCAGATTATAATCAAATACGCTTCACAATTGCACTGATATTAAAAATATGTATGTCATATGGAACGCATGTGTGAGTCATTATAATACAGCACATAACGTAAGGTATTTTGTAGTCCTGGGCTTGTGTGCAGGGGCATGATTTAATATGCAATTACGGTATATTTTATGCTGAAATAAATGCAGATAGTTATATTTTGTGAGTCATAATAGAAATGAATGAGGTGAAAATAATTTACTATTACCCGCGTGGTACAGGGTGACCGAAGTTCATTACGCTGAATACATCGGTGCATAACCAGCCGTGTGGGTTATGTTCGTGTTAAGCAGCGTGGCTGGTGAGACCAGGGTCTTAAGGGAAATTGGGGGTTTGGCGAACAGCGGACCTTGTTTACGTTCTTGGAGGACTGATTTACGTGTTTCTCTAATCAAAAACACGAATATTGCGAGAAAAGGTTTGAAAATGGCACTCGTTTAGGGGTCAATAATAATAATAATAATAATAATAATAATAATAATTTATAAGAGTCATAGCAGGGGCAACTGAACTGGAACCATATCAGAATCATTCAGGTAATGTCTGAATAATATACCAGGAGAGCATGAAATCAAGGAACTACAACAAACAGCTATATTGGGCATAGCTCACGTACTTCGGAAAGTACAAAACTTCAGGAGGAAGAGCATGCCATGTGCCATATATTAGCTGCGGCGTTATGTATCCTAGAAACACGGTGTCTTTGAAGGTGATAACAAATAATAACCACAATAATAATAATAACAATGTTGGGCTCACTCCAGATCCCAGTACACGGTTGATGGAACTGTTCACCGATTATCACCAGATTGTAACGGCGTGGCTGTCCTCCCCTGTATGCTATACACTCGTCATATCATATTTCTCTACTGTTTTTTGCCATTTACATATTATGCGAGTTTTCAGGTTTTTGGAGGGGGTGCAGCTGAGACCTCTGCTCCTCTGGGATATTGTGCTCTTGTCACCAAGCGTTTGTTGCCCAAACGTACAAGGAAGAATTCTTCACTGGACCCAGAAGAGTGAATATCTCGACCTACGCGTTGATTTATGCAAATATCTCCCTATACCTCATACCTATGCGTTATTTGTACAGACTGTTATTGTGCTGTGTGCTAATTACTCTTTCATATTCAAACATCTTTACACATAATTTGAATTCTGTACTTCGTTTCCGGACAGTTCAACATGCGATTATCTTCAAACCCAATGCATAATAGACAACTGCCTTTATTCTTTTCATGTCTCATTTCTCCGAATTTCTAAATTCCAAGTTTTAGATTAGGCTATTCCATTTAGGTGTCACGCTAATTAAAAAATCGTAATCAGCAGTGCCGTGACTGGCATTTATACTGATAGATAGTCCATGATGCAGCCGATTTCAGTTGCCACGTGGTCTAAGGAGTGGGTCTGCTGCCGCTCGCTTTGCTGGGATTGTGGGTTCGAATCTCGCTGGGGGCATGGATGTCTGTCATGAGTGTTGTGTGTTATCAGACATAGATCACTCATCCAGAGAAGCCCCTCCGAGTGTTTCTGAGTGACCGTGAATGCCTCGATAACGAGGAGACCCTGCCCACTAGGGACTGTGGCACCATAAACAAAGGCCCATATTGATGACCACAACATTTGTGACATTTATTGTGGTGACTTCTCCTACGCCGCCGATTTTTGTATTTGTACGTCAATTAAAAACAGGGGATAGGTAAACCAAAGTACTGCGGTGCGGAAAACTGGAAACATACGGACAGCCGCGCGTAGGTGATGACTAAAATCTTCGGATGGAGATAAATTGTTAATTCGTTCTTTCCTTTTCAGTTAAAAGCGAAATTGGCCCTGTGTACACCATGAAGGTGTATGGGGATGAGGAAGTATAGTTCCATACATTCTTGTCCTCGGCTCCACATGGAGGTAAGGGGTCAGTGTCAGGCTTCCGACCGTTTTTAACCCCTTGAAATACCTCCCCCCCCCCCGTGCCCCGTGAATAGCAGTCTGAAGGGCCCGAATAAACGCTTTTAGTAAGAGAAAATAATGATTTATTTACCTCCGCCGGAAGTCGAGCACGATCCTCCAGCACACGGCCTAGCCTTTTTAAGTGAACGTCCGAAATTGACGGCAAAAGTAGCATTATTCCGTGAGGTAATGCGAAAGGAAACGCCTGCACATTAAAGGAACTCGAGAGTTCCAAGTCGAGTGTATATATACTGTGCAAAAATGTGCTTGTATTACAGACGCAAGTAGCGTTCTTGTTTAGATGCGTCCCGTACTGTTGCATCATTTACTTTTGATGTTGTGATATGTCCGCACGAAGGAGGGAATATTGTACTGAGCGTCTGAAGGGAGTTCATGGTTACAGACTTGTTGATACTGTGTTGCTGCATTTTATTGTGTGGGAGGGTACGCAATGTTGTTTCTACGGAGAAATGAAAATTGTTGTTGAAAAACCTGATTATGGCTTTATAGAGCGAGTGGAATTTCGTGACGAGCATAACGACTGTTAGCTTGTCAAGATGATTGGTCTGTATGGAGGCGGATCCGGGATAGGGTAATCGATACAGTGACAAGGCTATTGGGTGTACGTTACGCGATTTGAATCTTGGTAAGGGCAAGCGTTTTTTGTCTTTTTTAAAACGCTCAGACTGGCTTTGAATCTCACCCAGCCTCCTTTTCACTAGGTACCGGGTTTCTTTTCAGGGTGTAAAGCACCGGAGGCTTGAAGCTTACCACTCAACTCCATCTACTGCCCAGGTTAAGAATGGGTGGAGTTGTACCTCTAATCCCCTATACGCCCTCATGGCATGAACGTGGAAATATCAACCTTTTTTTAAATCCCATGCAGTCACATGTAGATATGTAATATCTGTATAGCTGTTAATGACTGTCTAAACTTACTCGCCTTCTTTGTTCACAGGTAAGAAAGCCCTTCGTCGGGGCTCGAGAGCTGTGTTCGTACTGCCGGTCTGAGTGTTTGTAGCACTTGGTGTCTTGCGGGTGTCACGAGGTAAGAGGCTTAGCCCAGCCTGTAGGCCTACGACACTGATTACTGTAACAGGACGAAGAAGAGGCCTGTTTGTTACGGTGGACATTTTCCTTTCCTAAGACCGTACGCCTAATGCGTCATTGTGTAGTGATAAAGACAAAATCTTATCACTTATGTTTGACCTCCCAGTCGTCTAAGTTTTATTAGAAACGCACGGAGTTGAACAAGCAGGCTGTCCTGCTGCCTTAAGTGCATACAGTATGTAACCTGTGTTTGTATTGTACCTCATGACAGTAGTAGAACCGGCTTCCGAAGCGCCTATTTCTAACAGAAACGAGACTATAGCTTAAGCAAACGCTTAAACGTATAAATAAATTTGGCTGTATGGTTTCTTTTTTTTTTTTATTTACCCCAAGAGTGCGGGAGATGGTAAAGCGCCTGTTACTTATCCCCCAGCATCAAGAACAGTCGTCACTACTGTGCGTGGTACGGAAAACAGCGCAGTAAGCGTACTTAGTTCACTCATATACGTCTTGTAATTTTTACGATGTTTTTAGTTGGACCAGTTGGAAGACCTAATATTAAAAGTGGTTTTCAAGAAGCTGGATAGTGAAGCCTGGACTGGGTTATTCTGGCTCAGGATAAGGACACGTGGCGGGCGATTATGAATGGAGCAATGAACTTTGGGGTTCCATAAAGTGCGGGGGAATTTCTTAACTATCTGAGGATCTGTTAGCTTATCAAGAGGGACTCTGTTCCGCGTACTAACTTATTTAGTTAGTGTCTTGGTCGTAAAATAAAAAAAAAAGACCCATTCGAAGAAGGGTGTGTCAACTAGTAGCTTAACGGGGCTGTGTGCTGTCGTAATAACATCCATCGCTACGTTCCTTGTATGTTTTCGAAGATGATGCTTCTGTTGAGAAAGTGAGGGCTAGAATTTTTACACTAAGCAGTGTTTTAAATCAGCAGATGATTGTTCTGGTCATCGATAGTGCTGCAGTATACTCTACGTCATCTTTATTTTGATATGAGTCGTAATTTAAACATTCTCGTGATTACGAATTATAATTCACTGTGTCTGTATTGTAGTATCATGCGTGCTGACTGAGCCTGACTGTTTGCCTCGCCTCACCCATCGACGTAAGGTGTCACCTTTGTCTCGATTGTTTTGTGTCTCGCAGGAAGGGTGGTTTCACTTTTTTTTTTAGTTTTTGGTTACTCAGAGATGAATGAACTATGTAAATTAGGGCCAGACACAGCGCTTGCCTGAACAAGAGTTTCTGGAATGCGCGTTGTTTACATACACATTAAACAAGCGTTGTTATATTGTGGGACAAACCAGAGTTTTTCTGAGGGGTGTGCCTCGTATACTTAATGGTATAATTAGCTTCTTTTAAACGTTAAGTTAAATTTTAATCGTATGTTGCCTTAAGCTGCTAACTGGTTCCCTTCCTTGGGCAGTGTATTTGAGAAAATTATGATCCATAAAATTGTCAAGGCATAATTCAGCTTGTACAGCACCAGGAATTTATCTAAGTAATTAACCAACTTGATGCACAAAATTTTGTTTTACAATAAGTTTCATTTCATGCCTCTACATGTTTCGAGCACATGTGCTCATCATCAGGAGGTCAAAATTGTAGTATACAGCCTCTGGTATCATCACACCTATAGGTGGCCGTCAGACTCGAAAACTGATATCGGGCCTTAGTCCGACTGCAAAGACCAGACTATAGTCCTTTAACAGGATACATTCCAGGGTTGTTATTGGCCCCTTCATTGGACATAGCACTCTGAGAATACTTTTTGCTTAATGGGGCTGACCACTAGTCCCTTATGTAGGAGGTGTGGAGCAGAGGAAGAAACCTGAGCCCACGTTTTGTGTGAGGTGTGATGATACCAGAGGCTGTGTAATGCAATTTTGACCTCCTGATGATGAGCACATGTGCTCGAAACATGTAGAGGCATGAAATGAAACTTATTGTAAAACAAAATTTTGTGCATCAGGTTGGTTAATTACTGAGATAAATATACTGAGATGCACGGTCAGCAAAACATCAAAACACCAGGAAGTTTATTCCTGTATTAATAGGATCCGGTACTCATCAGGTCACTGTTACGGTATCGCTTTGTTCTTGTACCGGAAGGTGACTGGTTTAAATTCCACTTGGGACAGACACCTGACTGACTTTGAACGTGGCTGTCGTCAGCCCCTACCAGCAGACTGTAAGGTATTGCCCTGATTATTTGTTGACCAGCTTCACTCAAATTCGTTTCTCTTCATCTTTCACCATCCATCCTATGTCAAAACAGCAGCAGCAGCACATTCTTCAGATAATGATGTTGTAATATTAACAATTAAAAATTGAGAGCACGACGATGGCCACTATCCTGAGCCAGTTTAATCAATTGAAGCACGTGTAGCTTAATTAAGACCAATTTTAAATTGCCATCATATCTGTGCCCAAATGTCAGAAATGCTTTTCTTCAGGGTCTCCGAGTAAACAGTTTTATGCATTCTCGTGCCACTTTGCGTGCATATCGACTAGTAATGGATAGCTGATCAGCATACAATTGCCACTGTCTGACGTTTTGTTGAAAACATTTCTTTACTGAATAAAGGCTGACCAACTAGATGACACTTGCTGTATTATATATTGCTCAACATGTTTCAGACGTTAATACGTCCATCTTCAGGAGCTAGCGAGTACTTGTTGTGTTGTGTAGGCTGCAATGATAGAGGTTTTGTGTGTTAGTTTATATATCTAGTG
>Ga0123352_10019249_pt1 | contig 10885 bp, 9 predicted proteins | sample TergutLab28metaG_FD_89700 | JGI IMG/M metagenome (GOLD analysis project Ga0123352, IMG submission 89700) | Labiotermes labralis P1 segment gut microbial communities from Petit-Saut dam, French Guiana - Lab288 P1 | ecosystem: Host-associated > Arthropoda: Insects > Digestive system > Gut ... | reverse complement strand
TTGTGTAGTTCATTGGTTAATTGTGTTGTTCTATGTTGTTCTTGTGTGTAAGTGTGTACTGCCACCGGGTGACCACCCAATTGCAGTTAATAAATATTATTATTATTATTATTATTATTATTAATTTCTAGCAAGTACAGGCAACAGAAGGTTAAAAAAAACTGGGAGGAAGAGGAAATGACTCATGAATGCAACAAGTGGGACACACTATATCTCTCTCCACCCACTATATCATTCAGGAGTGCAGGTAAGAATGGCATGACACAATATTCCTACACTTAGACATAATGGTGGGGATGGAGGGGAAATGGCAAACAAAAAGGGAAATGACAATGATCTGATGCAAACAGGGTTGGGAATTTTTGAGTTGTGATGTTAGCCAGAATGTGCTGATGTAAGAGTGAATTCAAGAGCTTGAAAGAAACAATACATTAGCATATGAAGTGCTACATTAACCTCAACTGTGTGGCAAGTCGTGTTTTGGAGGTCACAGTATCTCCCCACCTTACAAGACCTTCATCCTTCATTTCACAAGCAAACCTGAAGCAAGGCCATTATTAAATGAAGGTCAAGGTCATTAAAGGCAACCATAGAGATACAATGCCTTAAAAAAAAAAAGCAGAGCAAAATGCGTTTAGCCAGTCCCAACAACAGAAACTACTATCACAAAAAGGTACTAACATTATTTCTAGTCATTTGGCTTCCAAAGCTGGTTGATTGATATGCCACATACTATTGCAGTGAAGTATTTTGTTAAGAAGTCAGCTATATTTACCCTAAATTTGTTGAATAAATTTTAACTGTTGTCCAAGAAAATATAGCCCCTGTTTGACATGATGCAGAAATCAATCTTTCTTTCTAAATGTCTCATCATATGAAACTCATATGCAATATGCATATCATCAAACTACATCTTCCGTCTTCAATATGTTCTGTACCCATAATAAAATAATGTTAACAACAATGAGGTATGCAACAGAGCACAGAAAAGAGATATGCTCCAAATCAAAACTGAACTCAAATTGTTTATGAAAATGTCTCAGTGATCATTCCAATGCCCAAAAGTAAACAATTTCCAGATGGTTAAAACAGAACACACTATAAGATTTCACATTAACAGCTGACCGTATCATTCAGTGTTAACAGTTTTGGAACAGGGGTCAGAACAGGTACAGACACAAGTCGTGCCTTTTCCATAATTTATTGTGACACAAGTTAATCATTTTGATATAATGCTGCATCATCTTTTTATTCCAACTGTATGTTAAGACAAAATAATACTGTGATGTGATACACCATAATCTGGTACAATTCATCACATGGCGGGAAAAATTTGCAACCCTCATCGTCGTGGTAGTAAAGAATCCTGTAGAAGGAGGTAACAAGTTCCTACGAAACGTTCTTAAATTTCTACCAGACTACACGTCGTGACATCCCTGAAAGCAGTAACTTTCCTGCTATTTTATTAATCGTTTCATCACATGGCTGGTCTACATTCATTTCGAACATTAAGTGACGCCGTGTATATTGGTGTAGGTCAGCGTTTCAGATAAACCGCTGGCATCATACAACTGACAACGGCGCCACCGCCTTCTTTCGAATCGTATATACCATGGATCAAAGTATGTACGTATGTATGTACCTATCTACCCACACTACATTGCGTCACATCCCACACGACTGCAGGTTAGATTTTAATCTGTGACTGCACAATTAGAATCGATCGTTGCCCGTGACGTCATGGTACTTGAGCTCTCGAAGTTATACACCATTGCTGCCGTCCCTAACCTATATTGACTCGTGTTTATTCTTTTGCAAAAGTTATAACAGCATTCGGAAATGCCACCAAAGAAAAGTGGTGGTGCCAAAGGCGCGACTAAAGGAAAGGGTGAGGATGAAAGTAAAGGCGCATCGAAAGAGAAAAAGGGGGGCACAACAGTCAAGGTTATTATACATACTCTATGATGACGCACTTCGTGTTTGTATATGTTTATTGCAGTTCATGTAATGCACATATTACTGTCGTCACCTACTTATAAACTTAAATGCTAATGTCTAGTAATACTTAGGACTTAATTTTGAAACTGTATCCACTTCGTTAACAAGGACTACATACACTTATATGAAAGTATCCTAAAGTATATTTTATTTCAGGTTCGTCACATTTTGTGTGAAAAACAGACGAAGGTGCTCGAGGCACTGGAAAAGCTGAAAGGAGGAATGAAATTCCCAGAAGTAGCTGCGCAGTATAGTGAAGACAAAGCAAGGCAAGGGGTATGGATCCCTTTATTCAAGCACATTCTGCTCAGAACTCTAGTGAGCCATTCATGTGATCACAACTTTCTCTCATTACAAAATGAGACATTTATCAGTGAACTTCATAACATTAACCAATGGGCTTGTGTGAATAAGGAACCCGCTGAACTGAAAAAAAGTTTGGATTTCATACATTTGCCCATTGTCAGAGACCCCCCCTCCCCCCACACACTTTTCTAGCACTCATGACTATGTAAGTATGAACATTAATTATTGCACAGAAAGGAAGTAAAGTCCCAGGTTGTAATTGGTCTTTGTGAAGGTCTGATGAAGATATAGATTTATTCCGTAACAAGTGTCAGACAGTATGGTTTCAGCTCTTATAGCCAAGTTAGCAAACACTACTAAGCTGCTGTCACTGCTGTTACCAAAATGGCTGGAAAAGGGGAATAGTCATCTTATTACTCATGGTTTCAGCTTGCTTGTGAAGTGTATTCAGTTGAATAAAGTTTTTATTTGCAATACTTTTAAGCACATCATGGAGTGAATGTTAAATGTCAACAGCCAAAATAACAGGCATTAGAATTATGCAAATTCCCATGCAGTTCATTCAGTTTCTCTGCATGGAATTTAGTGGGCAGTGAGTGTTTGCAAAATTCTAAGGCCTGTATCTGTTTAAGAAAAAATTTCTGCCCATTACATTCAGTTATTTCTGATGCCATTCTTGAAGGAATTAACAGAAGAGAAAAGGTATGGTTAGTTCATGCAGGAAAATGGCAGAGACCATACAACAAATTTTTACTGTACTAGCAGAGATATTCAGTGAACAGGTGATAACTCATGGATTGTGGCCTTCTACATGTATCCATATTTGAACTGGTGTCATTATTTGTTAGAAGCATGACATCTGAACATTTTATGTGGACAGTCTACATTTTTTGCAAGAAATGAAAGTCAACATTTGAAAAGAAGTTGCTGATATTGCAAGACCAGCTTTTTTATATAATGGGAAGTATTTTCGGAAGAAGCAACACCTGCTTAGAAGCAGGAGGTAGACTGTCTGAGACTTTTGTGAAATATGTTAATGCTTCTCATGACAGTTGCTGTGCTAAGGTGCATAATAAAAGTACTCTCTGTATTTAAACAAATATCTCCATAAGCTGTGGATTTTCAGGAACTGTTATTGATGTCCTACATGTTATACAGAGCAGATATTATTGTGTCCAGTGTCTGTTTGAATGTAAGAGAAGAAGATGGGTTCAAAGTTTGGAAAACGTGCCATCAACCAGAGTTATGTACCCATTGCAAGCTGCAACTAGGACCCAAGATGGTCATTACTGAACATATTTTGACATTTTATTGCCATTATTTTTTAACACAGTCCATCATCATGTCTGGCTGTACTTGAACTTCAAATTATATTGTGTAGAGTTTGAAATGGCAATGTGATATGGAAGTGAGGGGAAACATAACTTGACCTTGGTTTGTTCCCACAGGACCCATGTAAATTATGCTGATGTTATCACATATGCTGATTCTGTGGGCCCATCAAAAGTATGACCGATTATAAAAGATGATTACTAAAGAAATCAACTATTAGTAAGTCTGAACTGGATGCTCTTTTTTGTTTCAGGGTGATCTTGGGTGGATGACAAGAGGGTCAATGGTTGGACCATTTCAGGATGCAGCATTTTCCCTTCCCATTTCTACAGTAAACAGTCCTATCTACACAGATCCACCAATCAAAACAAAATTTGGTTATCATATTATAATGGTTGAAGGAAAAAAATAAATGTTTTTTACTGTATCTTTGCTGAGTCACAAAGTCATTCACAAAATGGTGCCTGTGAGCAGACTGAAGGAATGTGGTTATACAGAACAAAAAGGGGATGTCACACTGTGCAGCAGGTAATTTGACATACCAAGACATATCACAGGAATACTCAGCCTTCATTTAATGTGTAATGTTATACACACAGTAGCTGTTAACAGAACTAGTGTGTATGTAACCTTCATCTTGAAGGGTTAAAGTATTCTTTTATAAACCACCAACCCTGTAAGATGAAGGTGCTATGTTCCTACAAATTGTCAGGAAACATTACAGTAACGTTCTACATGGCATAACGTCCCACATGACCAGAATCAAGGCTGTGACAACCTCAAATCCCAACAGGAGACTGTGTAGCACGTTTTCTTGGTTCATAATCTGTTTTCTCCAAATGGAATGTACTGTTCATGGCTGTAGTGTATTTTTCCCTCTTCCACTTGTTCCATCACCCTCCCATTATTCAATGATATTACAGTATACTGATGTTGACTAATATTACTGGTTTACTCTGTCTCATTGAATTACCAATTGAACTGCTGTTGCTAATAGAATTACTGTGTTGTTCTGTTGGTAAGCCAGGGTCTTGTAGTGGAAGAGAGACTTGTTGCTACTGTTTCTTGCAGTCTGTTCAAAAGAAGATAAACATGTCTGTAAGATTCATTTCTGAGTAACTGGCATGATCAACAGTGTTAAAACAACACTGGGTGCTGTCCACTTTATGCAATTGTTGGAGACGTATTGCTTTGTAGTCTTCAACTGGATTCACTAGTTATGTCCAGCTTTCCATGGTGTCTTCTGCTGTGTTGTACATTTCATGAAAAACTTATTTACATTCATACTGGGAAATCCTTTTAGCTACTGTATCAACAACTTCAATGCATTTATGAACTCAAACATTTACATGGTGCTGTTCCACCAGAGCCTGTCAACTTTGAATCAGAATATCCTTTTAATAAAGCCCAAAAATACAATATCAGACTGAAAATGAATGGGTGGTATCAAATTATGTTCTGTGTGATAATTTGGGAGGGGAGGTATGGACGCCCTCTTGCAGGAAATTGATGAATGTGTTATTCTTGTACCAGAGAGCTAGGAACATGACCAGTTCAGCTGGTTGTGCTTCTGAAGTTTGTTGAAGTTTGGCAATAAAAGATGTTGTCACTTTCTGCTAACTTGTTTCTTGCACCTAAGATTGGTTGAAGAAAACTGTCACTCTGTTCAAAGTTTCCACATGCACATACTTCAATTCACATGCTGACTCATGTGGCACGCAATACATACACATGATGAATCCCAGCTCCTGTGAACCATATTATGTACTGAACCAACATTCATTTGCACTACCACTTACATTAAGTTATGCAGCATCTTACCTCAAATGGATATTCTGCTTCTGTGGTAGTCACTGATGATAGTACAGTGTATTTTGCCTGGCTGCAGAGCATCATCATTCAACCTGTGTACAGTGTGTTTTCAACTTCTGCATCCACTTTATTTCAGATAAGCCCCTCACCATACAGGGCTTCCATCTGAAATAAAAATTCAGTTGTTCATACCCTTCAGCCAACAGGAGTCAGTACCACACATGCCTACCTCTATAGCTTAGTACATGTTTCCCCAAACTGCCATTTTGAGGCTCAGAAATCATATGTATCCACTTTTTACCACATGTTCACAGAATAGAAACAACTTGGGCCTGGAAAGTGTATTATGGAAAACAGTGTTTCTTGTTTGAGTGGCCGTCACATATGCGGAAAAGAGGAGAAAGTATCTCAAGAACAACTATCACAAGAAGAGATGCCAGATAGTGAATCAGATAATGAATATATTTAATTTAAATACTCAACCTTTACAGTGGGACACAATGTGTAAATGATAACACAAGAAGTTCTAATGTATCTGGTGTGCATTAACAGGCCCTGATTGTGGAATGCAACTGGGAATGCTCTTCCCTTAAATGAATTTATGTTAGCCGCATACACAAGAACCTTTCTTGTGAATGTTCATACATCCTGCAGTCAATGAACTAGCTCATAAAGACTGACACTCATTAGCGTACAACATAATCACCTTTTGTCTGTTATATCATTCTCAGCCATTAAGATAATTACCCTGGAGTCTCCAAAATACTGGTCATCATTTAACCTGTAAACTAAATATGAAACTCTAAAAGGAAAAATCAAAAGTATAATATATGAAAGCTGTACTCTTGAATTTTTAACAATTTAAATTCTGCTTTCAAAGCTCATTCTTTTACTTTCACAAACCAAAATGAAGTCTATTATAATTTGGGTTTATGTATTGTAAAAGTGCACTCTTTGCAATTTTTTATTCTTTATTGTGTTGTTCAATTATGGAAGATACAGATCTGTTGGAAACTGTGTTTAAAATGACTGGAAAACAACATAAGGCCAAAACAGATAATACAGTTATTAGCGGGTTAAAGCAAAACAAGCTAATGGAATCTGCCACAAGTTCTAATGTGCGTCACCCCCGTTGTGTTTTGTACAATAGTAAGGAGTTAGGTATGTTAACACTTACAGTCAAACACAACTGTATTGTTTTTATATTACAGGAGTTTACCCCAGGGTCATCAATAACTCCAACATCACATTCAACAATAGCGAAACAGCTTTACTCCAGAAAGGCCTGAAATACAACATACACTCCAAAGATAAAAACTGGATCCAAAACCTAGCCCTTGAAGCCGAAACTGCCATCACCCAACTCCCGACCTCTGAACAAGATGTCTACAGAAAACTAGCAGCAGACTGTGTCAACACATTACTACTGCACAACCCCACCCACAAGACATACCCAGAGGCTAAAATAATCAGGTCCATCCAAACCAAACTAAGAGATAACAAGGCCATGATAACATGCGCAGACAAAGGTAACACCATTGTCACACTACCCACACACCAATACGAATCTAAAATTCAAAATTTCATAGACAACAACGATTCCAAACAACCGCCACCGACCCCACCAACACATTCCAAACCCAAATCAGACAGACAATAAGAGACAGTAAGACCGTAATTCCAAAAGACTCAAAATGGCGATACATAAACATGAACCCTACAGCACCCTCCATAAAAGGCCTAATTAAGATACACCAACCAGACCAACCAATCCGACCAGTAATGAACTGGAGAAACGCCCCGGCATACAAGCTATCTAAACTATTCACTGAAAAGATCCACCGCATCGCCCCACTACCCAACGCATTCAACATCAAAAACACTCAAAACCTATTACAGAACCTCAATGACACCCCACTACACCCACACCACTCCCTAGCCTCCTTGGACATCACGAACCTCTATTCCAACATACCGATACCAGAAACAAAGACCATCCTGACGAACATACTTAAACATGAACTAATAACACCACAAATACAACAAGAAATACTCAAATGGTACGATGTCATCACGGGGCAGAACTACTTCACACACGATAATGACATAATTGTTCAACACAACAGTCTCACAATGGGAGCCCCATCCTCGGGACTAATCGCTGAAATCTTCCCGCAGCATATAGAACACACACACTTACCACACCTGGCATGCAAACACAAGATCATAAATTATTGCCAGTATGTAGACGACATCTTCCTAATATTCGAAAACACCCACAAAAACATACGCGAAATCCTCAAAGACTTTAATGGCCTCCACTACAAACTACAATTCACAGCAGAAGCCGAAAAAGACCACATCTTCAACTACCTTGACATCACCATGCACAGAACCCCAACAAACATAAAGACTGCCTGCCATATACAGAAAACCCACATTCACAGACACCATTATCCCCCTCGCCTCTAACCACCCCACGCACCACAAACACGCAGCAATCAGATTTCTATTCAACAGACTAGACTCATACAACCTGGAACACGAAGAATACCAGCAAGAGTTAAACACTATCCACATCCTCTTTATTAATGCCTTCCTGATCAGACCCCATAAAACCCCCACCCATAAACCAACAACTCCGGATCCACACCTAATAATGAAATATAAATGGGCCAGTTTCACTTACGTGGGCAAGGAAACGACCTACATCACAAATCTCTTTAGAAAAACGGACCTAAAGATAGCCTTTTGCACAACAAACACCATAGAAAATCTACTCTCCCACAGACACCCCGCCCCAGACAAATTCTCATGGTCGGGAATATACAAACTCACCTGCCCCGACTGCCATAAGGCATATATCGGACAGACCGGCAGACGGTTCACCACGTGTTTTAAAGAACACGAGGCGGCCTTCAGTCACAACTCTAACACTTCCAGCTTTTGCTAAACATCTCATTGAAAACGCTCACTCCTTCGGCCCCATGCACAGCATCATGCAATTATTACATTACCATAGAAAGGGAACCCACCTAACACCCTAGAAAGATTCCACATACACACAGAATTCACAGCCAACAATCACCTAAATGATGACCAAACCATAATCCCCAACGCAATTTTTGACACCCTTGCCAAATCCAAGCTACCATAAAAACCCACACCCCCTTTCCCCTAGCAGCAGACACCCCACTACTCACCTGCATAGAACCCACCACCGCACAAGGCCAGGCCTCAAAACAGCACCCGCATGTTTTCCACGCCAGCTCCTTTGATTGTGTCGACATACAACCGCAATCCTCCCCACGCGAAGCTGAGGTATTAACATATTTAAGACATGTCCCCACACAGGAAAATTATGTAACAGTGTAACAAACAAGTATTAACATACTCAAGACGCGTCTCCACACAGGTGAAATTGTATAACAGTGCAAGCAACAAGCCTCATCTACATCTACAATGATATAGTGAACCCAAGTTACAGTGACCCACATTTCTCAGTGCTACCATACAAAGTGAATTTGTGTAACAGTGCAAGTAACAAGTCTCATCTACATCTTCAACGATATAGTGAACCCAAGCTACAGTGACCCACAATCCTCAGTGCTACCAAATAAAAGTGTCATAACAACGATACATAGAAGTAAGCCTGCAAGAACCAAGACAAGAAGGGAAGAACTTGGATCCACATACTGAGTGAGTACCCCCCTGGCACCACCAAATTAGCAACCATGTGATAAGGCAACTAAGCACACTTTCTCCGGCCCTTTCCATGTCTTTTCATAGACAGCTGACCCACACCACCGCAAACTGCAGGTAGCAGATAAGAAATAGCGGTTCACGACTCACCAACGGGACTGGCATACTCCACTTAAAATAAAATGATAAAGAACAATAACAAGGACACTACTTAATGCCTCAGCACAAGGCATAACCTGTATTATTCTCACTGATTGTACCTATTCTTGTCCTAGCTTAAGTAATTATACTTATTTTATATATATATATACATACACATTATATTATACCCCCTAGCATAAGATATAATCCGAATGGGGAATAAAGAAAAAGAAAAGCGATATCCAACCAGATACAACCGGGACCATGGTACCCTGTGATATAATGAGATCTCGAACCCACCCATTACGCCCCAAGACCACCACACGCATGCTAGTATAGCCTAAGCTGAAAGTCTAACCACAACCTGATGATGGTCCACATATACGGCCGAAACATGTCGTTGTTGTTGTAAACTACTGTAATATAAAAACAATATAGTTGTGTTCGACTCTAAGTGTTAACATACCTAACTCCTTACTACTGCCACAAGTTGTTTGGACAGCTTAATATTTTACTGCTGCAATCTCAATACATATTCTCTTTACTTTTATTTTATTATTAAGAACAGGGAACTTCTATCCAATTTGGAGGTTTGAGATATCAATACAAGATACAATTCTAATTTACATTTACCATTAGCAAAATTAACATTATATCAGAAAGGTGTTTTCTATGCAGGAAGTAGGATTTATAATTACTTGCTGTCAGTTATCAAGGACTTATCAAATGATGGAAAACATTTTAAAGAGATATCTTTTGGATAATTTTACTTAGTAATTAATATGAAGTTAGTGGAATTATTGTTTGTTATTATTCACTTGTATAGGTTACTACATTTTTAGTCAATTCAGCCTCTTTGGTAATATTGTACAGTTATTGTTGTTAAGTGTCACCATGACAGATGTTCTTTTTGCATTATTTTATATGCATACTGTATATATTTATACATGTTGTGTGTGTATGAGTATTTCCATATCTTTGGATTGAAAGAATATGAAAATAAATTACAATTACAAACCCAGTCAGCTGCTCTGCTGCATAGTGGCCAGTGATGCTGCCTGCTGTGCATTAGTCAGTCCTGTAAGCCCTGCATTAATATGGCAGCGCACACCATAGAGTTGACATTAGTTGCAGCATGGCAACCGATGACAGCACCCACTCTGCAGTACTCAGTCCCATATTAAAAAAAGTCCACAGAATAGAAGCCATATGGGATGAGACATTCACAAAGGCCAATGAAGAGGTAGTATGAAGAGCTTGTCACTGGGCCTGGAGAGTGGGAACAGCATCTTGTATTGGACCTAACAAAGTAGGGGCCTCTCTATCCTTTCACCTGAGGACAGAAATTGATACAGTTCCCAAAGTGCTGTGATCTTTTAGGAATAAAAGATGATACAGTGAAGAAACCATGTAAATCTAAAAGAAGATAAATGTATTGTTCACAGAGTGAACCAAGAGTCCAAATACTACAATACATTTGAATAAAGGTTGACCAACTAGATGACACTTGCTTTATTATATATTGCTCAACATGTTTCAGACGTTAATACGTCCATCTTCAGGAGCTAGCGAGTACTTGTTGTGTTGTGTAGGC
>Ga0123352_10019248_pt1 | contig 10885 bp, 8 predicted proteins | sample TergutLab28metaG_FD_89700 | JGI IMG/M metagenome (GOLD analysis project Ga0123352, IMG submission 89700) | Labiotermes labralis P1 segment gut microbial communities from Petit-Saut dam, French Guiana - Lab288 P1 | ecosystem: Host-associated > Arthropoda: Insects > Digestive system > Gut ... | reverse complement strand
GACAACGGCACAGGATGGTGGTAAGGTTGTCAGCCTTACGCACCGGCCGCCTTTACCCCCAGGAAATGCTCCTGGTACTCATTTCTGTTAGAGGCTGAGTCGATCCCAGGGCCATAGTGCGATAGGAAGGATTTTATGTCAATGAAAATTTCCAATGACACCAGCTGGAATCGAACTACCGACCGTCCGATTTGTAGCACAGCACCTTAACAACTGTGCTACTGCGTTCCCCAATATGTGATGGTAACATATCTTATTAAAACGTAATAAAGAATGACACTGAGCGCTAGGAACAAGCAAATTCAAAAATAGAGAAGAAAACTTGGTAAATATTACACTGATACAAAGTGGAGAACAAATGTAAGTAAGAAAAAGAAAAATGTTTCCTCACTTTTTAAAGCACATTTCACAAAATTTTAAATTTAATAATTAAAAAAATATATATGTGCTGACAAACTTTAATAGCTTGCGGAAAGTATGTAACTGAAAAGGGCAAAGCTTCACGGAAACATTGGATATAGGATAAGAGTAACTGGACTCATAAGGTATTGTTTCATTTGGATCGTTGTAAGTAATAACCGAATGATGAAAGAATATTCAAGTGAAAACACACCTCTGACGGCAGCAGTCCGTGTTTTTCCAATGCCCTTTTCTAAGACGGTTTGGAGGAGTTTAGAGAAATGTCTATTTTTATTGTAAGCATGGTATAACACTCGTCCCTAAAATATTTCAAATGTTACCCTTACTACTAACAGAAAACTATGTATCACACTTACCAACAAAAAAGTTTTCAGAATAGAATGTAGGAAAGTTCCTGCTCTCTTCTATGTGTAAAGATATTCTATAATACTAGTTTGTAAAATGTTTATATTATTTTAAACTGTAAACATTGTGTATATTTTTGTATTTATAGCTTCCTTCATATCTTATTATCTTTGTGACCCACTTACTAATCCGTGGAGCATAAGTGCATATGCAAGTATTTCTGTGTCTATGTATTATATACGTACGTATGTATGTGTTTGTGTATGTATGTATATGTGTGTATATATGTATGTATGTATAGATGGATGGATGTATGTATGTACGGATGTATGTATGTGTGTATGTATGTATGTATGTGTTTATGTAGGTATTATGTATGTGTGTACGTATGTATGTATGGATGGATGTATGTATGTATGGACGGATGTATGTATGTGTGTATATATGTATGTATATATGTATGCATGTACGTAATCTCAGACGCAAACTAAATTCACATCGTGTGAACGACGTGGACAAGTATGGATGTACAAGCAGATGGTACATATAGTTACCACTAAACTACAAAATTTTACTGTAAAATCCTGAAATTTGTTTCTTTGTAGAGCCATAAAAAATGAACTACCGTTAAAAAATTATTTAATTTTTGTAAAAGGCAGAATTTTATATAAAAAACGCAACCTTCAATCTGTAATGAACTTCACGTATCGACGCACTGCTTGCTGCTTTATAGCTGCCCACGTAAAGTATTTGTAGCGATAATATGAATGTGTGGTCAATATTGTACTATCAAAATTTAACTTTGTGTTATGTTTGGCAAATTTTATGCATTATTCTTCATCAAGTAGAAGGAATGCTCTTATAAAGTTGTCGCCTATGACGTCGCCTCACTCTGACGCTGACAAATTTCAGTGACCAACGTTCATCGGCCAGACCGTTTGTTACTTTAATAAAGTTACGTGGAAAAATTCTTCTATGTTTGTTCGCTCTACTTTGCGATTTCCACGAAGGTAAGGCCAACGTTAAAACAGGATATATTGTAGCACATATCAGTTAGTTAAACCTATACATAGTAGCTTCGAAAGGTTCCCGGAATTCGCTGGCATAATTTACAGGAATTGATGCATGAGGGAAATTGTAAAACTGTAAATAAAGAAATACACATTGACATCCTTCGTCGCCTTAGGGATGCGGTCAGAAGGAAACGTCCTGGAAAAGATGAACCAATATCTGGTTTATCCTTCACGGTAATGCTCCAGCACACCGGTCAGTTTTAGTCAAGTATTTCTTAACAACAACAATGTGATATAACTGGAGCATTCCCCATACTCTGCTGACTTGGTTCCAAGTAACTTTTGCCTATTCTCTCGACGGAAATCAGCATAGAAGGGACGCCGCTTTCGTGATGACACATTATTAAAAATGCGACGGAAGAGCTGAAAAGGCTTTCACAAAATGCCTTCCAGGAACATTCGAACACCTTTATAGTCGCTGGAAGATTTTTATAGCTGCACAGAGGGGAATGTTTTGAGGAAAATTTAGCTTAAATGATTGTATTGTTTTGTATTTGTCACAAATCAATTGATTCCGGAATCTTTCTGAAGCTACCATGCATTAAAACTTAAGGTGTATTCTAATTACGGCGCTGGAAACCTTAAAATATCTCGTACAAACATGACTACGATTACAATAACTCTTATGTATTTTCTTCAACATAAGACATTTAGTTTCACAATTTATATGTATAAAAAGGTAAAGCGATCCCGTTACAGGCCCGGTGTGGCCCAGAGGGTGGGTAGAGGTATAGCTCTACTCTTCCATGACCGCGGCACTAGAAGGGGGTGAGTGGTCAGCATCACTCCCAGGCCACACTTCACCCCCGGGAAAGACCCGGTACCCATGTACAGGGAGCTGAGTGGGTCCCAGGACCGGTCTGGACGGGCGGAAAAACTCGTCCCCACCGGGATTCGATCCCGGACCATCCAGCCCGTAGTCAGTCGCTATACCGACTGAGCTACCCGGCCCACTAATATATATATATATATATATATATACCCAAATTCCTTGCGGAAAGCAATTCCTGCGTCGAATTTTTGGTACAAACAGTCACATGACTACTCTACTGCTAATGCTGTAGTGTGGACAAGATCTTTAAATAAATACCTCAGCAAGTCTCTTGTATAGACAGCGGTCCTAAGCAGTATTCTAGTCCCTACATATCAGATAGTTGCCATACACGTACCTAAGGAAAGAGTGGCTTGTTTTACAGAACTGGTAGGCCTATCCAAGAAATAGTGGAATGTGCGTAGGAGCTGGAAGTTGTCCCAGCTGCTGCTACAGTTAAAAAAGGTATAGTAAACCCTGATCACACTATGGAGACATGGAAGGAGTGTAGGTACAGAGCCACTCATTCTTAAACCAAGCAATTAGTAAAGTAGCCATATAGATGTCTCCTCATCGGCCGATGAAGTGGTGCTTTCGTTGTCCCCTTCAAAGAATTCCATTCCGTTGCGTCTACGGCTACATCCGTCAGATAATGCAGGATTATTCTGCGTCCAGATTACTTTCGTCTTACTGCATTTGAGAAAAGAACCCACTATTTTAAGACTGGATCTCTTCACTTCCTCAGGTGACAAGGTGGGAAGCCACCTACTGAGAGGGGTGCGACAGACAGAGCTTCTCCCATTCACTCCTCTTTAAGGAAGGATACCCTCTTGCGGTGACGATCACGGTTTCCGCGCCGCCCAAGGTGTGGATCCCTTGCTGGAATTGTGGGTTCGAATCCCCCCGGAGTCATGGTTGTCTCTTGTGAGTGTTGTATGTTGTCTGGTAAAAGTCTCTATGTCAGGCCGATCACTCGTCCAGAGGAGTTCTACCGTGTATGGTGTGTGTGTGAGTGTAATCGCAAAACCTCGACAATGAGGAGCTGGGGAAGGGTGGTCAACACCATGCCCCGGCCAATTTACCTCCATTTTATAGGAGGCTGGGTGGGTCCCAGAGCCCACCTGGACGGGTGCGGGAACACTTTCTTCCATACGGATTCGAACCCAAGACCGTCCATTCTGTAGAGTAGCTATACCGACTACGCTGTCCCGGGCCAAGAAATATTCCGAATATAAATATTATGTGTAGCAGGATTCGAACCCGTGATCACAGAGCTTAAACCGTCCAAGAAGTTTTGTAAATTTCACTGGGCTGTCATTTACAATATATAATCTTTCAGACCCCTAAAATCCACCAAGCCAATAACAAGTGTTTGTACAACTTCTTCCCACCAACCAGGCTGGATCCAGTCTTTTCTAGAGGACCCATTCCTAAGTCACCATGGCGTAGAATAATTGCAGCAAGGCTCACTGATGGGACAGGTCCACCCACGCTGCAACCTGCACTCAGACAGTGTCATGTCGCCCAGCCGTTCTCTATATATCTATCGCCCACCCTTCTTGCTTGCTCCGCGCCAGCAGAAACTTGGTATTCTGGTCCAGGAGCAGGGGCGGTTCCCTCAAGATTACTCGCCATACTTCGACTGCACCCTCCCTGTGTCAACATTATCCCCCATGCTAGGGACCCTACTTATCCACAGACTCTGCAATGCAGAAGTGTCCTGTTCAACAGCGGAATTCTACAGCAGCAGAGGTGTCACGTCCGCAATAGAGTTAAGTTCTGCAGTAAACTTTGTGCCGTCTCCTGTCAGTCTGAGAAGTGTGGCTGTGCTAGTTGTTTGTTAGCTGCTGTGTTATTTGTTGTGCTAGTGGCTGTGCTAGTATCTGTGTTACTTTCTGTATTATTTGTGCTGGTTGCTGTGTTAGTGGTTGTGCTACTTACTATGCCAGTTGATGTGTTAGGTGTTGTGCTAGTTGTTGTGGTAATTGTGCAAGTTATTGTGTTAGTCGTCGTGCTAGTTGCTGGGCGAGTTGTTGTGGTAATTGCTGTGCTAGTTGTTGTGGTAATTGTGCAAGTTATTGTGTTAGTCGTCGTGCTAGTTGCTGGGCGAGTTGTTGTGGTAATTGCTGTGCTAGTTGTTGTGCTTGCTGTTGTGCCAGTTGCTGTGGTAAATGATGTGTTAATGGCTGTGCCAGTTTCTGTGTTAGTTTCTATATTAATGACTGTCCTTGTGGCCACGCTAATTTCGGTATTATTTGTGCTAATGTTGTGTCATTTAATGCGCTAGTTGTTGTGCTAGATGTGATAGTTATTGTGCTAGTCGTCGTGCTAGTTGCTGTGGTAGTTGCTGTGCTAGTGGTTGCGCCAGCTGTGTTAGTTTCTGTACTAGTGGCTGCTTTTGCATATATACTAGCGGCTGTGCTAGTTACTATGCTGGTTTCTGTGCTAGTGGCTTCACATCACATTCCAGATTCGTGACTTTGATTCATTCAATAGCTCATTTCGTTGTGCTGTCCTCGAAATAAGGACTGCCTCTGTAAGCACCATGTAACAACCAAGTGTGACAGATTGTAGGCCTACGACGACAAGTCAGTTTCTTAACGATAACCTTCATTAAGCTTATTAATTGCAGATTCAAATTCGCGGAATAATGCGATATAGCGCAAGAGGCATACGGTTTACGCTATGGACTGAATGCCTGGGGAGTCATGATTCGATTCACGGTAGGGGCGAGAGATTTTTCTGTTCCCCAAAAGTCCTGACGTACTAAGGGGCCCACCCAGAGTATTGTTCGATGGGTACGGGGAAGGGGGTCTTCTCTTGGAACTAAACCGGTCGGAGGTAAATCTGACCACTGAACTCCATTTAGCCCCGAGATTAAGAGTAACTGGAGCTTTATATCTGCTTCCCGCCATACGCCCTTATCTTGTGCATAGCTGCAAATTTATTGTCGCTTAATAAACCTCTTGCAACAAAACAGAACACACTGTAAATAGCTACCGTACTGGGCAGAGACAAAAAAAATGATATTACGTTAAAGGGCGAATTCCACTGGGAAAAAGTGCTAAAAATTTCATTGTATAATTATATCTGTATGTTGTATAATGCAGCTATTATTTCCATACCAAGAGCCATTTTTTAATATATAGACGATTTTCGTTTGAATTTCATATAAAATGGGAAATCCATGAGCACAAAATGAGCCGAAATTAAATTTGTCCGCTAGTGCATCATTTAATATCAAGGAGTTTGAGCGTGAAATATTTGGGCAGAGAAACTTCCTCATCGGAGTTCATTTTGTGGCTCTCTGTGGAAATAACGTATTCAAATCACCCATCACGAATCAAAGCTGAAATTAATAAGAGACGCGCAACCAACCGGACACAAGGCAGGAGCCTGTCAGTCCACAAGACCTTAAGGTCTACATATAGGTTCTATGTTAGCTGCGGAATTCAAAGCCGCAGTCCTCAAGGACGCCACACCAAAGACCTGTATTCACTCCTCTTGGAATTCTTGGCCCTGAAGACGAAGGCAATACGATCCATCGAAACGTCCCGTACGACTTGAATATACAACAAATTCAGTGTGAGTGGACCATAGCTCACAATTTTATGAACACTTTGCAAAACAAGTCAGGCAATGTACATATAACGTAACAAGAACTATACGGTACAGTCAAAAAGACAATCAGTTCTAAATACAAAGTGTATTCTATATTATTAACATTATATATATATGTATGTATGTATTTATTTATTTATTTATACACATATAATTGAAACATACACAATGCGTCTACTAAGTTTTAGGACTGATTGTGCAGAGCGAACACTACGCGCGCCATCAGGCGGTCACCCACAGAAACACGTAGGAGCAAGTCTCGACACGTGTGCTTAGTGTTGTCTGAGTGAGTTGAGCAGTATTTGTGATTTGTGGCGTAAAACGAAGCTGTGTGTGAAAGCCTCGTCATGGATTTGTGTATGGAGCAACGATTAGCGATAAAGTTCTGTTTTAAAGCTGGAAAACTGCGGCGGGAACTCTCCAAATGGTAAATGCAGCTTATGGGGACCATGCATTATTCCGTTCGAATGTTTTCCGATTGCATGGACGATTTCGTGATGGACGAGAAGACATTGAAGACGACCCCAGGAGCGGTGGAACTCTACTCTTGTAACAACGTATTTACACGATAAAAGTTCCAGTTATAAGCAAGAGTCTTCTACAAGCTCGTTTGCTAAAAATTAACTGCCTCGCCTCTATGTAGTCCAAAGTGATACGTCAATTTAGAAAAGGAAACCTTTAATTTAGCATTGCCAAAATGACTCACCCCATACATCAGTGCGACTTACCTTTGAGTAGCAAAAGGTACGCAGCCTTAAGTTATCATCTCAGCCACCAATTAGTTTCAGAATCTTCGCCAATTAATATTCTTCTCCAAAATGGCACGGAAATGTCGGTAATCAGTTTTCCAAAATACGTCGATCGAAAGTAAACCAGTGAGTGAAACGGCAATAGGCGTTACATATTCTGAGTGAGTTTGTGTAGCCTTAGCTATCTAGCGTACAAAACGCATTCGCTTTTCATATTGTCATCTGTGACCTGCCATATTTTTCCTCATTGTCTCATAAAAGGCAATGTCAGGAAAAAGTTTGTGAACATAAAACATGTATTTCGATTTTCTCTGCATCATCTTTCTGAAACATCTCCCATTCTGCACAGAATCCAGCTGTATGTTGCCATATATGAACACTTTTATTCATGTAAAGTACCAATAATTTTTGTTAGAATTTAACAACGCTTGTGTTTTCTCGACAGATCTTCGAAAAATACGCAAAAGCCAGATTTCATTAAAATCCATCCAGAGGGTGCCTGATAGTTGCATGCGGGCGGAAGGACGGATGGACGGACATGACGAAGCTAAGAGCTACAAACTAACGCTACACTCTCGGGGCAAACTACTGTCTTTATCTTCGCGACAGAAGTCCGCGCGTGAAATACAAGATGAGAATAGGTACAGGTGGACATAACAGGCCCTTCCGAAACGGCCGTAAATCTAAACCAGACTCCACGGTGTCATTTTTCAGGATACGGTATTGTTTGCCATCATAAAGACCTCGTATCTCCCTCCCCAAAGCACAACAAAACACCAAACTGTGATTTACATTCGTGTATTCTGCAGTGTAATGGGATCCGTCTCCTTGACCAGCTGCATTACACAGCTGAAGAGCCTGCCTATGAACAAACAAATGAAGGGTCTGAAGTCCCTAACCTGACTGATGAAAATGGAGCAGGAAGAAAACCAACAAGAAATTAAATTCTGCATCAAGTGCTGGAAAAGTGAGATTCCTGAACACGAGGATCCCGATGTAGCCTGTATGGCTCTGTTCTGAAAAACTTGTGTCTATCAAGCCTAAAACAATGAAAAATGTGTAAAACGGTAGATGTTTGTTGACAGACGCCATCTTCAGAAACACACTTGGCGCAGTTCTGCTGATTGACGAGGTCCGTCTGTCTCATTTCACATCATCATTGCGATAGGCGCTTTCGAAAAATTGCGAAAAGTGACTCTTAGTTTCGTCATGTCAGTCAGTCTGTCTGTCTGTCTGTCCGTCCGTCCGTCCGTCTAAATGTACAACTCGGCTCCAAATGGACGGATTTTTATGAAATTTGACATTCCATTATTTTTTAAAAAATCTGTCTAGAAAACTCACGCAACTTATAATCTGACAAATTACATGAAGACCCACTTACTCTTATGATAATATTTCGTTCAGTTCTTCTTAGACTAAGAAATGTTTCAGACAAAATTCGTAGAGAAAATCAAAACACACTTTTTAAGATCAATATTTTTTTTTTTCAAATCGTGCCGTTTATGAGATAATGTAGCAATATATGTTAGCGCGGGGAAGGCCACAAGTTACAGTATGGCGCATGCGCACTGCACGCTTTATACCTAAAGCTACAGATACACACTCAGAATATGTATTACTTATTTCTTTTCAACTACAACAATTCTTACACGAACGCGCCTCGGTGTTACGTTATACGTACATTGCTTGCATTGAGTTAAATAAAACAAGAAGAGAAAATGTCCTGAACACTGTAAACCTTACGTTTTTAATTTGGTCACAATAAAAGATGTTGACGTCATTTCTATTTCATGTAGTATTGCCCTCGGATTATTGAATGCAATGGTTAATACTCTTGTCTTGCTGTCCAGGGTTCCAATCTCAGCCCTGACACTAGTTATTGTTAATGACGTTTCTCATCATTAAGGGAACAATATAGTGCGATATCACGCTGTCTGGTCTTGTTAGTACTCACCTGACGACACTGCGTCACATCCCGGGATACTGGAACACTCAGCTACGTCGCTGTGAGACTCTCTGAATTGTCACGGTCTCTCATCGTTGCTGAACAGTGTCCAAAATCCAAAATATTAGAATCTCTTCCTTAACATCCTCACTTCCCACCATTCACCCTTATGCTACAAACGGTGTTGTGCAGTTCAACAACGCAGTTGTAAGGCTTTATCGAACAGACCAAAGCACTGTTTATTTTAGGTGAGTTCGCAAAATTGCGAAAACAAATAAAAATAAAAAATAAATTTGAGAAATTAGTGCTTCATGCTGGTTTCATTATGAGAATATATTGCCTTCCTTTTTTCTGCAATGTGTAGATAGATATACAAAGAGTATCAATATAAGTAGGCAACGAAATACATGATTATACCACGCTGTAATACTGAGATCTCTATCCATCTGGCATGTATTTTATATATTTATAATATGCTTCTATTTTTAAAATTTGGTAATCCTCAAGACGACCGTCTATAAAGGAAGCACTTTACCCTAATAATATCATAAATTCTTATTAAAAGTAATATAGTGTTGACGGTGAAAAGCAACATTCATTATCACAAATAATACAAAGGGATTATTAAAATTGAAATTATAAATATTGTAGCTACCACACTTTCAAAATATTTATCCTTTCCCACCTGACAGTAAACGTCTAGGTTCGAAACAGGTTGGGATAATAAGAACAAATATTGTTTTTACAATAAAGAATAGTTGCTTTCTCTTTGAAGGTGAGTTACTGCAACACGAAGGTTTGTGTCCACAGTTAGGTAAAGGGCTAGTTGTTGATAAGTCGTAGACCAATGGTTTATGGCTTGAGGTGGATTCTCTATGACAATGCAATCACATCACAAATTTGGAACAAAGTTTTATGCTCGAAGACAATGCTGCTTCTTTTTGAACTCGCTGTGGATAAAAGAAATTTTTTCTGGCATCTTTCCAACGGTGACTGACCACTGTGATTTTCCGATAACCTCCCCCCCTTTTCCAAAGAGAAAAAATAAATTTCTGTACAAGTAAATTACGCGTTAGAAAGGGATTCTTCATCCATGCGCCCATTCTCATGTCTATGCCGTTGTCCTGACACAATTCTGCAGTTAAACACCCGATGTGTACGTCTCACAGCCGATGTCTTCGTTACACAGCCGATGTCTTCGTTACACACCCGATGTCTTCGTTGCACAGCCGATGTCTTCGTTACACACCCGATGCCTTCGTCACACACCCTATGTCTTCGTTGCACAGCCGATATCTTCGTTACTCAGCCGTTGTCTTTGTTACACAACCCGATGTCTTCGTTACACACCCGATGTTTTCGTTACACACCCGATGTCTTCTTTACGCACCCGATGTCTTCGTTACAAGCCGATGCCTTCGTTACACAACCGATGTCTTCGTTACACAACCGATGTCTTCGTTACACACCCGATGCCTTCGTTACACAGCCAATGTCTTCGTTACACAGCCTATGTCTTCGAACGGTTGAAGATAGAAGTGGCTTTAATATTCAAAATATGGTTTAGCCATAAGAAGACAAGAGTAATTGTTTCTTTCAATTAAGACAATATTGAGAAATTTTATATAAATTTTATTTCTTTAATCCCTCAAAGCTAAGCTCCTTATAGAAGCCGCATTATCTGGCCAACGCAGTTTATTTACGTGTTCACTGTTAAGTTTAATAGCTAGCGGTTGTTTCCCTGTAAGGTACTATGCAGCAAATCATAGTAATTTAAATTCAGTATTCGCTAAGACGTTGGGTCTGATTTTATTTATTATAGAAATTTATTATTTTTTCAAAGGTTTCAAGTGCGTGTTGTGTGTGGTGTGTGTGTGTGTGTGTGTGGTGTGTGTGGTGTGTGTGGTGTGTGTGTGTGTGT
>Ga0123352_10019245_pt1 | contig 10886 bp, 3 predicted proteins | sample TergutLab28metaG_FD_89700 | JGI IMG/M metagenome (GOLD analysis project Ga0123352, IMG submission 89700) | Labiotermes labralis P1 segment gut microbial communities from Petit-Saut dam, French Guiana - Lab288 P1 | ecosystem: Host-associated > Arthropoda: Insects > Digestive system > Gut ... | reverse complement strand
TGTACAGGCCGTAGGGCCCATAGGGGGAGTAGAGGTATAGCTCTACTGTACAGGCACTGAGGCTCTGTACAGGCCGTAGGGCCCATAGGGGGAGTAGAGGTATAGCTCTGCTCTTTCTTGACCATGGCACTAGAAGGGGGTGAGGAGTCAGCGTTACGCCCTGGCCGCTCTTTACCCCTGGGAAAGACCCAGTACCCATTGTACAGGAGGCTGGGTGGGCCCCAGGGCCAATCTGGATGGGTGCGGAAAATCTCGCCCCCACCCGGATTCGATCCCCGGACTGTCCAGCCTGTAGCGCAGTCGCTATACCGACTACACTACCCAGCCCACAAGTACCAAGTAATTTTACCTTAAATACTACATACTGCCTTTATGTATATTGCAGATTAATGTCCTTACACATGCAAATTTGTGGGAATGCATGAAAATGAAAGCATTCAATAAAAATGGGAATATCTTGAATTAATATGTTTTTGTCACATTACAGGATCAATAAAATGACAGGAACATTACAGCTGCATTCTCCACGTGAATAACCTTCAATTCAAGCCTTCAGTCATTCTGTTTTTAATACCCTTTTCGAAGCCCACATAAAGTTAACTGGAATTGTAGCTGAACGTTTTTAGTACATCAGGCAGAGCGATTTCTGGCCTCAGTTATGGGCGGTTCAAAGCCATCTGTCACAAATTTCACCGTCAACTTCCATCCAAGGAACTGTCAGTGAGGGGTAGGAAGGTTCAGATACAGAGACCTTTGAGTGACAAACCATGTTAGCAACAGAATAACACAAGCAAACCCTCCACCCAAGACCAAAATAAACTAACAAAAGGAATTTTTATGCTGATCATGCGGGATGGACGCTGGCAGTCAAGTAAGTGAGTGGTGTAAGCAAGGTTGTGCATAGTGACATCACCTAAAGCACAGATTACTAGTTCTGGAATGAAGCAACTGTTGGATTTTTTTTTTTGAATGTGATTTTCTTTATTTGATTAACTGGACAAGAGCAGACATGACACCTCAGATACAAATAAATAAATAAGAAAATAGTGACGACTTTAACTGATTCGATGAACCCCACCCGTGTACCTTAAGAAGTTTGACCTACAATACTGTGCACATCAGGGCATACGATGTACACAGGGCAATCGTGTAGAGAATAAAGACCAAAGCATTAAATACCATTTCTGAAAATTCAATTGAATGTATGTGATAGCTGTTTTTACAGTAAAGTATTGTGTGACATAAAATTCACTTATTATGCACTATCTGAACATTGTCTAGGAAAAGAACACATAATTGGATGTAACGCGTCTCTGTCCAACATCATGCGAAAAGTACTGAAATTATGATACAAGGTGTGGCTATTACACAATGACAGCAGTTTCACACAAGACATTTTTTAATTAAATTACTGTGTCTACAGAGCGTCCCTGTCAAAGTAAGTGTGTACAGTGGAAGTGAAATGTGGCTCCATATCAGCCTTACAGGCACTGAAATGTCCTGTGAGGTCATTTTGTAAGAATGATTTAAGGTAAAAGGTAAAGCGATCCCATTACAGGCCTGGACAGGCCCTGAGGGTTCCAGAAGGTTGAGGCTCCCAGATTTCAAGACAATCGGCACATGAAAGTGGTAAGGTTGTCAGCCCTACGCACCGGCCGCCTTTACCACCCAGGAAATATTCCTGGTACTCATTTCTGTTAGCAGTTGAGTCCAAGGCCATAGTGCAACCAAAAGGATTTTGTCAATAAAGAATTCCAATGACACCACTGGGAATCGACCCGTGACCTTCCGGCTTGTAGCGCAGTGCCTCTACCAACTGCGCCACCGCGTACCCCTAGAATGATTTAAGTGACTCAATTGTTTGCTTGTGTATATCTTCAAATGACTGAAACTGGGTTACATTGAGCAAACTTTAGACTTTTTAGGAAAGAAAAAAGTATCGCAGAGTAGCATCTGGAAGGTTCGGAGTGTGTTTGAGCACTCGTATTTGTTTTTCGGTTAAAAACTGATGTGTGTTCAGTCAAACTCTTTTGAGGATCATTTTTGCACACATTTCTTTCACGTTCAAACTTGTTGTTAGAATCTGTCTACACTTAACTCGCCTGCTGATATTCTCATGCCTGAACGACAACCTGTTCTCACAACGGTCCTCACCTCTTCCACGTTTTCATCAGTTTTCATTTTTACGGGATGGCAAGGTCATTCAGACTTCCGTACTCCCTCTTCCTAAAGAAAACCTATTAAGTGATTTCAAAACACGAGTTCTTGATACAAGAAATATTCTCCTTATGTTTCAAATTCAAAGTTTCAGTTGAATTTTTCTTCAATTTCTCAAGAAATCTGATGTACCTGGAAATACTGGAGAAATTCCTCATGCCACGTTTGGAAGACAATGGTCCTAATGATATGCTATTCCATTAAGATGGAGTGCTCCCTCTTTTTCACACTGCAGGTTGGGCAGAACATGGAATTAAAGTTTCCATGGAAAAGGAATTGCAGAGACACCCCTGTAACTTAGCCACCTCATACTGCTGACCTTACATATTTCTGTTTTGAGATTTTAGCAGTGGTGCACCTGAGGATTCTGTTTTTCTGGGATAGGACGCTGTGACAAAGGGTATTCAGGTCCCGTCTTTTATGGCAATGTAGGGCCCTCATCTTCAATGGGCCTTCATCCCTTGAAATGTCGGGATAGTTACCCACTGATGCAGTACCATATTCCAGAAGAAGAGAATCCTCAACCAAGTGAAATGTATCAAATTTTCTAAATGGACAGTGTTCCAGAATTTCTGTACTTTCAAACAAATGTCATCACAATTATTTTGATAAGACATTATGTAATATCATACCAGATTGAATCCACAACAGTACTGAGCACTCTTCCCAGAATTATGCCAACTGACAGCACCAGAAATAATTCACTCAGTTACGAAAGTCAAGGCAGGAAACCATGGTGAGGGTTGGGAGGAAAAAGTATGTCACACCATCTGAAAACCAGGCACTCAGAAAAATGTGTGGCTCTAAAAATGATTAAGTATATGGGTAACTTGGAAAGTTACAAAATGCGGAATTCGTATCTTTTCCACGGTAACCTAGCGTTATTAAGTGAAACACAGAGTTTTATGTACAAGGGTCTGTGCACTGTGAATCGAATTTAACAATTCTCCAACAAGATGCAACTTATTCAGTTTATTACATTTAAGTAGGCAGCTCTACATGTTTCGGGTGTTGACATCCATCATCAGGAGCTGGTACAGCTGTAATTACAGCTTCTGGCACTGGTCAACTGCAATGAATATTATATATTAATAGCAGCATATTTTACTCGTTGCAGTTAATCAATTCCACAAGCTGTAATTACAGCTGTACCAGCTCCTGATGATGGGTGTCAACACCCGAAACATTTAGAGCTGCCTAGAGAAATGTAATAAACTGAATAAGTTGCATCTTGTTGGACAATTATTAAATTTGAAATACTGAAGTCTATGAAAGGGCATATGTGCAACTAGAGAATGGGACATAAGGAATGCATACACACTTCTGATGGGAAATACCCAGTGGCAAGACCTAAAAAGAGATGGGAGGAGGATAGCTCTGGCTAGGAGCATGTCCAAAGGCAGGTTCTGGTATAAGTGATAAGGTATATTTGGGTTTTTTGACCAGATGGTCAGTTGGCATCCTCACCTGAAGGTAGACTAATGTTTTGCCCAGGTTCCTTCTTGAGGATCTTGAGGCGGCCACGTTTGAACTTTCCTTTGCGTTTCTTAGGTGTAGGCGTCTGTTGCTGTATGATCAGGATGTGCAGCTCCCGCTCCAGCAGGTCAATTTCTCGTGCTTCCAGCTCCTGCTCCCGTTGACGCAAGTTCTCCTCCTGCAACTTCTGCTGCAGCTGAGCTCTCGTCAGCTCCTCTTCCCGACACCTCAGCTCCTGCATCATTACATATTTCATTGATTCAGTCTCCACAACATTCAACATCTAAGATGTCATTTGTACAGGACGTGGCAACAAAAATTGATGATTTTCAGGCAGCTGTTTTGATGAATCGGTTTGAATATAAGAAACAAAGAATTTAAGATGTATCAGCAGTAACAGGCCGCTCAATATATGCTATTTATTTCTTAAAAATTACACCTCCTAAGTACAGATATGCATCGCTTAACGATGGGATACGTTCTGAGAAATGTTTTGTTAGGCGATTTGATTGTTGTGTGAATGTCATACAGTGTACTTACACAAACCTAGACAGTACAGCACAGCCTACTACACACCTAGGCTATATGGTACAGCTTATTGCTCCTAGACTACAAACCTGTACAGCATTACTGTACTGAATACTGTAGGCAACTGTAACAGAATGGTGAGTATTACAATATTGTAATATAATATTACAATATCGTAATGTTATGGGACCACTGTTGTATATGCGGTCCATCGTTGACCAAATGTCATTATGTGGTGCATACCTGTAATCTTCCTGGTAAGTAGTACATTCCTGCAATTGCGATCGGCAGTTAACTGTAACTCTGCAGCAGGCATTTATCAGTGGCTCTAATTTTCACCCTGTCTTGCTTTTTCCATCCTTTAACGTGATATTCAGAAATAAACTGTAACTAATGTAATGCAAGTTGCGTGTCTTTGTACAGTTATGGTTAATTTCTGATCATAATTACAGGAATTTACTGCATACCAGGGACAGGAATGTATTGCATACCAGGGACAACAATTAAGAGAAGTAATTTTTAAGAAGTAAAAGGTGAATATCAAATGGCATTGTACTGCTGATATTCCATATTTTTTTGTGTTTGTTACATTCAAATCAGTTCCTCAAAACAGCTGTATTAAAACCATACCAATCTATTGCTGCAACCTACCATACCTATATGGTGATATAAACTTGTAAACACTAAGACATACACAAGACAAAACAACCTGTGAACAGCAAAATGAGCATAAAGAGTTATATTCTATATCACTCAGGATCAGAGTGGAACCTGCAAGAACAGAGTTACTTGGAAAAATGAGACACGAACACCAGAGATAATTAGTTGGCCTACGTGAAGCACACAAACCGTGTAAGCACACCCATGCAGGTCCACCCTCAGAACTCTGTACTCTTTCTTTTTTGCATCACAGTAAAGTGAACACAGACACAAGTCAGTGAAACGTCTCCACACAGCAGCCACTACATGTGTGACAACCTTGATCCAGTCTTCTTCATCCAACTGGAAATTAAATGCCCATATTTTACAAACTTTCTGCACAGAATGATGAATTTTCTTCCACAACCTGTTCCGAAGTCCAGGGCTGTACCATGACCCCTGCGCAGTCAACTATTATTCCTACTGCTACTGGTCACTATCAAGTTACAGGATCTGACGCATCAGAAAAGAAGCTCTGTAACCTCCAATTGTCACACATCGAGCCTCATGTGATATTTTTATCTCTGTGCCTTTAGAGTACATGTTTAAATATCCTAGTATTACCAGGTTGGTGACTGAGAGTTATAGTCATCAGTGGAAATAACGGTATCAGTAACGAAAAAAACGCAATGCTTGGACATTTAGATCACGCGGTGCTCTACGGCAATAATGCAACATGCAGGTGATAAAAAAAGCCAATGCTTAAACATGCATAAGAAACATATAAACACTATGTGCTACATACAGTAGGCACTTTTTTTATACCTTTCATGAACAGAACTGCACATACAGCAGTTCCTAATCTAAAGACCGATCATGCTACTTGTATGGCAAAAAGTGGTAATAGGTGCTGTGCAGAATACGCGTGCTTAGGAAGTGACGAAGAGTTGGAGGATGATGTGATCTGAAGTGCATACAAGCCAAACAGGTGTTTTAATTAGGTTTTGCAACAGCGTTAAGTTCACTTGACAGGACAAGGTCTTGTCATTAAGTGTGACTAATCTCCTACACTGTTATAGTGGTGATACAGGCTTTGATAAAAATATACTTTCACACTACCCACAGTTAAGTTATTATATTCCCACTTTGCCTGACCTGCTGCAATTAACTGAACTGTGTAACAGAGAATCTGGGACAGCTCAGTCAGTACAGTGACTAGGCTACAGGCTGGACAATCTGGAGTTTGAATCCTGGCTGGACTAAGAGACTTTTCTCTTCTCCAAAACTTCCAGACTGCCTCTGGCTACCACACCTCCGCTCCCCCCTCCTACATGCCATCAGCTATCCAATGGGTACTGCGGCGGTAACGTGGCCAGGGGATGAAGATGATCACTCACCTCCAAACAGTGCTGAGTTCATGAGGTCAAGAACAAGTGAAGCTACACCTCTACCCCTCCTACATGCCATCATGACCGGGACACCTTTTACCTTTCTGTGTTATGGAGGATTCATTTAACTGTTGTTTCAGAGAAGCAGAAAATGGGGAATTTAACTAACACAATTTTAAATCCTAACACAGTGTCACGATGCAAAGAATGTGTCTTGACCACCTGACAGTAGGGACTTTTACTTAATACGCAGCGAGAACCTAACGGACATGAGGGATTATGCCATTTAATGAAGAACCTGACATCAGTGTTAACTACACCAGAACAATGTTCTTGTTTTCAAGTCGATTATAACATGTGATAACTGTGACTGTACTTTATCTGACCAGGTTGGTGTTTATATTTTAGCTGGTATTTATATTTTTGTGCATGTTTTATTAAAAAAATATATTATTTGAACAGAAGAAGATAAAATTATGAAATAAACAGCATTTTGTGGAAAATAAAACACAGATAATGCAGCATGTCTTAATACTGCATTAAATTTCCTTGTTGTCTAAATAAATAACATAAATTTTAGGGGTGTTGTTATGTACATTTGCATATGCAAATGAAGGCATTTAAAAGGTTAATAGTAACTGCTGAAACCCTGAGAAATTCTCAACGTATTCAAATAACATTTCAAAGTATATGCAATGGAACATGTTACAAGACACTTTACTGTCAAATAAATACAGTCACTATTATCACATGACCAAACAGAGGCTATGGAAAAAAAGTCTCATAGGTTGACCCCTTGACATTGCCCTTGAGCCCCTACGCTTGTGCAGCAGCATACCTCCTCACATTCCCTTCCATTCATCTAGTCATTCCGTTCATATAACCTTCGCTAGTGACAGACAGTTTGATCTTGATAATATCTGGCCAGAGGGGAATACAACAGCAACCTCAAGGGATAAAGCCTTGAACACTGCAGTCCCTACCATTCACAAGATTTCCTTCCATGACCTCACTATAGGAAAGAAGTATACATGTACCATAAATTAAATATTTTCTTCTTTGTTCTACAACAGGTCCAAACTAAAAGCAAAGCAAAAACTTCATTTCTAAAGGTCACAATTGCATGCATTACTGTCATAAGCACATGCCGTACAGTATCGACAGAAAACACAAAGACAATGAACAAATTCCCAATGGCGCCACTCACCTCCTCTAGCGATCTGCATGCCTGAATGAAGCACCAAATAAAACACAAAGAAAACTATTGCAAATTGGAACTTTACAAATGAATTTCAATACTTCAAGTATCAGAAACAGATAAGCTGCAAGGATAGAAGCAATATGTATTCACATGTCTGTAACACACAAACCTACTCCTGCTATTAAGAATGGATGGGAACTCTGGGGTTTCCAGCGTGGGAACGTTTCTGTTGCAATAAATTATGCAAGTGTTCAAAAAACTTACAGAAGGGAAGTAAGTGGGAAATGAAAAATACTCCACAATGAAGAACTTTGTTGTAGGAATGTGGCGAGAATAAGTCCCTTGTCCTGTGGATTCATATGGGTGTTTTAACCCACTGTCAACCAACATCATCTCCAGGATGTGGTTGGCCACTCTGTTCAAATAGTTGTTATATCACTCATTTGCCACAACAGTGTCACAACTTGAAATGTGTGTTTATCTTAGTAATTAACCAACTTGATGCACAAAATTTTTGTTTTACAATAAGTTTATTTCGTAGCCTCTTCGAGCACATAGTGCTTAAAACATGAAGAGGCATGTAATAAACTTATTGTAAAACAAGATTTTGTGCATCAAGTTGGTTAATTGCTGAGATAAATATACTGAGATGCAGCACGGTCAGCAAAACATAAAAAAAATTTAAAATGTGTGATTTTTCAGGAGAGACTTTTAAAGGTTTTGAATTGCTATAATTTCCTGTGAGTGCAATGACGACACAACTATCTCCAGCGGCGAGTTATGCAAACTGCGTTATGAAGCTATACCTGTTAAAAGTGCATCTGCAAACGTTTCTGTTGGTGTTTCATATTGTCATTGACAGGCAGCAGCATTATGCTCTTCATGGTTTCTTTGGTACAAGAAAGCATTTTACATACAGATATACAACGATGAGAAACAAATAAGACAACACTGCTAAGTACAGACTTGCTGCCAATAAATGCAGCTACAAGAAAGGACAGAGTACTATTTTATGCTATCTCCAAAGAGTGAATCACAACCTTGCTGGCTTATTGCATACAGGGCAATGAATCAAGACTGAAATTCTTGTGTCAAGCCACTTGGCAGAACTTGTCTCAAACAGTGTTTACAATTGATAAGAGTAAAAAGCGTACACAGAATTTGGATGACGGATTCTTTTGAAAAGTCACCACCTAGAAGACCCAGAAGAAGGTGGCAGGACAATATTAAGATGGGTTTTAGGAAAATAAGCGTAAGGATGTAAAGGGGATTGGAGCAAAATGTGATGCATATAATGTGGAAACAACATAACCCTTTCACTGTTTGCGAAGAAAATTTAACAGTTGGAATTTGTTGCTATTTATCCAAATACCAGAATCTGACAATGAACTTAATACCTAATATCTGAATATACGTGAAGTAAATACAAATACGCACATTTACACACACACACACACACATGACAGAATTTATACCTACACTACTATTCAGTTATTTTTGATCAAGTATCTCCAGAAACAAAAGTTACGCCTTAGCACTGTGCTTACTCCCGGGAAGTACTGTCCATAACACAGCATATACAGCTATTCTAACTAAAGGAGTAAAGGGGTTATTTAAGCTGGATTAGAAGGACAAAAGTGGGAAAACTAATTTGCAAAACATAATGTCTGTGGTGTGTCACATGTCTACACCTGTTACGATCAGCTCCCTGCCATATCAAAGGGACTCGTACCTTTTCCTTCATGCGCAGACCATGTAGCACTTCCTCAATTTCTTGTTTCCAGTCTTCCTGCATGGTATGAAAGCTCTCATGTGGTGTTTTCGTGAATGCTGAATGAACAATGTTATCAAGAGCTTGAAGAATATCTTCGAACGATGGACGTAAATGGGGGTCAGGACACCAGCAAGCTGTAAAAACAGAGTTATCACTTCAGACTATTTAACTGTTTGTTTCAGTAGCACTACAACTAGCCTCCACCTGTGACAGAAGTGTTCCTTGTTAAACTTACACATATAATAGACATTTTCCATAGTCTCATCTTGTAAAACAGTACACTGTTTCTGAAGCTGGCCCTCAGCTGGGTAAGTTAGACAAAGCTATCACTATCATTGTTACTTGTGTGTGCATGAAACTATGAACTGTCAGATTCTATAAAAGCAGGAAAGTTATCACTACATTAACATTACATTCAAGGAGTTCTATAACCTTATGACATCAACTTCTATTCGCTATAATGCCAAGCTGATTTCTTAATGAATGCAGACATGTTTGAATCGGTAATTCTTATTCTGTAGGAAATTTCAACTCTCTGTTCTTTAAACATTTTGATGCAGAATAGGGTCCAAATGTCACTTCTGAATAGCCATTTGACAAAGGTAAGGTAAAAAAAGGTACAGTGCACCCTTGTACAGGCACTGAGGCTCTGTAGAGGCTGTACTGCTCATAGGGGGAGTAGAGGTATAGCTATACTGTACAGGCACTGAGGGTCTGTACAGGCTGTACTGCCCATAGGGGGAGTAGACATAGCTCTACTCTTTCTTGACCACAGCACTAGAAGGGGATGAGGGGTCAGCGTCACACCCTGGCAGCTCTTTATCCCCGGGAAAGACCCGGTACCCATTGTACAAGGAGGATGGGTGGGCCTCAGGGCTGTATGGACAAGTGCGGAAAATCTCGCCCCCACCGGGATTCTATCCACGGACTGCCCAGCCCGTAGCCAGTCGCTATACCAACTGAGCTACCCAGCCCACCATTTGACAAAGCAAAACTAATATTAATGTAACTGACACAAGCAAAATAAAATAGAGAACTATCAAATTAGTTTCAGGTTTTCACAGTTACGTCTGCTCAACTTTGTGGTCTTCTGGATGGTAAGGCCACACAGTCAAGTCAGTGGACACTGATGTTTCAGAGAAACATTGTATCTCCATCTTTATGCTTGAATTGGGCAGTGTACATTCACATTTTATTAACACAGTCCTTAAAGATGGATCCAGCATTTTCCTCTTCATATCAACCCACATGATTATGCAGTCTTAAAACAAAGCAGACTGAAGTCGGTATGAACAACCAGCTACGATCTTTCCCAACATCCTCCAACTTCACGAATCAATATGACAATGATGAATGTTATCACAGAGTATCAATTATTTCTAACTGTGGTCTTATGGGATATGACACTGTGTATACTGTTAGGCAGTGGTTGCTAGAGGGATTTTCTTATGGTACAGACCGAGCTACGATTATTATATAATTAATGACAGGGCCTAACACAGCGTTTCTTTTGGCATAGCAACCCAACAACTTACGTTTAGCATATACAGGGTGTCCCAGGAGGAATGTGCCAGACTTCGGGAGAGTGTTCCTTATGTTAAAGTATACTGATATAACCCAAAACACCTATATCCAAAGTTGAACGGTTACGGAGATAATGGCC
>Ga0123352_10019243_pt1 | contig 10887 bp, 3 predicted proteins | sample TergutLab28metaG_FD_89700 | JGI IMG/M metagenome (GOLD analysis project Ga0123352, IMG submission 89700) | Labiotermes labralis P1 segment gut microbial communities from Petit-Saut dam, French Guiana - Lab288 P1 | ecosystem: Host-associated > Arthropoda: Insects > Digestive system > Gut ... | reverse complement strand
GCTGTCAGCAAACCTGTATGACATATACCATTGCTGTGTGTACAGTGAAAAACTCCTGATGATGGACAGAGGAACTGTCCCAAACATGTAGAGTTTTATTCCAAAAATAAATTTGAGAAATTAGAGCATAAGTTTGGTTTTATTATAAGAATTTATCACGATGCACGACCACCTGAACATCAAATTTTGACAGAGAGTTTGTGAATGTTGGCGACTCAAATTCAAGTTTTTCTTCATGTGCTCTTGCATTGATGACCATGACACACCAACCCCCATCAATTGTTTCTCCCATATATACTACACCTGAAATAAGAGGGCTCATGAAAGATGTGTGGTTGGAGCACAGTGAAGCAATTGCATATTTTGGCTTCAGTGTGCATGATATTTTAAACAAACATTCTCTGAGCTCCTGGACTTGCCATCGTTGTTCACCAACACATCACATGCCATTACTGTAGCTGCCATGCAGTTGCGATCTTTCCACACTGGACAATCCTATGTCTGATATTATCAATGGATAAGTGGCTGGTGCTGTCAGTAACACAGTGACAAATTACATGGAGCTGTGGGACATGCAGTCACCACCATTATGCCACAAATACTTCAGTACATTCCATACAGAATTTGGCAGCATGTCAAGCTCTATTGGGAACATGAGAGTACAGATAGAGATCCACTTGATGTATGGCGTGGCTCTCACCATATGGTTAAGTTAAGTAGGGGTATGGTGACTCTTTGACCATTCTGTATGGTATCAAAGTTCCATTACTAATCTAGGCCTATATCATTTATTAGCAACAAAACTGAATCAAGCTGAACAGAGTTACAATGGATACAAATACACGCAAGTGCATGGGCATGAGTGCAGTTGCTAGCATCTTGCAAACAGGCAAACCCACAGTGCCAGTACTCTCATGTTAAGAGTGTAAGGTAGTGCTTTTCACTGATGTTCAAAAGTTTACCAACTGCCCTTATTGTACTGTTCCATATTCCCCTTTGAAACACAGTTCCTTTGTCAATGGTTTCATGACAAAACAAGCAGGTTACATATACATAATAATATGTTTGGTCTAATTGTATGACTTACAAGGGTACTTTACATTTTGCCACTGTAAAAAAAAGCACCATTTATACACATTCAAGACCACAAATAAACTTGTGCCATGACAGTAGAATTCATTTAGAAGTGCAGTGTCAAACCTACATCCAATGATTGAAAAATAACACATTTATATTGCTCCCTATTATGTCAGAGTGCAAAACATGAAAAATGAATTCATGATATTTATGAGAAAGTTTTCAGGACTGATTGGTCTTACATTAGTATACTTGATAGAGTACTTTACTTTGTTACCAACAATTAGAAGAAAAATAATTTGAAATATTTAACGTCACTTAAATTAATTTGCTGCAACTCCTAATGCATGATTGTCACAAATACTGAATTAAGCACCACACAATAATGACACATTTGAGTGTGGGGATACAGCTCTATCACTCTAACCAGACAGGAGTAAGCATTTCATGCCCTGGTTCCCTTAACCTTTTATTCACTGAATAGGAGACTGGGTGAGTTGCTGAACCAGTCTGGATGTGGTGGCAAAGAGAAAAATTCTTGTTCCTGCCAGGAAGAGAAGCCTGGTCATCTGGCCCATAGCTGGGTAGTCTAGGTGGTAAGGTGTGTAGCTTAAAGTACATGAGCAAGCCTAAAAGATTTCAAACAGGGATAGGTACCGAACAGTGACACACAATTATACATTTATCTTATTATCCATAACCCACTGAAGTAAGGTCACATGCATATCATACAGTCCGCAGTATACACTTAAAATATCCCAGGTTTAACATAATTTCTTAATAAAATAGTTATTTATGTCAGTGACACAACTAATTGTATTATACTGTATCATAAAATGTGGTTAGATGTTTTGACCAATTATGCGGTCATCCTCGGGCCACTCATGCACATAAAACCAACATTCTAATTGCAAATTTAATTTTGGATTCGAATGAAAGCTCAGTCTGTTGTAAAATGCATATAGATAAAATTTAAAAATTGTTACAAATAACTTAAAAGATAATAGGCCTTTATGTAGAACTTGTGCTTCCTATTAGTTCCTGTCTTTGTGAACCGTGACGACTGGTTTGTAGGCTTTTGATGACGTGCAGTTGGTCAGCTGGCATGAGGGATATATGTATATTTCGTTCTTATTGTTATGTAGCCACATTTTATTATATACCCTTATTTACTCGAATGCAAGATGAGGGTTCACTTTAAATTCTCGTATGATGAGCTAAACCTGACCATGCCGAGCCAAACCACGGCATGCATCGCCAAAACGTCATGTGAGATCTGTACTCTTGTGGGATATTACACAGCACAGAGGGGTAATTCGACATCGACGTTTCGGGACAACCTATGGGCCCCATATTCAAAGGTCAAGAAATTAAAATGAGAGAATAAAACACGACTGAAGTTAACTGACAGTCTTCTTTTTCTTGGGAATTCGTCAATCGCCTATTTTTGTTTAAGAAGGCTTCATTTCCAAAGCACCTTACGTGGTGTACTCTTAAATTGCACTATTCTCAACCACCATGCACCAACAAGCCAAGCCAAAGCATTAACTGGGGGCGGAGACATGCACTTCACGCAAGTCTCCGCCCCCAGTTAACGCTTTGGCTTGGCTTGGTGGTGCATGGTGGTTGAGAAGTAACAGTAACCTGTTAAGATATGCACCTGGGAATAAATCTAATCCATGGGTAGTAACAGGAAAATAGGTACTGGAATATCAAAAATTAAATACAAAGCTCCAAAATAAAACCTGGACAAATCCACAGATTACAAACCAAAACAGAGCCATGAAATGAGACTGACCAGACCACAGACATAACAAAAAAACCAGAACACATGTATTTAAAATTCTGAACACCAAGAACACCATCTGTGGAGTAAATTGTGAATCTTGGTCGGTTCAAGTAAGTTTATAAACCAAGAAATATAAGTGTATGTAGTCATTGTGGATTATAACAGCATGGTAACAGATCTTGCCAGATGTGATTTTGAAGGGTGTTCAGAAGTGCTGTATCTCCAATGCAATGGATGGGACTAATGATGATAGTTGTGAATGGCAGTAAAGAGGATGGGAATGTTAGGTGTTAGTGTGAGGAAGATGAGGGCACTGACTGTGAAGATGGGTACAGTAACACTGATAGGTAAAGGCAGATAAAAATCTTACAGCCTTTGTGTATTAAGTGCATGCAATAAATAGTAAAATATTTTTCTTAGCAGACATCTTATTTTTGATGGGTTGCCTTAGATTTGGATAAATATATCTTCCCTCGGCAGACGTGTTTCACTTGGGGGGGGGGAGTCATCTTAGATCAGGGTCATCTTGTATTCGGGTAAATACGGTAATATAATACAATCAGTTGTGTCAATGACATATAGCTACTGTATGACTGGTATAAACACAACAGGATGCCTAGATAGAAAAGTAATTATTCATTAAATTGGTGTGGCATACTTCATGAAGCTGAAACGTTGTAAATGGAATTGATTGTACTTAGCCTTGTGAAAATACCAACTGATAACAATACATATGTTGTGGAATAAATAGAATGGGTCCACATGTAATGGACATTTTATGGAACAGGCATAACACATATTTCAATGTGCTTCCCTGCTACTACTGTGAATTTGTAACTATCCTCTGTCTGCAAGCTTTCGATAGTACGAGGTATACTTGGTACTAGTGAAGCTACAATTATGAGTACCTTCCTCTGCATTCATATAAACCACATCCCACGCACCGGACAGGTTAATACAATGATTATCAATATGAAAACTTTGATTGGATGCTGAAAAGAGTAACACTGCATCGTTAGGTCACTTCAGACAAAATATCTTAAATTTATGTACATAGTTGTATAAATGGCTCATTTTCCAGCGCTCAGTAGGCAAATATAACATAACAAGAAAGTAGATTAATATTCTGATGCGATATCTCGTTTTGATTACGACACAACTTCATTTGGAAATTGGTTCATTTACGCTTTGTAACTCAAAGAAAAAAGTTTTAGTAGCTCAAACGCCTGCCTCTTGTAACTAAAAGTTTCCACTTCATCTTCATAAACACAGAATGCTTTTTAAACAAACAAGATCGTTCTTAAGATATTCATATTTTACAAGAAAGACACACAACAGTGATTAACACAGTTTTACCATTAAATGCTTCTGCATTTCTGAGCGAATGTTAGGCATGCTAATGATGGCTATTACAGTGAGCAATGTACATCATGCCCTGCAGTTAGATTCCCTTTTTTTCTAGAAATGCTTCTATGCTAATAATGACAATTTATGACAGTATTAATGTTCCAGTGAATGATACTGTTAAACTTCTCTTCATTGTCTTCCTGTATTCCTCTCATGAAAAAAATATGATAATCATACAGATATTATGCAGCATGATTTTATGCACTTTAAATCCTCTGTATAAAATCTTAATTTCTTGAATTATTTTGATTGCATTTTCACTACAACTGTCATCACTTAGGTAATTTCAGTTTTGAAATAGACTAACAACTGGTTACAAAATGAAAAAACCTTAAATGTTCAGCAAGCCCAAAAATGTGACATGTTAAAAAAATGTACAGGCAATATGAAATTTGAGGTTTCGAAGAAACATGGTACCTGCTTGGAAATTAGAGGTTTTCATGGCAGTGAAAATTAAGATTATGGTCTTCTGGGATGTGATAATGTGTAGACTGGTGGATAGGTACCAGAATTTCAAAGGAACTAGTCTACCAGACAACACGGTGTCACATCGAACAACACCTCAATCTCTCTTCTGGCATATGTCCAGCCAAATGAGACATGAACAGTGTCACTGCACAGAAGAGCAATATAAGTGTTGTTCTTCAATTTTTTTATGAAACACTGAAATGTACTATTTGTTACATACCAAACTGATGCAGTTTTTAGTTCCCACATTTATGTTGGAATCCTCCCCTAAGGTACTTTGACAAATGGTGGATGTTTATGTGATATGGGCAGCTGGAGGTTTGTTAATGACAACATGTGTGCCATAAGCTACTTGTACAGTCACTTGCATCAGGCAGTTGAAAGGGGCAGTGGCCAGATAAACAGTAGTCCCTCATCTTGTCAAACTATATGTTAAACAACCTAATGATGGATGCCATACGGAAATGGGCACGTTTTGTAAAGGAGGGCAAGGCTTTCAGGGGACCATACAGCTGAGAAGTAAGCATGCAAGAAGGGTTGGAAGAAAGCCAAAATGCATGTCATAAGCTTCTTAAAATGTAAGACACATAATAATGGCACTATATATGAGTCAATTAAGAAATACAGATTTACCATGCTTGTAAGTACTAAGCATGTAGGAATAAGCTGTTAACATGGCTACGTTACGCATAGGCGATGGCTAGATCACGGCTTGCTTTCAGCACCAAGTATTCTCAGTTTTATTCCATGGTTTTGATCAATATTCTAAAGCAGCCATGAGCAATACCAATATCATCCAAATAATTTACTTTAAACTACTGAATACATAATCATCTCTGCATGTCCTGTTATAACTAGCTGTCAATACACATCATTTAAAACTGATCTATGAACATAGTCATGTAGTCAGGTAGCAAGACATCTGTGATTTTTAATTAAGTCTCTGCTATAATTTCTAAGCGCTGAAGTGCACGTTAGCTATAACATGTATGTCCACACGTGATACATTATTCTTTGAAGAGACAGATTATGATCACCTATAGTACCTGGAAACTATAATTAACATTTAAGGGTGAAATTTAATTGTAGTAAAATTGGACAACATGACTACTGCATCATCCACTTTTAAACATATTTCAAAAGCAAACATTTATTAAATGCAAGAATCTTTCAGACAAAGGTTGATGAAGGCTTTGTCTTCTGAAATGTGACCCTATGTAGTATGGGCCAGACTGCATTGTACAACATGGCAGAAGATGGTATATTCTTTATAGTCACTGACATGAGAACCCAAAATCTCACAGAGGTTAATGAATACCGTACATTAATATATTTCAACTGCTGTAAGTGGATATTTCATGTTCCTGCAATAATGATGTATATACAAAATATGCTTGGTTTTATCATTCTCTACAAAGTTCAGAGTTGTTCAGATGTAGTTTATGATTTTAACAAACAGTCTGGATGAAATGGATTGAGCCCAGTATATCCTCTATGTAGGTTGTTTATAACCTAACCTAACCTAACCTCTTAACCTAACATGTCATGTGCAATTTGTGCCTCTGAAGTAACAAAATATTGGAATAATATCCACAGTCTAAATTAATAACAAATTATAAGCACAATGGCAAACATGAATGTAGAATTTATTAAGCAGATGTTCCTGTTGCGTGTCTGCTCTCCACAGTAAACATGAACTATGTTGACTGAACTCAGGCAATTCTTGTAAAATGTTTGTGAATCTTTATTTATTTTCTATCTTATGCTCTGTTTGACGTGTCCAAGTGCTACACAAGTAGCAAACGTATGATAAATAAAGAAAATTTAAATTATGAAGCCCATGCAGAAATAATGGATGTCCAAATGTATTAAGTAACTTACAGTGTATATGATATAGATTGTTTCCAGTACAACAGACCAGGAAGCAATGTGTCCAATTTCAAACTCCCATTTTGCAGTTTGCTTGCAAGCACTGACAGGAACCACAAAGAAACAAAACTGCTACCTAGATCTGCTGCAGACAGCAACTGGCTATTACTAGTCAACATAGTGGGCTTAACAACTCTAAAGAAGAACACATTTTACCAACTGCACAAACTGGTATTGTAATACACAGTGGCTGTTTCTAATGTTTTGTGTAAGTGTTTAAAAGTTTAGAAATGGAAGAAATAAATACAGTTGTAGAATATATAAATACTTCACTGACATTAAGTTGACCAGGTCGTAAGTACATTAAAGAAAGGCTAACAATCAGTGTTACAGTAAATATATCTGTGGCAACATGTCACATTTCAGGCCAGCCCCAGCACTGTAATTTTGATACATTACAGGAATACAGAATTGTCTCTCTCATTAAAGTAAACATATATTCACACATACTGGCATAGATCAGTATCAACAAAAAGTATTATGAAATCATGCCACACATAAAGCACTTAAATATATAAGACAAAGATATACAGAGAAGTTATAAGGTCTGTGGTTGACATCGGTTACACAACAAGATAATGAAATTACTCAAAGACTAATCTCATAACATCACACACATGCCTAAACACATTTATTTGTACAACGCATTCACCATAGCAATGCTATGGTGCACTAGATATCACTAACCACTGACTGACCCTGCAGTTTAATTCTAAAATGTTTTATGGTGTACTTTTTTTTTTTTTGTTAAGTTCAGCACTACCCCAGCGCACATTCAGCTTTATACTAAACATTACTACACATGCTATACAAAATGAGAGCTATCTGATTTGCCTTTTTAAACCAATCCTTTTGGATATTAAAGCTCTTTCCGAAGTCTTTCAATTGTGTTTAAAAAGAACTGTTTATTTTTATGCAACAGAGTACAGATCAAGACAGTTGAAGGGGTAATTGTCCAATATGAGTTTCACTGTGCCACAGCCCTCCAGTATGCTTCACTTCCCCTGGTAGTTATGTTCTTCTTGATGTGCCCCATCCTGTCAGAATCAATTTATCCTTCTGTAAGGCACACCAGAAATCCTTGTCTTGCATTTTACCTTATGTAGCAATCCCCAGGCATGTCCTTTCTAAGGCACGCAAGGAGTCCTCAGATATCAACACAGAGCAGTGACTATCTCGAGGGAAGGCACACAAGGAATCTGAGACCAACAACACGATCATGCAGCATGGCACATTGTATGGCTTTGGTCGAGAACAGTCAGGCCTCAAACTATCACAGACAAAATGTTACTGAACTAAATATGTTTGTAACTGTCCCCCTTCCTGTTCTACGATAAAGGTACAGTTTTCACCTAAAACATTATTACAAAATCCTACAGTTCCACTGGCTGATTATTTGAATGCAACATTACACATTGCCTTATCAAAAACAAATAGACCTATTTTCTATTTATTTAAAATGTTGCTCACTAATGTCTTATCTGTTCACACAACATTCTATTGTCCATAATCGTCCAAAACATGTGCCATGTGCCAGTGTACAGGTTATCTAGGTTTATCAGATTCTTTTAGGTTCAGTCCCCAGGACAGTTTCTGCTCTGCGTGTATCATTGTGCCTCGAACTATCCTGCAATGGGGCACAGTATAAGCACGTCTCAGTCATCTGCATCCATTCCAATGAGCTCTCCTTGCAGACGTCCTTTGTGGCGGCAACACAGCGTCAAGCAGAAAATCCTGACTGCCAGGCGGAACTGAGGACTCAGCGACACGAGAATAATCCCTTTCCAGAACGAGTTGAGAATTCCTAGCCAGACGATACTGAAGTGCAGGAACGGTATTTGGAACTTGGTTCCGGTGAAATATTCGTAGAGTTTCACGCCTGCATAAGGCGTCCACGATAACCAGAATGCGACAACAAGCACGAAAGACATGAGATGACTAGGATTTGATAGGTTTTCTGAGAGAGCTGTCGCGTACTCTTTGTCGTGAATAGGAACCCCACTGCGAAGTTTTCGCATCATTGAGAAGATATAGAAATATGTGTACATGATGGTGATGAGGCTTGGGCCGAGCATAAGAATTGCTACTGTTACGGAGTACGCGGCCATATTCCCCCAGTCTAGCATACAGATGTAAGCATCGTGATCAAACTCCGGCTTGTTGACGCCAAGTAACGGGGGACAACACAACATGGCTGCCGAGATCCAAGTAAACGCCATCCAGCATTGACATCGGGTCTTCGTCTGCACTGTTTCATAGCGCAGGGGTTTGCGTATTGCTAGATAGCGGTCGACACTTATCCACATGAACGTAAACACACTGACACTCCACAGTGTGACCTCCACGTAGCCGACCAGACGGCATACAAGGTCACCGTACACCCACTGCTGGACGACAGCCGGGTACACTGACAGCGACACCACCAGCATGCCGCACATGAGATCGGCCACGGCCAGGGACAACAGGTAGATGTTGATCACTTCCGAGGGACCTGAAACAGACAGACAGACACGACATATGGCGGTAAGACTGTCTTTTTTGGTTTAGCGACATGCACGAAGGAACAAGAACCCCGCTTTCTTCGCCACTCACGTCGACGCAATATATATCCTGCCATGTAATTTGTATTTAAGTACTTAAAGTAGGTTTTTACACAGTTATTCGAATACGCGACACGTCTAGGCATTAAATATACAGACAGCCCCCAGAGGGGGCGTGGAAAATATTACGTAAAAAATAAAATACGTTCACATTAAACATTGATAAAAACTGAAAATTCTTACTTAAGATTAAAACAGTGGAATAGTATGGTAAAATGGTATAACTAACCTTTAAATTACAGCACAACATTTTAGTACCTTAGTCTTTAAGTTCTTACATTGATGGATGGAACGAGTTTGAATGGCTATAAGTAACATTTTACCATACTATTTCACTGTTTTAATCTTAAGTAAGAATTTTCGTATTTTATCAAAGTTTAATGTGAACGAAATGCGATCCCATTGAGTAATATTTTTACTGTACCTTAATTGCTGTTCTTAATTGGCCTGAAGATGGCCGGTCACGGCCGAAACATGTAGCCAAATATTACCTAATTGTAATTATTGCATCTTGTTTGATGTGTGTTGTGTATTGACGGTGCATAATATATTATACAAATAATTCGAACTGGTAATAAAGTTACATTAATATATGGTTATTTGATTGACTGATTTAATTGATATGATTGGTCAATCCATTTCCATAATTTCATTTGATACGGACCTCGTCATTTAAATACACACAATCGCTCTATAGCGTATATTGTACATGATGATAAGAGAATGGAACATAGTTTCTTACGGAGACAATTCTCGACTGCTCCCCGTCAAAAATACTGAAACAGTATTATATATATAATAGTAAGACATGTGAAAATGTTAGAAATATATCAGCATGCATACAATAAAATTTAAGTAGGCTGTAGTAATAGTGTGAAGTACAAATTCAGAATGAAATAGAAAGAGTAAGAAACAGTATAACAGGACCAGTTACTGAATTGAATTGAATTTGCACTCTGCCAATCCAAAACAATTTAATAACTTGGATATAGAATAATACAGGAGAAATATTGCATACATAGAGTAGCAGCTGCTAAAATAAAACCGATTGCACTTAGTTTATCATTCTTTATTTAGATTAAAGTATTCTTCTACAGAGTAGAAAGTGTGAACACATAACAATTCTTCACGGATGATTTAAACTATTTTGGGTTATCACTTAAAATTTTTATACTTTGCGGGAATTTTTTCGAAACTATTATACCACTTGACAGACTCCTTTTTGATATAAAAGGTAAAGGTCACCCTTGTACAGGCACTGAGCCTCTGTACAGGCCGTACGGTCCATAGGGGGAGTAGAGGTATAGCTGTACTGTACAGGCACTGAGGCTCTGTATAGGCCGTACGGCCCACAGGGGAGTAGAGGTATAGCTGTACTGTACAGGCACTGAGGCTCTGTATAGGCCGTACGGCCCACAGGGGAGTAGAGGTATAGATCTACTGTACAGGTACTGAGGCTGTGTACAGGCCGTACGGTCCATAGGGGGAGTAGAGGTATAGCTCTACTGTACAGGCACTGAGGCTCTGTATAGGCCGTACGGCCCACAGGGGAGTAGAGGTATAGCTGTACTGTACAGGCACTGAGGCTCTGTATAGGCCGTACGGCCCACAGGGGAG
>Ga0123352_10019241_pt1 | contig 10889 bp, 7 predicted proteins | sample TergutLab28metaG_FD_89700 | JGI IMG/M metagenome (GOLD analysis project Ga0123352, IMG submission 89700) | Labiotermes labralis P1 segment gut microbial communities from Petit-Saut dam, French Guiana - Lab288 P1 | ecosystem: Host-associated > Arthropoda: Insects > Digestive system > Gut ... | reverse complement strand
GGGGTTTGTGGGGTTTTTTTTGGGGGCTTAAACGGAAAAATCCTAAAACCGCTTTAACCCCACTTTCTTATTGCGGGGTTTAAAAAAAAAGGGGCGGTTACCCCCACCCCCCCCCCCCAAATGCCATCACTGTGTGTACGTAGATGCTTTGACCTTTCATAATTGAGGCACTTTTGATTATCTGATCGTTTATTAACGCTTATTTCAACAGCAGAGTGTTTTAGCGTAAGGTGAATACAAAAATAAATATGGAGGAACGATGAAAAAGACATCTGTCAGCACATTGGTGTCTCTTAGATTGGAAACTTGATATAGGATACATGGTACATAAATTACAAAACATTTCATTCTAATTTACTTTACATCTTAATTCTGATCGTTTAATTGAAATAAAAGAGGAAAATGGTGCTTCCTTCCATCCTTCAGTCACGTAACATTTTATGCCTCTTTTTTTGCTGCAAGATTTCACGAGAAGTTGGCTAATACAAGAAGGAAAGGAACACGGGTAAACTGGGAGGCACTTACTGTTAATCAACCCAGGATGCATGTAAAGGAACTGGAAAGCCGAAGAGGTCAAGTAAAATTGCGAAGAAAGAATTGAACATATACTCTTGCAGAAGATTATGCTACTCTCCTAATTTGATTTTCGCCTGGGATAAAAACAGAGCTTGTAGAACCCAAAACTTTGCTGCAGAGTGACTATTTTGGAGGTCCTGGATTTGAATATTCACCAGACGAGAGCGAAAATATTAACACAAATTGTGCCACGATCAATTCCTTCCACAGTCTTTCTACTTTATTATTTTGTGATATAATCATTCGAAACTGTATGAGCTCAGCTGTTTAAGGTGTGTTGTGATACGACTAAAATAAACAGGTCTTTCAAAAGTGAAAACGTCATTCTCACATTTCCTTTTCATACGACGAAGGTTGGTAACTTGATTATGCGAGTGTTTAAATCAGGCTGCATTTGTTCATGTCGTTTGCGACACTTCTTTTGATTATTCTATCATTCTGTCATAAAACTCATAAACTAATTTTTTTTTCGAGCTTCACGCTGATTGACACATCCCATTTCGACACGAAATCCAATAAAGGTGATTTTTTTTTAGGAAGTCTGATTTAGTAACGCTGCAGGTAAATTATGGCAAGAATTTTAAGCTCCGTTCAATGTCACTATCGAAAAAATGATAAGAAAGTAGAAGGACCACGTGTTATAACCAGGCCTAAATACACGTGACTGCGCCTATCAGTTTATTGTTGTTTAAAGTCTACGAATGTAGAGGAATCGGCAGGCATTTTTAAGCGTGAATGTAGATATAATGTTAGAAGCAGGTAAATGTCAAGCAATCCATTTAGAGGACCGGACAGACCCTGAGGATTCCAGGAGCTTACCCCTCCCAGATTTCAGGTTGGCAAGGTTGTCAGCCCTAAGCACCGGCCGCCTTTACCCCCACCCCCCCGCCAGGAAATATTTCTGGTACTCATTTCTGTTAGAGGCTGTGTCAACCCCATAGCCGTAGTATGGCCGGAAGGATTGTATTAATTAAAATTTCCAATAATACCAGTGCGGATCGAATCCGCGACTTCCTGGCTTGTAGCGCAGTGCCTCAACCAACTGCGCCAGCTTGTGTCCCCACTACTGTCATAAACGTATCGGAAATCTTGGCCGACTTCATAGAGCAACGTCTGTCAATAAAAATAGGCTATATCTACGAAAACTTCTACAATTCATAGCAATTGTTCGATCGTGATGGTAGTGTAAGTGGGTTTATTAGAAGCCCAGAGAAGAATTTTGTGTGTGTCTTCAACTGTTCTTTCAGGTATTAAACCCTTCGTACCGGAGTATACCAAAGTAAAATATGTAAGATGATATATTTTAAGAAATGTTCTGGAGTATGAACCCGCCATAAGAACTGTTCCATGATATCGTGTAACTTCCTGTATGCCCCTTCCAGAAATGAAGCCCACAGTTTTGGGTGGGTCGATGTACTTCTTGTCGCTTGGGAACTTTTTCTGGGGTCTCTAGTAATCTGACGGTGGCAATTATGAGAAATGAAGAAACTCTCCTGGCATTCAAGTTCGCTACTTGAAGTCCCGGTTATTCCATTCTATGCGTTTTTGATTTGCGCTCTTTCATCTACGCAGTTTCTATTAACGTCAGTTCCAGGAAAGAAACTACTGCTTAAACTGGGGACATATCTCTATCCGCTTCAGCAACTTCTGAGAGTTCTTGGGGTTGTGCTCTGAATTAATGCATGTCATGTATACGCCGGGGATTTCAGAAAACTTTTCCGAAACCCCCTTTTTAATTTTCGATAAGCAAATTGAGCTGCACGCGCTGCTTGGATTGAAACAGCGGTTCATAACCAGAGAAACCGGTGGACGAGTTTACCGAAGCTCTTGCTGTGGTGAACTTCTGAGCTCCTCGTTACGAGCTGCCTAGAGCAGTGCAAGAGCCAGCTAATCCTTCGTATGTGTGCAACATTAATTATTATGCAGTTGTATTACTATGAATGTCACTGAAAATTATATATATAGGGTGAGCATAATTTTTTCCCCTGATTACAAATATTTATTACAAGAAAACTACTGTACATGGAATACAAACTTTTTTCAAAATGCAACTCAAGTTTTTTTACAACACATTAGTACACTTCAACACGTGCTCCTTTTGTTGCACGGAGAACGTCAAATCGATAATCAATTTCTCTTCTCGTGTTCTCCAAAGTGTCTTCAGTTATTTTAGCAAAAGCGTCTGTTATTCTTGCCTTCAAATTTGTAATATCTGGAACTGGCGTCGAAAACACGTTGTACTTAACATACCCCCATAAAAAAGAAGTCAAGGGGGATGATATCCGGCGATCGTGGTGGCCAGGGTGTCGGACCATCTCTCCCAATCCACCTCTTTGGAAATGTTGCATCCAAAAACCCTACGAACATGTGAACCCAGTGTGGAGTTGCACCATCTTGTTGGAAAAATATCCACGGCTGAAATTCTTCTAACTGAGGTGCAAAGTAAAGCTCCCTTGTAATAAATGTTTATAATCAGGGAAAGAATTTATGCTCACCCTGTACACACACACACACACACACACATATATATATATATAGGCCTATACCTTATCACTGTGTACAAAAATCCGACAGGCTAACAGATCGGTAACACGCTAAAATTATTTTCTGTTGAATTCAGTTAAAATATTGGTCGAAGTACCTGCTGTCGTGTGTGGGATTTGTAGTTGCTTTACCCAGTCGTCTGTAATACACATCCTTACTTTGAAGAAATCCATGGCCTCTTCTGTCCTTTTTCAGGTTTATCTGAACTAAATTATATCCATCCTACAACCAGAGTCACGGTTGATATATGGCCATTAAAAATTGATAACGCAAGAAATCGTTATAAAATGTTCGGTTTAAAGCTGTGACTAATGAGGCAGAGTAGGAGTTTCAGTAATATAAACAACCAACTAGATGCAACAATAATAATTTTATTAATAATTTCAATCAGCTCAACATGTTTCGGGCGATAATTTCGCCCATCCTCAGGAGCACTAGACTGTGTTTACAGTTTGTGGTATAAAACAGCGACGTTGCTGCATGCTGGTGACCAGGATGAGGTGGACCCTCATCCTTGTCACCAGCAGGCAGCATCGCCCGTGCATTGTACCACAAGCTGTAAACACAGTCTAGTGCTCCTGAGGATGGGCGAAATTATCGCCCGAAACATGTTGAGCTGATTGAAATTATTAATAATAAAATTATTATTGTTGCGTCTAGTTGGCTGTTTATTTATTGTATCAATGATGCATGGTCACACAAACATCAGAGTAGTAGTTTCGTTCACAGCACGAATTTAGGTGAAGTCTACTTCTGCTCTGATTGCTTGCTGAGCGTGCAGCATACTAATTTTGTCACAGGCTCATCGCGGAATATCAAGGATGAAAGAGTCACGCAGATAAAGGAAAGGAATTTAGGATGGTGCATTCATTCGTGAGCGAATTTTTCAGTGGTATAGGTTTTATATTAGTGACTTGTAACTGAAACAACGTTATAGGCGCACTGAAATACACAAGACATTTAAACTTGTAAACATTACGACAAGAATAATTTGCTTTAAAATATGACATTTCTGACTAAATCTATTGTAGTATTTGGTATCCTTAATCAGAAGCTGCTGGTCTATAAGCTCTTCAAGAAATTGTCTGTCTCTTGTGGGAAAAGAAGGCACTGGAGTGCGGGTATATCTTCATCCAGTTGAATTTAATTCCATACCTCCACCCCGGAATATCCTTATCCGGTTGAATCCATTCCATACCTCCCAACCGATCTCTTCCCTCCCGGTTATCATGCTAAAATTTAGTATGTATTTTCTGTCTATTGTTAACTGCATGTCACATTAACTACTGGCTGACCGCGGTTAGGTTTTCTTTATTATACAGTTGCCCACAGATAACTAAAATTCCGACAAGCAGTCCCTGCATTTTTTTTTCACTTTGCGACTGAGAGTGTGTTGGACTGCTGTTTCAAGTGTTTCACTTTACTGTGACGATTGCTAGAGAAAGTATCACCCAATATTGTGGCCGATTACTGCTATCCTTGGAAATGTGGAGAAGATATCACGCAATATTATGGACGATTACTGCTATCCTTGGAAAGTGGAGTATACCCGAGTTACACACCCGGATCATAGGGCAGCGTATGTTTATAGTGTGTGTCGGACAATTGAAATGATTTATTGTTGGGCGGAGTAAACACATTTTCGATTTTAAAACCAGATAAAGATGATAAATTTTATTGTCATAAATAATGTTAAGTGTATTAGACATGCCAATTGTGTATAAATCTGTAGGTCATATGTACGGAGCAACAGGAGACAGGTGTGGCACAGGGGTCCAGACACTCACAGCTGCATTATCGACCTGCGAATCCCAAATGACTAAGAGCTAGGCATTCAGGAAATGGAGATCCAAAAGCAATGAGTTTCCATTTTTATGAAAACATGTGAGAAAATAGTAAGATCCTGACAATTTAGCTAGTCTGTACCAAGCTTTATTTCTTACCTACTATAAACTAGTATTTTTGTCACAATATCTGGGGCGATTTATCACACCAGCAAATAACAAAAGAAACCATTCTTAAAAATTAATATGTATAACCAACTTTACACGCACAAAATATGTTCACCAGATTTTACCACGTCTCCAACATGTTTCGGCACATCACAGGTGCCATCATCAGGGAGTCCTGTCAGTACCCATTATAATGCCCTCGAAATGGGACCATTTCGAGCATCTTCTGTTACTCAAATTTAAAGACGCATTCAGATAGACAGCTACAGTCGGCCTAATACTGGTGATAATTTTACCAAAAACAAGGACATGAGATTCAACGGGGCGTGTGGAAGAATAGAAAATTTTGGGGCTTGCGATACGTGGACAGAAATTCGATAGCTACAGAAAGAAATCGGAGGGTAGGATAGTATGAAGAATTTCAGTAATACGTGGCTTTGAAGTGCATAATAGTCTGGCGAAAGAAGAATATATCCTGCTCACTGAATCCAACTTGAACTGTAATAGGAACGAAGTCACACCTGTCGCGCGTGGTTGTGGCGTGTGGCTTGAGTTACATCATCGTGACACAAAGGAAACCAGAACGGTGTAAAGAACGACAGAGAGCGAAGGATAGTTCTACACAGCTTTTGGATTTTGTCCTTAATTTATAGTCACAACGTGCCTATTGAAGGCATTACAGTATACTTAAATGAAATGCCTGCGAATTCCTGGAACCAACACTCTATAACATTGTTGGGTTAAATTAAACATTTCATGTGGTTTTGGTGTAAGAGTATTTTCTGCTTTGATTGAGAGACCTGCTAAAGTTGTGTGATGTTTGTGACGAAGAGGGATTAAAGAAGGCCTGTGTTAAGCGGCGCCCTTCAATGGAAGACGGCTGTCTGTATTTCATTTGTACATTTCGCATGAAAAATGGGTCCATAATATATACCAAACTAAAATATTTGAATAATGAGGTGTAGGAAGAACATGTAATATCGAATAAAGCGACGGACAAAATGTTGTGGAATCTTCAAACTACTTCAGGCGGGGTTGGTTGTGATAATACACTTCAATGTGCGTGTGATGTAGGTAAAAAATTACATAACCTGCTAGCAGTGTGTGATATGATTGGAAGATGGGAAATAAAATGGGACCGAGAGACAGTGTAGGCGTACAATACCGCGTGTTTTCTAGAAATATATTATTCTTTGGGAAGTTTAATAACGCGTGTTCACTGTGTAGCTTGTATAGCGCGGAATGACGTATTGCAGAATATAGGAAGGAAAACTGATGTGGCCTCTGGTAAATTTATATACCAGCATCTGAGTAGAGCGACTAAGTAGAAGAACATGGGCATCAATCGTAGTAGCTGGCCCTTGTACCAAGACTGGAAGGTGGGATCTTCCGACGACTCAAGACATTCAGTATTACACGTTAGCTGTACAACGGACGCCATAATTTGTACTTGAATTACGAAGTCTACCTAAGCTGAATTCCGAAATAAAATTGCTATTGGAATATTTTTAAAAAGTGCCTGTCTTTAGCCAAGCATTCCGATGATGAACAATATAGGAATTATAATTCAGCTATATTCTCATTATCCCAGTGTGCCTTACTAGAAATTTAACTACATCCTATCAAGTTCATAGGTTTTCGAATGGAATTAGAAGAAAGGTTAGCTAGATCTGACGTTTGAATTTAAATTTAGGTTAAGGAAACTGCGGAAAATCGTGATTGTGTTTGTTGTAGTCATTATACGGGAAGAGGTTCTAGGATTGTGCTTACAGTACGTTACAGGCAATACCGCTGTGCACACCAGAGCATAAGCCTCTTTATTTCATTTATAGTTTGGCAGAAGCGTCTGAGACAGAAAAGCGTAACCGTCACTTACGCATATTTTATGTACATAAATTTAGCAACATTCTATAACTTGTAAATAGGAACTCTATTCGATGCAGTAACCGTCACTTACGCATATTTTATGTACATAAATTTAGCAACATTCTATACCTTGTAAATAGGAACTCTGTTCGATGCAGTAACCGTCACTTACGCATATTTTATGTACATAAATTTAGCAACATTCTATACCTTGTAAATAGGAACTCTGTTCGATGCATTTCCCGATAATTGAGTGATATCTTCAGGAGATCTCAGTCGAAACTTTCTCTCTGAGGGAGACAGCAAAACTTTGTATCCTAATTAGAAATTTTATTCCGGTTCTGTGAAACTGTGGAGGAAAAAGTTTTTAATTCGGCGCACATGGCTGCCTTAATTGAGGCTGAAGAAGGAGAAGTTAATTCTGTGTTGTACAGATATGCTTGTGAAGAGCGCAGTGTCTATTTATAACACATTTCGGATATTGAGGCAAACAAAATTATTTCAAATCTCGGATTAGTGCGCCTAATGTCTGACTCCGAGACCACGGTTTTGAATATGTACATTTTCTCCGAAGAACTTAATAAAGCTTGTTTGCTGCAGACTTGAAAGTCGTCCCTCAGTATAAAACTGTATTACAGTCTGATGTTAGGCGTTATTTAGGAAGTAAAAGCCGAAGGATTATGTGTAGACCTCGTCCGTCCCTAAGGTACTTAGTTTCTGCAACTAAACCGTTTGAGGGAATTGCATGAGATTCTGTGTAGCTTTTATTTACAAAGAGATCTAGAGGGTTCGTGAGGGTCGGTCCAGTGAGTCGTGCTTTACTTAACGGCATGGTTTAATTAGTACTTTCCACGTTTATTGACCTGCTTGTATAAAATAGGATGTAAAAATATCCATAAAATGCCGTTGGTCGGCTTTGAGTTTTGTGAACTTCTTGATGCGTTTTGCTCCGATGTGGATACAAAGCGGTATATAAGATGTCCACATAGATTCATTGAGCGACTTGAGTTTCATAAACCTGGTACAGTGAAAGCCATAATTTGGTTAAGGGTGTAAATTAATTTCCTGCCACACTTTCCACATTTATTTTCCGATTTGTGTAAAATTCGGTGTAAGTGATATTCACATAGATAATGCCGGTGAACGTTTGTGAGTTTAATGCACATTGACCTAAAGAAGGCCGTACATTTCCTACGGTTTAAAAAAAAATTGAATTTAGGCTTGTACCATGAAATCTGTTGTACTTGGAGAGTACAGAAGACATTGGTACAATGTAAAAAATGTCCAGTCTTAAAAACTCGGCGAAGGATATCGTGACAGCTGTGATGTCCGACCAGTCGGTTGTAACTGTACAGAAACTGAAATATTACTAACCACCGAAACATAAAAACAAAATAAAGCTGTTCCAATTCGTTTCAACAATATTAAGTCTCGGACATAATGACAGGAATTGCGGCCGCCCGTTTTCTCGGGTGAGTAGCAAATTGTTACGTACAGGGTTATTCAAAATGATTGTCGGGGTTTTAACAATTTGTCATACACAAAACACTTGAGATAGCAGTATATGTGTTTTTATTTAATAGAACAACACTCCAAGTTTTCATTACATACTTTACAGGTGCTCTATATATGCACCCTTTGTGATTCTACAAACATCAACACTATAATCGAGTTCGTTCCAAACTGTTTGTAGCATGTCAGCAGTGATGGTTTCAATGGCGGTTCTGATTCGTACCTTCAGTTCTGGGATACTTGTGGGAAGAGGAGAAACATAAACCTCTACATCCATCGGTGCAACTACATACTCCTATCTCAAGCGTACTGTGTATGACAAGTTGCTTCAACCCCGACAATCATTTCGAATAACCCTGTATTTCGAATTTACATTAATCTTTTTAATGTTTTTGACGTGTATCCGTGCATAATCTTTTTCAGTTGAAGCCAACTACGTGCACACTACTTCTTAGTATATTTATTTCAACTTCTGTACATGTTTCGGGCAACTATGTCTCCATCATCAGGATAACTTACTGTATCTATGCGACAGTGGTATTTTTCACGGTGTATGGGTGGCTGTCTGGTCTGCAGACCAGACAGCCACCCATACAGAACGAAAAATACCATTGTCGCATAGATAAGTAAGTTCTCCTGATGATGGGGACATAGTTGCCCGAAACATGTAGAGAAGTTGAAATAAATATACTGAGGAGTAGTGTGCACCTAGTTAGCTTCAATTGAAAAAGATTACATTAGACTCTTCACTCAGTTCACTGAATACCTGTCAGTGTGAAACCCTTCGATGCTACACAACAATGGGAGCTGGATTTTGCCTATGGGGCAGATATTGGATCCGGGAAAGTCTGGCAGTCCTAAGCTGTTTAGCGGTTTTTGTTTGGTCTGTGGCCGTAGTAAGCATTATTGATCTCACCTTCGTACTGAAACGAACGATACAAATCAGAATATAGGAACCACCTTTAGAGCATTAACGTTGTCACTAACTATGAGAATTTTCGTCATTGTCGAGTCTGTCCACATTTAGACGTTCGAATCATGACTGAACCCTCCTGCAGTTTCTGCTTACCAATACATGAATGTTGTAGAGTTATAATATCCTTTAATTTGTTTACTTTATGAAGCTCTGTCAGCTTCAGAGGAGCAAAGAGCTTCTTGAGAAGCTGATCGTCGCTCAGCTGTTTAATAAATTACTCACCGCTCATGAGGTCTGATTGTTCACACACTTGCAACAAGATCGCGCTCTGGATCACCTGCAACTTCCTTAAGAACCATTTCTATCACGTGCGACAAGGATACCCAAGTGCATATTCACTTGCCTCTTCTGTACTAGAAATTTTTATGAATTTCTGATCGATCCCATGCATGCTACATGCCTTTACCATTTTCACTCTAATTTTATCATCCTAAAGTATTTGGTGGTGTAAAACGTTTGGGGTTTCTAATTATGCAGTTTTCGCAAGACTCTTTCCCCTCTCCTCCCTTAGATTCAGACATTATCCTAGTACCCCTTTCCTCAAATGCGTATTTAGCAGGATTACGTAATTGAAGTAAAGAAAGAGCGAAGAACCTTACAATGAAAGCCCACTTGATGCACCATTTATCCTCAGTTTATTTCGTCAATCAACTTCTACACGTTTCGGGCATATTTGTAGCCCATCATCAGGAGGTATACTATATATATAAAACATTGGCACGTGTTGTGCTATTTAGTTGACTGTCCGTTGGCCGGCTGTCCAACGGACAATCAACTGAAAGGAACAATAAGTACCAATTGTTGTATATATACAGCATACCTCCTGATGATGGGCTACGGATATTCCCGAAATATGTAGAGGTTGAATGAGGAAATAAACTGAGGATAAATGGTGCATCGGGTTGGTTTTTATTACACGGATGTATCGAGATGCAAGGTCAAAAAAAAAAAACAGAAGAAATTTTGATAGTGAAATTTTGAGAGGTTGTGTAAATCTATATACGAGAATAAGGACGTGACTTCGTCGTTTAATTCAATTTTTTTGCTTCGATGCAGGAAATTGTCTAGATCTTTTATTTTTTCTGTGTTAAATCTTCAGGTTGTGCATATCGCAAAGTTATTAACAACAACAAGAACAGTACATCGTGTTTTTGATGTTTTGCTGACCGTGCATCTCAGTATATTTATCTTAGTAATGAACCAACTTGATGCACAAAATTTTGTTTTACAAAAGTTTATTTCATGCCTCTACATGTTTCGAGCACCATGTGCTCATCATCAGGAGGTCAAAATTGTATTATACAGCCTCTGGTATCATCACACCAATACGTGGCCGTCCAGTGCACAGGTTGAGAGAGGACTGTGCACTGGACGACCACCTATAAGTGTGATGATAACAGAGGCTGTATAATACAATTTTGACCTACTAATGATGAGCACATGGTGCTCGAAACATGTAGAGG
>Ga0123352_10019237_pt1 | contig 10890 bp, 4 predicted proteins | sample TergutLab28metaG_FD_89700 | JGI IMG/M metagenome (GOLD analysis project Ga0123352, IMG submission 89700) | Labiotermes labralis P1 segment gut microbial communities from Petit-Saut dam, French Guiana - Lab288 P1 | ecosystem: Host-associated > Arthropoda: Insects > Digestive system > Gut ... | reverse complement strand
TTTGGCTTTTCAGGCCCACCCTCCCCCACGCTTAACCCCGGCACCAGACCCAAGGTGGGGGGAAAAAACCCCCCCCGGAAGTCCCCCCCCCCCCCCCCAGGAAAGACTACTGATACCCACTGAATCAGTTCGAGTAGGCCCCAGAGCCGTTAGAAGAGGCTTTTTGAGAAGATAAAATCTCTTGCCCCTACAGGGATTCGATTCTCGGACCGGTCATCCCTAGCCTAGTTGCTATAGAGTGGATGTATGGCGATACTAAAGGACATCGACACTGTAAAGGTGAGTGGTAGCCTCAGGCCACGGCCGCTTTACCGCCAGGGGAGGGTGGTGGGAGAATTTAGTTCTCTTCCATTGATCAGCAGCCTAGGCTCAGTGGGTCCCAGACCCGGTCTGGACGCTTCACACACGACAAACATTTCTCAACTCTACCCGAAATCGAAAGATTCCTCGGATTCTTGCCAGTAGTCTGGTCACAGTGGCGCTGATTTATCCCGACTTCTATTTCCCTTCACAGAGAAATCACAAGCAACTCGAAGCTTTGACTTTCACTTTCTGTTTCTTGCAGTTTATTTTACGATACTAGCAGTGTGCTGTCAATGGCAGACAGATTTATGTCTGCCGAACTGGAAATAATCTGCAATAAGTGTTCGTGGTCTAATCGTAGTACTGCCCCAACATTTTCTGGAGGGACTAACAAAAAAAAATATGCAAAACTTCAGGATAGCTGGTGTCCTGGCTGAGATTCAAATATCGCAACTTCCGAATACAAGTCAAAAAAGCTACCATTACACACACCTGCTCGATTACATAGTTAGCATTAGTATTTAATGTATTCCGCATTACAACTAACTCCCTGGAGCACAGTACTTGGAAAGCTGATAATTCCTGCTAGCCAAGAAATTCCCCACACTTTATGGAACCCGAAGGTTCATTACCGTGTGCACAAGAGCCCATCACTTTTCCATATCCTGAGCCAGATAAATCAGTCCACGCCCCCAGTTTTATTTATTAAAGATCCATTACAATATTATCCTCAAATTTACTCCTAGTTCTTCCAAGTTATCTCTTTCCCTCAGGTTTCCCCAGTAAAGCCCTGTACGCAGCTCTCCTATCCCCCATACTTGCCATATGCCCCACTCATCCTACTTGATTTGATTACCCGAATAATATTTGGCGAGTAGGCCTACAGTATTACAAATCATTACCTGTAAGGGTTCCGGACTGAACAAAATGATGTACAAAAGAAAATAAAAACCTTGACGTACAAATACAAATTGTATTATTATATCTCAAACTTTAAATGAATTCATACACAATATAAAATGTGTGACGCTTTTGGCAATTCAGTCTCCCTAAAATCGGAGATAAAATTCCCAAAAGCGTCCTCGATGTATACATAAATACAAATAAGTCTCGAATTATTCAAAATCCATTCCAAAGTAAGTGCATATAAACATGTTCACTTATATATTTTCGCCCTAAATGTTCTTATACAAACTTTCACTCTCACCACCTCATTAATACAGACACTATAATGAGTTTGCGGCAAGATTCCATACAGGACAACATTCAAACAGCGTCCTTGTACATCATACCACCCTAAAGAACGCCTACCTACACTCTTTCTTTTACTTACAAACATTTTTTACACTCTATCACACAGAATTAGAATGTACTGCCTCTATATGTATGTGCTTTATAAACGTAAATGTAATGCGTATCTTTCTAGTTCAAACGTTTTGTACTATTGTATATGAATTCGTTGTAAATTCTGAGATCTCTTACTACGTTTTTCAAAATGTCAACACGTCATATTTTCTTTTATACAGTTCATGATAGCTATTACTGTAGCCGAAACATGTAGCTGTTGATATTATTTACAATGTAGGATGTGCTGAGCCGATCCCGGTGGCCGTACGGTCTAAGGCGTGGGTCTGCGGCCGCTCGGTTGCTGGGATTATCGGTTTGAACCTCGCCGGGGGCATGGAACCCTGTCTCTTGTGCTGGTTGTGTGTTGTCAGGTACAGGTCTCTGTATCGGACTGATCACTCGTCCACAGGATTCCTACCGAGTGTGATTTGTCTGAGTGTCATCGTGAAGCCTCGATAATGAGGACGCCCTGGCACAATGGGGGCTGTTGCGCCATGGAAACAAACATATGTTGCGTTGGCAGATTATTTGTTGTTTCAATGAGGGAATTTCGTGTTTAATCATGCATAACATACAAGACTAAAGTACTAGCCAATATGTGAAGTGTTGTGGTTGTAAACCAGGTGTTCGTCTTCGAACCCTAGGAAGCTTAACCCTTCAAACGCCGAGTTAAATCCAATCTGCCATTTGCTGGCATTATTAGGAGCTCACCATATTTTCCACGCTGGCGAGATAAAAGTTAAACATAGGAATTACCTCGGAGTACAAATGCTTTCCTGGAATAGGGTTTGGATAGAAACACGTATTCTAATTAAAATAAAATACTGTATTGTTCAGGAAATATCTTAAGGTAGCGGAACAGATTATTTGCTCTTCCACGCATTAAACATTTTGAAATACAACTTTAAGGGGCTTAGTCTTATATTAAGGAGAAACTGAAAATAAATTGGTGATGTGCACCACAGACATCACAGAGTGAGGTGAATAGTGCTACAGAACATTCTGAAACTTAACTGAAGAGAGCAAAATCAAAACAAAATAAAAAAAAATGCATTCACTACTTGTTATGAAAAGGTGACAAGACCGCTTGAACATCTAAATCAATACTGTTAGATAATATTAATATGAAAGTTAAACAATGGGATATATCGATGTAGGCTGGATTAATTTTGATTATGACAGGATTCAGTGTCGGGTTCCTTACGAGGCAATGAATGAAGTTAATGGCTTTGCCCCATAAAATTGATAAACCTGACATGGCTGATGATACTAACAACATAAGCAGAAAGCTCACGCAGACAGAATGTGCGAAGATGGGTGGGGTAGCACGGTACTTATTAAGTTTGCAAAGCAAATAGTGTGAAAAAGGCCAAGGAGACGCTGAACAAGCGGATTTCCCAGACGATACGGGCAATGAAATGCTTAATCCGTGAAGCGAAGGCTAATAATCATTAGACAAGATATCGGAGTGTCGTATACATTAAAAGCATAAATACAATTTTGCTCGGGCAAGACCTAAAGAAATGAAAAGCATGAAACATTAGCGTGGCCGTAGTGCCGCACTGCAGCCTTAAACACGTCAAGTTATCTTAACTGTGAAGCTCTTTATTGTCGTGTGCTTCTGTAAGCTGGTACAGTACTAGCCCATAAAATCTTGACCAGAAACAAAATTTCCGCCACTTACGTAGTACAACGCTGTATTTCCCATAAGCTTAAGGATGAGATGATACTAAATCAAACCCACGTCTTACAGTGTGGTCTTGAGGAGCTGTTTCGAAATAACACAGGTTTGAAGACGGCAGGTAATTTCATGCAACCAAATGTAGATCGATAAAAGGACGACGAAACGGAGCAAGAAAACAGGAAGGAAAAAGAAATAGAAAATAAGGCAGAAAAGGAACAATAACGGAAAGGAAAAAGAAGAAACAAAAAATAAAAGAAATATGTAAATGTGTAAAAAAAATCAAAGGACAAAAGGTGATATAAAATGAAAAAGGAAAGAACGGAAAAACAGAAGAGGACAGCAAGAAGAAACAGAAGGTAAGTTAAGGGAAGGCAATTATTAAGAAAGGAGACATGTTTCCGAACTTGCCTTTTTCTAGGACTACGTGCCATACTGCCAAACCCCGTCCTCAACGCCTAGCAACTATTGACATGTTACGTGCAACTAACGGTGACAATGGTTACACTAAACCCAGCCAGTCTTGTGACACATTGTACCATACTTCGGCGACACAAATAGTGCAGCCATCTGGAGAGAAATGTTAAAAATAACAGGTGAAACACATGCCCAATTTCGAGGCGAATTTATGGCATCGTGTCAAGAAATGCGATATTTTAGGAAAACTGGGTAACTCAGCCCTATATCGCCAGCCGCGCAGAGTACGGATCTTGAACTGCATTTCTTGCTGCAGCAGCTCACTAGGATAGCAAGAAAAGAGCCGAGAATGCGTGCTTGCAAATGGGTACGGAAAGTAGGCAAAGCTGCTTACAGGCTACTGTTTGGCAAGAACATGCTTCCACCACAGACAGACTGATGCATTTACCTAATGGTCTTGAGGGTGATATCATGACTGTAACCTGCAGAAACTTTAAAGTCAAGTGACTCAAAGACTCGCATGCCTCCCCCGAAGCTATCAGTCACTGACTTATTCACATTTTTTGTTCTTTCAGCCTCTTTACTGTGAAATAATACCGTGTAGAGGATATTCTGTGAAATTTATTTAATGATATTTGCACACCAACACTTAATATCAGTTTTTGTTATACGTGTGAACACAAGAGGCCTCATTTATATATTAAATACGGGGTTATTCGAAATGATTATCGGGGTTTTAACAACTTGTCATACACAATATACTTGAGATAGGAGCATATGTTTTTTTTATTTAATAGAACAACACTCCAAGTGTTTGCTACATACCTTACAGGTGCTCTATATGTGCTATCTTTGTGATTCTACAGACATAAACACGATAATCGAGTTCGTTCAAAACTGTTTGTAGCATGTCAGCGGTGATGGTTTCAATGGCGGTTGTGATCCGTACCTTCAGTTCCGGGATACTTGCGGGAAGAGGAGGAACATAAACCTGATCCCTGACGTTAACCCCATAGAAAGAAATCACATGGGATTGCATCTGGAGTGTATTGTGTATGACCCCGACAATCATTTTTAATAAACCTGTATAAGCGTTCGTCTGTCAAGTGGACTTGGCGTCACAATGGGAATCTTCAAACCAGCTTTCCGTGTGGGCGGTGATCGGACTGACGCGTCTGAGACGGGAGGAAGAAACACAAGAAACTGACAGAGAAACATTGAAATATTGGGAAGTTCTGTGTTTGCTGTAACGCTTTAAAACACACTGGTTCTTAGAAGTACCACTTTATTTAACATTTAAAAATTCTGTACACCACCGTGTACTTTTTTGTGCGATTATCAGAATACAGAAAGACTACTTCCCCAAATAGCATTAACCGGTTCGTCTGTAAGGGCGATGAGGTAAGAATGATTCTGTAACTGTTATTTAAACGAATTTCCGTCCGGAAAGAATAAAGTTACTTTTTAATTTCTTAAGACAGCCACAAAGAACGGAGTAAGTTTGCAAATTTAAAGTGCAATATAAAAACAAACACAGCTTTAAACAAAAAGACAAGGAGAGAGACAGACGAAAGAAAAAACAAAGCGTAACAAGGAAGGAAATAAAAAATAACAAAATAAGCGGACTACACCAATCACGACATGCAAGTGGGAGTATTTACTTCCCTACCAGAGGGAAAACTGTAGAAATCCCACTGCATTCGGAAACATTCAGCATTACTGCCCCTGTGATGAAGCTTACCGATTAACAGCTTGCTTTATTCACTCCCTTATATCATTGAAGGTTAGAGAATGAGCTCACTCTGCCGTGAGCTTAGGTGACAACCAACACCACTGCACCCCTTCTACAAAACAGGACCACACTCTAAAATGTCTCATGACTAGAACCTGGCCTGTATCGAAAAGTTTTTTTTTTCCAGTCAAAGAAAAATTTTGTAAGGAATCAACGGCAGCCTCTTGTGTGAATTACGACTTTCAATATATAGTGTGTTTCAAAAAATGGACTCAATTGGTGCCTCAACACATGCCAGACAGTTGGTTGTGGTATTCCAAGTTCTCTGCTCGCTCTACGGGTTGACTTGCGTGGGATACGCTCAAAACTCTCTTGAATTCCTCTCACATTCTCCTCTGATACACGCAAAAAATCTTATGCTGCATAGTAGCCATTTTGCTCTCAACTGATGCTGCTGCACGGCTATGCATCAGGCGAGCACTCTAGCGGTGAGTCTTGAAAATTTCGTTCTCATCTTTCAAATGTTATGTAGATTATTTGAATACCATGAATAGTTCAGGAAATATAGATATATACGAAATTGAGTCCATCTTTTTGAATCACGCAGTATATTCAACGCGCACACTATACAACAGCAAGGAAAGTTGGTTCACTTTGTGGAAGTAATTTAAAATCAAACAATGTACAACTCTAACTTCAATCCTACTTTACCCTACTGTACGTAAAAACACACACAGGAAATAAAGGAATGTTACAAATAACACTACACCAAAAACATCGAATGTGTTTCTGAACTATGAATATCGACAGAGAGTTGTATCGTCCAAAATAACAAAATAAAAAAATTCCAAATCAGTTTCAAATGTTAGTTGCCATCTCCTGATAACTGTGATTCAATAAACGACAACCTCAAGCTATAGAGGCGACGAAACAATTACTGGATTTCGCTGGCTGATTTCCACACTAGCCCAACTAACTGATACACATTTGTAGTGGGTGCTTTGTCACGCGGTATTCCTTTCTGACGAAGTCGAGTTCGATAAGCCACGAGACTGAAGAACAGACACCGGTATGGCTTCGTCGCGTGTAACAGAATACCTACACGACTATTCTTTAGAGAGAGACTTAGAATGTCTGATTAGTATCAGCAAAAATTGAATCGAAAATGAATACAACGTGCAAAAAGTTTTGTTGCTCTAACGATAAAAGAAGCGTTAAAATATATTAAATGAAATGGGGAAGTGCAGGCTGCTCAGATGTCTGGTTCGTTACACAACAAGTAGACTAAGAAAGCAAATATGGAAGGAAAAAAGAAAAGAACAAGGGAGAGAGGAACGTACGAACAAGCAAACAAAGAAAAGAAAATATTAAGAAAAAAGATACGTGGGCGGGCGAACAAAATGAAATGAATAAAACGCTGTGCAGAAAAATACAAGGAAGAAGTAAGCAAAAATAATGTAAAGATAGGTACAAAAGGACAAAGTAGACAAAGACAAATAAAGAATCCAACACACCAAGAAAGAAAGATGAAAGAAGGTGCGGGGTGAGAGTTATTACAAAGAAGAAAAAGTATAGAAAAGTGAAAAGATAAATGAGGAGAAGAAGAAATGGAGGAAGCAATCAACAAAATAAAGCGGACAGACGTAAACAAAGAGAAACGAACAGAAAAGAAGTTCAATTCCTGTTTGATTAACATAATATTAAAAAAACATTAATTCTGTAAGGAGTTAACATTTAGAGAGTATTCTTATAATGAAAGCCAACGACATGCACAATTTCCCATATTCATTGATAAAGTACTCTGCATGTTTCGGAGAGGTCAACTGTCCATCATCAGGAGTATCTCAACACTGTATACACGCAATAGGTATTTGTTGTGCTAGTTCTGTTGGCGTCTGCTAGCGTGATCAGGACCACGCTACTTTGTCAAATAAATCTGAGAAATAGTGCATTTTGTTGGCTTTCATATTAGCATATATCACGAGGCACGGTCCTCTGAATGTCAAATTTTCAGAGTAGTAGGAAGGCGACGTGAGTTGCTTTTCTTTTCCGTCAACTGAAACTTCTGCAGCGCTTTCAATGACTGACCCCAGCCGTTTCAAGCGCGAGGTGGGATAGTAGGTTGCTAATTCGTCATATTACTCTTACCTGCCCTGCATACTATAGGACCCGCAGCGAGGTAGGCACTCACGATAAAAAGGAACAGCTTGAATTTCAAACCACGCCTCAAAATTTGTTATAATGACTAAACTTTGGTGTAAACAAAATTTTGCTTCCAAAAGACAAACATTTCGACTAGCACGACCGCCCTTAGGTCGGTGGAAAAAGCAATTTGTAAGTTAACAGAACCGATTACATTTATGTATGTGTAATATATATATATATATATATAATTTGTGTGTATACACAGGGTGAGTCTCTCGCTAGAGGCCCCAAACTATTGTCTATAAAAAATTATGTTATTGAGATAATGACTTGAAAATTTATATACACATACCGGGAACGATACAAACAGGACCTACATTAAACGATGCTGAAACTGGTCTCCTTTCACATCCAAGCACACTTGAATGCGTTTCTTCAAATTCTGGATTACTTTTCCCAAAGTGTCGACGTTGACAGCATGAATCTCTTGGCTTATAGCGTCTTTGAGTTGTTCGATTGTGCGGGGTGCATTTTGTACACTTTGCCCTTCAACAGGCCCCAAAGAAAGAATTCGGCAGGCGTTAGATCGGCTTCCCCTTGTCTCTAACTTTTTAACCAATTTCTGGATGGAACACTTCGATGGTGCATATCTTTCACCAAATTCTGTTCGAAATGCCGTCTGGCATGCTTTAAATGAACCTGTTTGCCATTATTTACGAACGAGAAACCCGCGCTGTTCAACTGTATACATAGACAATAGTTTGGAGACTCTAGCGAGAGACTCACCCTGTATTACCAATGTTAAGACGAATGATGAATAATTACTGGGAAAGGGCGTAAAAGGCAACAGTCCGGCTTAGTTTGGGATACTATCCGGTAATTTTCCTTTTAAAAAATAGTAAAACCACGAAAACAATCAAGGTGATAATTGTTATGGTCAAGATTCGGATCAAGCATGTGCCAGATACAACCAATTTTAATATTATCCTCTCATCCAGGTTTTATTTTCCTTCCATTCAGTCTTTCAGACTAATTGCGTGAATTTCTCATCTCGGCTCTACTTGTTAAATTCCCACATCATTTCATTCCCTTTCACTGGATCGTCCGAATAACACTTAGCTAAAGGATGAAATTATTGCAGCTCTTCATTAAACATTTTTCCACCCACCCCCGGAATTCACGCCTGTTATGTTTATAGCTTCTATAAAGTTAACAGAAAAATCATGAAATAGTTCGAGAATTGAGATAGAAGAGACTAATATGCAGAAACTCTCCTCTATGGAGAATATGCATTTTGTTTGAACACAAAAACACACAGATATTACAAAATATGCAAAATCATGAACTACACGCCAAAATTTTTAATACTGCTAAAAATATGCAAATTTTATAACGAAACGAGACTTTGAATTAATTAGTTAATTACAGACCTTTATTTCCTCACGACTTCTCGTTAATTATTTCCAGTTACATGAAGATAAAAAAACCTTTTCTCATGAAGATCGTTAATCCCACAGCGACAAGACGCTCGGCAAATTCGACAGTCTTGGTAATGTTCTGTGCTTATCTAGATAAGTCATTCCAAAGTTGAGAGAAGAATTTCCATTAATGATTCCAAGTGCTACTTTCTTCGGATTAACTCAACCAAATTACTTGTACTTGTCTTCTATTTCTAAGTGCCGCGTTTTAAGTTTTAAACCGGACCCGCATATCATGATCGTCTGCACTCACGATGGAAAGTCATGCCAGGTTGTTATCCTAGTTCTATCTAATTTTCTATTTCAATTCAGATGCGACGCAACACGACCTGCCTCAGACTCGATCAATCATAACTGTCACTTAAAGTTGAAGGTTTAGCCAAAGCACAAACTTATGGGCTCTTCTTTCTTTCTTTCTCTTTCCCCTTGTTTCTTTTAGGGTGCTTTTTGGCCGCTCTAATATGTGACTCCAACCTTTCTGTTAAGATGCAAAAATACTAAAATACAATACGACTAGTGGTGCTTATAAACGACATCCGTCCAGCTCTGTACCAGAGTTATACACTCAGTCCCTCATTATCCAGATCATGTTGCCAAGCTTATGACATAATGTGTAATTTCAGTAATGGATATTGGATTTCTACATTAACAGAATATGCAGAATGTGTCATGTGCGTGTAGGAACACTTATTTATTGAGCTTATTCTTTGAATATTTTTAATTTCAGCGGACTGCTTTGTGCCCCGTGTTGTTTGTAATTCAAGTGAGAGTAGAAGAACCATAAACTAGAGAGTAGCATTTTTTTTTTTTGTTAAATATTTTCCGGGCACTAAAAGTTGGCTGAGATTAAGAAGATGGGTTCTTCTTAAGGAAAATTAATCAGTATGAATTACTACAGAGCACTGGTTAAATGATACAGACAGGGGACAATCGAAGTACTCGGTGATAAACCTATCCCAGTATCACTCTGTATAATAAAACTCCCACACGGAATAACTTGGGATCGAAACTGAGCGTCAGCATTGAGATCAAAGAATAATCGATATTTAAAAATAATATTCAATATATAGTATTTCGTGTTGGAACTATATTTTATAAATCTGTCCAACTCTTGGCATATGCTGATGATATAGACATAATAGCGAGATCCCAAACGGCATTAAAGGAAGCCTTTCTATCACTTGAAAGAGCAGCTTGAGAAATGGTCTTAAGGATAAACGAGAAAAAGGCTAAGTATTTGGCTACAAGAGAAAGTAAAAATCAGCAGAGGTATTTTCAAATTAAGAATTTTAATTTTGAAGTCGTACAGAGTTTTACGTACTTGGGCTCTCTTATAAACGTTAATAATGATAATTCTGTAGAAATAAAAAAAAAGAATTTTAATGGCTAATAAAGGCTTTTATGGATTGAAGAGACAATTTAGGTCTCAATTTTTATCCATAAAAAATAAAACAAAATTATATAAGACCTTGATCAGACCAGTGCTGGCTTATGGTTCTGAAACATGGGTATTATCAAAATCTGACGAAGCTATTTTAGGAGTTTTTTAAAGGAAAATACTGAGAGATATTTTTGGACCTACAAATGACAACGGAGAATGGAGAATAAAATACAACAATGAGTTATATCCATTGTACAAGGAAAATGATATAGTAACACACATTAAAATTAATCGATTAAAATGGGCAGGACATGTTATTCGTATGGAGGAACAGAGCCCTACAAGAAGAGTTCTCGTTGCAGTGGTAGAAGGAAGAAGACAGAGGGGCAGGCGGAAACTAAGATGG
>Ga0123352_10019232_pt1 | contig 10891 bp, 9 predicted proteins | sample TergutLab28metaG_FD_89700 | JGI IMG/M metagenome (GOLD analysis project Ga0123352, IMG submission 89700) | Labiotermes labralis P1 segment gut microbial communities from Petit-Saut dam, French Guiana - Lab288 P1 | ecosystem: Host-associated > Arthropoda: Insects > Digestive system > Gut ... | reverse complement strand
TTTTTTTTTTACCGGGGGTAGGGTTGTTTTTTTGGGGGGGGGTTGTGGGTATTTTTAATATTTTCACGCCCCCCCCCCCCCCATTATGGACACCGTCCATTGACGTTGCTCAAGATCGTGACGTCACAGTTGTACAGTATAGCTGCTGGACCTTCCGCACATCGAAATGGGACTTGAAGAATGACTGCGTTTTGCATATGTCTGAAATTACTCTGTATATTTGTATAGTGTGTGAGTACTGTCAGCAGCAGTACTGGAGGAAATGGTGTAAACTTTCATATTGCAGTCGTCCGTATAAAGAGGGCGCAAGTTTTCCAAACATCGAGGAGCCATTTCAGAATTCTAGGAGCCAGAAATGTGACAGGAAGCAAATTCCATTTTTGGGGCCCACAAATATTAGGCGATCTGATGCCAGGGATTTTTGCACCTCTGGTCTAGATTATGACACCGTGTAATCTGGCTTGTTTATCGTAAAAATGGCGCAGCAGGTTATCTGAAACGTTGGTAACACCCATTACAACACAGTACTAATTTATGGACTCGATTTACAAATATTTTAGTGCTGTTTTCAAACGAGCTCTTTCTTAGGCATCTTTTGTCAGAAGTTTTTAAGTTTCTGCGGGTAAAGGCCTATCAGAACATTAATTTACCTTCAAGAATCATGTTTTATTCTAAAGTGTCATTTCAAATCCCCAGCCCAAACGAAAGAACATCGGTAACCAGAAGTGTGATTGTTAATGCCTGACCTCCTTCACGTACCAAACAAGAACATGTAGCCAAGTTAGACTTGTTAGACTTCTGGAGCCGCATTTTATGCTGCAGCTGGGGCAAGAGTCATGCAGTCATAAAAGTAAATACTGTTCCCTTATTTTATGGTTTTTAACTTCTGTTTCATTTAGATACGAGTTTCATTTCTTAAGAAGAACTCCGTTCACGGTCAAGTACCTACATTTTATTTTCCTACGGGCGTCTTGAGCGAGCCGCGTTGTGGTCTACAAAGTTAAGTAGCCTCCTCGTATCACGATTACGTGAACGGTGGTCCTTACAGAACGCGAGATAATAATTCGAACGCCCATATTTGATGTGGAATTACAAACAGGCAGCTACGGTATTGAAGACCGACAGACTGTTGTAATTTGCCATTTTGGATCTCCCTGTTCCGTTCTCTTGGAATGCGGACATGACCCAGTAATACACGTAGTGGCTGCAGCCCAACGTACTCACTCGGTTGTCGTTCGTATGTTGTGGCAAATACGGGAGGAACCGCATCCTCGATATCAGGCACACGTTCCGAACAATCAATCAAGCTGCTGGTCTGCGCGCGCGGCCAGTTCTTTGGTTCTAATTCGCGTGCCCAGCGCACCTATAGTCAATTAGCACCCTTTCGTTCCCTGAAAATGACTGCTTATTAATCCAATTGCAATTCAAATTAGTTTCAGTTATAACGAAATTTTTTACTAATCCCAGTGTCATCAGTTCATGTACGTCTCTTGTCCAGCCGAGCGCTTCGAGCCAAAGGCATTTGGCGTTTCACACAGTCACTCTTACGTCTAAATACGGAGAAGCCAGCTGTAGTGAACTTTAACTGCACGCAACCCGCGCGTTAAAAGAAGTGTCATTTTTGTTGCCAACTCATACAGGCTACCAAATACTTGGATCTTTAAGCAGTCGAACTCTATATTCCACCCGAAAAACTTCGTTCGTTGTCGATACCAGTCACTAGCAAGGTCACTATACTGATCGTATAGAAATTTATGTATGGTATTTAATTTTTAACCTGAATCCAGTAAGACACACTTTGGAAATGATGGTTTTTTTTTTTTTTTACTTTTTGTGTTTTTTTCTTTGTTTTTTTGTTTTTGTTTGTCCAAAGCGTTCAGTTGACAGCACCCAGACATTCGTCATTTTCGCCAAAGAATTACGTCACTAATGACGTACTTCTATCCCGTCCGTGACCTTAAGAATTACTTCCAAACTCCGCTTTAATATTGTCATTGTATGTACTTCGTTATCCCCCAATTAAAATCTTTCTGCGGGTTTCTTCCGAAAACAAGTTTTGAGCTCCTGCTGTTCAGCCTCTCGTCCTCACGTGGTTTCCAGTCCCCTGCTTCACAAAAACGTCATAGACTTATGACTTATTTCGCTCTCTTTTTTTTTCAGGTAAGTGTCAGCCACTGGACCAGGCCACGTTCCCTGCTTTTGATGGGCGTTTTCGATCAGCGAGATGAGTCCTAAGATTCTTCCATACAGTCATATGTGAATGGTAAAGAATGATAGAGCCTACTCTGTTTTAAAATGGTGTGCATTGAAATCTTAGGTGTGAATTGCTTTGTGACAAAAGTAGCAAAGGTAAAGAGAAACTTTAACTATGTTCATGAATGTGTTAGTTTCGGAAGCATTATGTAGCTTGTAATTTGTCTTTCCCAGATGGTGTTAACGATCACAAAAGGATGATGAAATGATTGGGTCATGCGAGTTGTGAGAGATAATAGAAATCTATACAAGTGCTAGTAGGAAAACCTGCAGGCGAGAGATCACTTAGTAGACTTGGCTGTAAATGGGAGAATATTATTAAAACGGATCTTGAAAAACATGCCTAGTGTGGACTAGAATAATCTAGGACAGGGTAGGGAACAGCGATGGGCTGTTTTGATAAGGTATTAAAGCTTCGGGAACCAAGAAATTCGGCAAGTTTGACAAGATATTTGCTCCTCAAGAGAGACTCAAAGTTACGTAATATTATTTCTATAGTAAAACCAACTAGACGCACCAATGTATCAAATTTATTTTATTTTGGAATGACACTCTACCTGTTTCGTACGGTCTTTCCGTCCATCACCAGGAGTTCAATACTGTACATACTACAACAGGCATTTGTCAAACAGATACTGCTGTCTGCTTACAGCAAGTAGAGAGCAGTATCTGTTTGACATATGCCTGTTGCTGTATGTACAGTCTAGAAATCCTGATAATGGACGGAAAGACCGTCCGAAACATGTAGAGTGTCATTCCAAAATAAAATAAATTTGATATATTGGTGCATCTAGTTGGTTTTACTGTAGAAATAATAATACGATCCACGGCCCTCTGAACCTCAAAGTTAAGTAACCTATTAGCCTTTTAAAGACGAAGCGCAGAATGCTTCATTTAAAGACCCAGTTCGTACGGCGCAGTAAACACTTTTCATCTCGGTTATAAAAACCAATCAGTTTATGTTGTGTGGGGCACAATTTGCTGTTTGTTCTCATCTAGATATAAAACAAATAAACACAGTGTGGGCAGAGAATACAGTTCTTAAATGTTAAAGCTGTTGTTGCATCACGTAACCAGTAGGCTTTAAAAGGTTAATTGCGAAAACAAAACAGTTGTGGCACGCTTTTTACAGCCAGTACAGATCTGCTGGGTGGGACTTAGTAAGATCGTTCAGTAAGTGCTCCACCCGTAACACTTGTGGTTGTGCCTGGCAAAGAACATACTTGTACCGCTGAAAAAAAAAATTCGCTAATCGACACATGGCGTGCCAGTATGATAAGCCTAAGAAAGACGTGAAATTGCCTCTCAGCATCAGTTTTATTGAAATCCAAAGCCTCTGGAACACATTTTTTGCAAACTCCGTTTAACTCTGTTGTAAACATGGAGGACTATATATATATCATGTCAGCACACATGAAACTGCCAACTTTGTAACGTTCGTGTGATAACTTTGGGCGCTATTTTATCCGCCAAATACTCTTCATCACTTTCAGTCGGCTTGTCGTGTAAACCGTAACAGACTCAGCGGCAGCCGATAAGTGCGATGGAATAGCGGCGGGAAGTGACAAACAGCACTGGGCAGATAAAACAATGTCCGTGTATTTGCAAGGTTCATGTCTTCTGGATTATGACGCTATTTGGAATGGTTATGTCACCAGCGTTTCGGAGGAAGTTTCTACCTCCACTTTCAGGGTGGTCCATCGATTGTTTTAGCGGTTCCCGTATAAAAAAGGGCTTTCCGTCTTGTCATATAAACGCAATGTGGACATGCTTGACAACAAGTGGAAACACACACACTCCCATGGACTCTTCACAATATACAACGCTGTGTGTGTAACTTGAGCCTGTTGTTAGATCATACATCACGAAACACATTTAGTTTTATCCTTTGTATCTGTTAAACTCTTGTATGAATAATACGAGTGTTGTTGAAGCATATTTTTCCCCATGAAACCAGCAACCCCTGTCGGAACGGAACGGGCGGGCGGATAGCGTGAAGGAGTACTCGTCCAGTAGTCAGGGAACCAGCAGAGCAGCAAATCCCGTTGGGACGTCCCATAGCGATGAAGCTAACGAGCAGCTCCTGCCCTTGCCATGTAATACGTAATGAAGTACAATAATAGCTAGAAAACTCTGTATGAATCTGAAGCCAAAGGTCAACCAGATCTCGGAACTAAATTCAGATTTATGTTCCGGCAGTCTTCGGTATAGTTTCTGTAACCATAATGCTCGTATGGAGAATCACGATGCTGGCGAGGCAATGTATTAATGCTGTGATTGTCTAGCCTTCCATTTTAAATTGTATCGTGTAAGGACTGGGTGACTGCGTAGCCTGTCATTGCGGAGTGTTGCAGAAGGACTGTTGAAAGTCGTTTTCATAACCTCTTGGTCAGAAGTTATCAGTCTGTAATCTGTTGCGAAGATGTAACACCCAAACCAAGAACATCCTCTGTATTGGTGCAGTGACAAGCCTGGCGGAGTAATGTTACATTCCACATTTACATTCGACAGCAGAAATCCAAATACGTCCATGATTGTTCAGTTGTTACGTTAGTGTTATGCGTGTTTTCTCTTTGGCTGCCATAATGCTCTTGTGGTACCGGTTTGTTGCCATGTCGCTTTTGCAGTGTCAGTGTGAAAGGAGTCATTAAATTTATGTTGTAGACCCCATAGAGTTTGTGTTGAATATTCCGTTACGTAATAATTTAACAATTAGAAAGGTAAAACCTATTTGCGTATGCAATAAATTTGCTTCTTCAAAAGTGACACGATTTCTCTAACCTTGCATATTCTTTTAACTGAGTTCTATAAGCTGTCATTATTTAACTGGCGCATTAGTCGCGGTATTCATAGTGTGGGTGGAGAGGGTCTTCATATGGAGGTCGACATACAAGATTAAGTGTGTTCGCTGCGTCGCTGATTAGTAGGTTGCCGCTTTTCCGAACGTTGTTGTACAAGTTTGTTTTTCAAGTGTTGTCACGCAGAGGGTTCTTGTTATAGGCGGTACTGGAGTAATGCAGAGCGGGTTCCGTCATACAGTCGCTGTGCAGACATGGATGTCATCCGCTGTACGGTGCGCAGTCTTGCATTAACGCAGGACTGGGTACCACAGAGAGGGTGGCGCCATCAGTCACGACGCAGCTGTGAGTGGGTGTGTACGTTCTCTGAGCGCTTCCCGCCATCATCTGGGCACTATGGTGGTCCTTCTAACATGGATACACTTCTCTCTGAACAACACACTTAGCACTTGTTTCGCCCTCCCTATATCAGCCTCGCTTCTTTTTCTTGTCCTCCTCCACACCCATTGATGCACTCTAAAATAAAAGTCTTTTCCTGCTTCATGTTGTCGGGTTTTCGTTCGGTCCTCTTCAAATTCTGGGCGGCAAAGCAAAGTGGCAGACAAGCTGCACTTCTCACATTTCATCAGTATGTTAAGAACTACATATAGACAACTCTCTTATATTTATATACATGACGAAAGTTAGGTTAATGTTGGTTCGAGTACTCCTGAACAACCAACAGCTATCTCGCATCGAATGTCAAAAGAAGCAACCCTTAGACACTGAAATGAGTATTTCTGCTATTTTGAATGTTTAGAGTGGGGACGTGGTGTAGTAGTTAAACGGAGAAAAGTAAAAGAGGTCACTTGTAGTCACGGTGGTGGGGTTGTTGTAATTAAGTTGATGGGTTAACGCTACGAATTACATGACTTGGAGCTATAATTTCTTGCATCGATTTAAGGTAACCACCGTGTTCAAACATACTAGCTAACAATATTCTGACCTATCCTACGTCGGACAGAAATTGGTACAATGAGTCCAGTGATGCTTTGTAACCACTTGGAACGTCCCAGGGTGTACATATAATCGTTTCGCTAGGCATCTGTGGCGTTTCGTGCATGCGATGACCCAATACGAAAGTGGGCAAAGACACGAAATTACTCGAGCTTCATACTAATACATTCCTTATAAAGATTTTCTGACCTTCGTAAATTTTATGTATTTAAGGTATCGAGAAGAATGAGATGGGCTGGGCATGTGGCGCATATGGGTGAGGAGATGGGGGTGTATAGGGTCTTGCTGGGGAAACCGGAGGCAAGGAACCAGTGGGGAGTCCTAGGCATAGATGGGTGAAAAATATTAGGATGGATCTCCAGGAGGTGGGATGTGGGTATATGGACAGGATTGGCCTGGCCCAGGATAGAGACATTTGGCGGGCGCTTGTGAGTGCGGTAATGAACCTTCGGGCTCCGTGAAATGCGGGGAATTTCTTGACTAGCTGCAAACCAGTTAGCTTCTCAAGAAGGACTCTGCACCATGGAGTAAGTATGCACCATGGAGTAAGTAAGTAAGGTATCTGTATCACACTATAAAGAAAAACACACTATAAAGAAAAACACAGACTCTTTAGTAGGTGATAGTAAGGAGAATGGAATAGAAGTAAATGCAGATAAAACTCAGTACATGGTCATGTCTCGAGATCAGAATGCAGGACGATGTCACAATATAAAGATTGATAATAGTGCCGTTGAAAGGGTGAAAGAGTTTGAGTGTTTGGGAACAACCTTAACAAACCAAAACTCTATTCAAGAAAAAAATTAAGAGATTAAGATATACAGAACTATCATTTTGCCTGTTGTCTTGTATGGGTGTGAAACTTGGTCGCTCACATTGAGGGAGGTTTAGGGTGTTGAGGAGAATATTAGGGTCTAAGAGGGACAAGAAAAACAGGGGAGTGGAGAAAACTACATAATGAGGAGCTCAATGATCGTATTCCTCACTCAATATTGTTCAAGTGATCAAATCGAAAAGAGTGTGACGGGCGGAACATGTAGCACGTATGGGGAGAGGAGAGATGTATACAGGGTTTTGGTGGGGAAACCTGAGGGAGAGAGACACTTGGAAGACCAAGGAGTAGATGGGAGAATAATACTAAGATGAATCTTCAGGAAGTGCAGTTTGGGGGCATGGACTGGATCGATCTGGCTCAGGATAGGGACAATTGGCGGGCACTTGTAAATGCGGTAATGGACATTCGGGTTCCATAAAATGCGGGGAATTTTTTCGACTACCTGAGAACCGGTTAGCTTCTCAAGAAGGACTCTGGTCCATGGGTTAAGTAAATATGTAAGGTATCTGTGGAAAAACCTGCATTTCATTGACATATCGGGCTCCTTTTCTATTCATCGTTACTGTACCAAAACTGTAGAGTTGCTGTCTGATTAAAGCAACAAATTAAAGGATCAGCTGTGTTAATTTCCCTTCTCCGAAATTTTCATTCGATGGCAATGGCCAAAGGAGGGTAAAATATCAGGACTGACTGGCCTCTTTTAGAGCGGCGAGAGACCTGTGTTGCCTGCACCCCCTGAAAGGCAGGCAAAGACACGCTGGCACATAAGCGTATAAATTTGTTGCTTTGTAGGTTGTGTTAACAGAGCGCAGTACCTTGCAGGTATTGTACGTACAGTCTGACATTCGGTACGGGTTTGAGGGTGTTTCAGCCAGTGACCATAGTTGTATGCAAGCGGTCACGATCTATTTTACAGTACTGCACCTTTGACGAAATTTCCACAGTCGTTTTGATGTAACTGTTGTAGACACAGCGTTATCACTGTGAAAACATTACTTCACATGCTGATAGTTGTCAGCCTGGCTGTCAAATTCTTTAAATCATGAGTGCACATATTTTCCGAAAATTTAGAAGCCATCTCAAAATTATAGGCGCCAGTATGGTGACATGCAGCACATTCCATAATACTGACGACCTACAAATATTACGCGCCAAAGTAGAGGATTTAGTCGCCACGGCAAACTGATGGCTACGAGGTTTGAAGTCCCATTTTAATTTGCGACTATTTTCGTTTTTAAATATTTCATTTTCGTCATAATACTGCTCAGAACAATGCGCATTAATTAGTTATGCATGGGACCACTTACATAAAAGGCTTATCAAATTTCGATTCCGTATACTTTTTGCGTACACTGGGAAAATTATACAGAAATAAACATCTGCCTTGTGACACCACATCAGACCCCATGTTATCAGTATGCCTTATGAATATTGAATGTATCGCAGAAAGGGGCGTTGTCCTCTCTTCCAGGTACTCTCTTCTTTCACTTTTTCTCATTATTGACATTCCTATGTTCCACAGTTCTGTAATCCGCTTGTTCTGGCATGTCAGTCAGATCGTCGAAGGACAAAGTAGTGTTGGCAAAATGTTTATTTAAGTGTTGCTCGCTTGCATAACAATATAATTCTGGCAGTAAGCCTAGTAACAATATTTGCACTTCTCTATTAATCGTATTCTTTTTTCTTCCCATATAAATTCAGTGGTTGCGGACGAGAGACACAAAAATTATCAAAATTACTTTATTTTCGTCATTCTCACAGCCGAATACTTAGTGCAATTTATTTGTTGTTTTGTGGCCCTATTTAAAATGTTATATAATGATGCTATTTATATGAATGATACAGAAGAGATTACACAATACTTTCTGGGATCAAGACTTTTTCTTCCATAATTCATCTTGTAATTCAGTTTTATCAAAGTCCTTTTGCCGTATCCTATTCCCTGTGCAAGGGTGTGTGTTATGAGCAGATTACGTGAAGACAGTCGAGGAGCTAAAACGACCGAGCAGTAACGAGAGACGTGACGAATCGGTCAGGTTAACTGACGCCAAGTTTCGAGTCAGAATTTATGTTCGTGGAGTTGTAGGTAGGTTTGATTCGTATAAAACACGCGATTTCGTACGAACGTCCTACTGCAATCCCTAATAACAGAAGGGTTAAAGTCCTTTATTTATCCAGCTAATGCACACAAATTATTATAAAATTGTTAAACAGTTAAAATCATTTTAAATTATAATAGTTACTCCAACACGTTTCGGTTTACGTAAACCACCATCAGGGAGCTCTCAGCCTGTGCTTCGCTAAAGTTACAATGTTGATTTCGGTTATGTATCGTTATTTGAAGTTATGAAACATGTAGGAGTAACTATTATATTTTAAAATGATTTTAACTGTATAACGATTTTATAATAATTTGTATGCACTAGTTGGGCAAATAAAGGACTTGGTACTATCAATATGCACGGTGCAACTACGAAGATTAACAGAAAAGTTGATACGAGAATGACAGAGAGGCCTGAGACTTCGCACTACTTGAGAATTAGCAATGTAACACCACGCACAGTTTAGACATAAAGATGTGGCCGTTTGGTGTGATTCTTTTAATGAATGAAGACAGTAGCACTGGCGTGTGTGAGGGTGTAACCCAGTTAACAGCCCATTGAAATGTTCTTTAAACACAACGACGTGCTCAGACTCGGAGATTCTTAACGGAAGGCAGGCAAGGCAGCACTTCGTCACCTTGTCGTTTCCACTGTACATTCCAGTTGCGTAAAACTTCGGACCAGCATAATTGAAAGCATGTTGTTCATTGTCTTATATGTCACGTACGTGTATTGCGTTACACTGTCATAAATGTTGATAAATACTGTAGAGGACTTCTAGAATGTGCTTTAAAATGTGTGTAATAAATTCCTCCTAAGTATGAAGGATTGCTTCTGATCTGCACGTAAGAGAGTGAAAGGGCAAAAAGAATTGAAATAATGTAAAGAAGTTAAAAATAAATAGTAGAAAGGATGGAATTATTAAGTGCTGAAGTAAATTTAAAAGAAAGCAAGGAAAAGGGAGAACTAAAGCTGAAAGAAGAATGGCTGATTAAGAAAAGCGTCATGTAAATGGCAGATTATTGGTTTAATGGTTGCAGCTGTGTTGTTACTGAAGACAGGTATCAAAAAGAACGTCGTCGGTGTCAGTTAACAGTTTCATCAACTAGTTAAAAGATTAACTTGTCCCCGTGCGCACAGTGAGGGTGTAGGGTGTGTGGGAGTACAGCTCCAAGTATTCTTAACCTCGGCGTTAGATACAGGTCAGTATCAGCTTCACACTTTCGCCGTCTTACCCACGGGACAAGAGCCATTGCTGCCACGGCATATGAGGGCGAATGGGCCACAGAGTCTGTTTGGTCAAGACGTTTCAAGAAATCTCTTTTCCCTTCCGGCAATCGGAAGACAGTTCCTTTACCATACAGCACCCATTACTGTCCAAACTCCCCATTATATTTTATAATACCGTGCACTAGTTTGGGGTATTTGCGAGCGTAAATAATTCCCTGTCCCTCTCAGGACCATCCATCCTGTTGGTCACACCCAGGTGACATCTCAGAGATGATGCCTTACAGACCTTCATAACTTTTGCACATTTAATTAATAAATACCTTCTTTCATAAATGACGATTTGGACAAAAAATTTACGCTTTTATAGTATCTTTTATTTTCACTTAAACCTTTCCATCGCCGGTTTTTGTTTTGTGTGAAAACTTAGCGTCTGAAATACTTTAAAATAAAAAGTTTTACATGCGATACCATGAAATCAGCTTACTCCCATCCTGTTCGGATTTGATATCAGTACGTATGCTGTACCTTGTAAGACCTTTTGTAACCTTTTGGCGCCGGAATTATTTTTTTTATTTTAACACACCCTGTATATAAAATGTGAATAATACAGGAACCAAATATATTAGAATTATGAAACAAACTGCATTTTGAAGAGAAAAAAACTGAGAGTATACACC
>Ga0123352_10019231_pt1 | contig 10891 bp, 14 predicted proteins | sample TergutLab28metaG_FD_89700 | JGI IMG/M metagenome (GOLD analysis project Ga0123352, IMG submission 89700) | Labiotermes labralis P1 segment gut microbial communities from Petit-Saut dam, French Guiana - Lab288 P1 | ecosystem: Host-associated > Arthropoda: Insects > Digestive system > Gut ... | reverse complement strand
CTTTAGGCACTTGCCGTCACTTGTGAGGCACATAGACCCAAGCCCAGCAAAGGCACAGCCTTTACATTTTACTTTGTAACCTCTGGCATAGGGTGATGGTGCGTGGATGTGCGGTTCGCTTACCGCCGTCTTGCGTTTGTTTCGCCTTGGCATGAAATCTCCTCCTTTTTCGGAAAATATAAAAAGCCCGATAGATTAGAAAAATAATCAATCGAGCCATCTTCTTCAGTGGTTTTATAAAGTTTCATATTGACAATCATCTATCTATCCGTATAATACAGATAGATGGTTATCAATGTGAGGTGTTGGTGTTGGAAAATAAATATGTGGACTATGCCGTGTTTTTTAAGGCTCTGTCCGACCCTAACAGGCTGATGATAATTGATATGCTCTCCTGTGGCGAACTTTGTGCTTGCGTGATTTTGGAAAAGTTTCAAATAACGCAACCAACGCTTTCCCATCACATGAAAAACCTTTGTGATTGCGGATTGGTGACAGGGCGCAAAGTCGGAAAGTGGACTTACTATTCCTTGAGTGACGAAGCAATACAGAAATTCCGGGGTTTCTTAGAGTATATAACGACAGATAAACAAGACTGTATTTGCAACTTAAATAATAATGAAGGTGATTGCTGTGAATGATAAAAACTTATGTTGTGCATCAAACGTATGCTGTGATGAACCGACTGTAAAGACTGTTTCGACCACGTTGACGATTTGCGACCATATCGGTACATGGAAAGCTCGTTGGGGTATCGGCCGAATGGCTTATGATGTTGAGCCGGGGCTGTACTCCGTGGGAAAGCCAAACAACGAATCCCCTGTTTTTGTCAGCGCAAACTACAAGCTGACTTTTGACGTACTGCGTAAAAACCTTGACGGCTTGGATTGTTGGCTTCTGATACTCGACACGAAAGGTATAAATGTCTGGTGCGCAGCGGGCAAAGGTACTTTCGGCACGGAGGAATTAATCAAACGTATTGAATCTTCGGAACTATCGAAGTACATATCGCATAAGAAACTCGTTTTGCCACAACTCGGCGCAACAGGCGTAAGCGCACATGAAGTGACGAATCGTTCCGGGTTCAGCGTGAACTACGGCCCTGTCCGGGCAGAGGATATAAAAGAGTATGTTGAAGCCGGATATAAAGCGACAAAGGAAATGCGGACAGTAAAGTTCACGCTTTGGGACAGGTTAGTATTAACGCCTATGGAATTAATCCCTGCCCTTAAAATGTCGTTGCCTATATTCGGTGTAATGTTATTGGCCAATCAAGTCATACCGAAACCGTTTGATAAATCAACAATCGCCGCATACTCAGGGGCTATTCTATCGGGTTCGGTTCTCACCCCCGCATTGCTTCCATACATCCCCGGTAATGCCTTCGCATTGAAGGGATGGCTTGTAGGTCTTGGCTGCACGGCAGGGATTCTTGGTTTATCGGGTACGCTTAAAAAAGGCAATCCCTTATTGTCGGTTGCAAGTTTACTGCTATATCCCGCCATATCTTCATTCCTCGCAATGAATTTTACAGGCGCGTCTACCTATACATCACCTTCCGGCGTAAACAAAGAAATGAAAAAAGCTTTGCCGTTTATCGTTGGAGCGGCGGCGATAGGCGGTGCGTTGACGCTCGGCATACATCTATTTGGTGGGAGGAAAGCGAAATGAAGCACAACTACTTGAAAAATGTTACAACTCTTATTTATGACAACGAAAAATGTGTTGGCTGCGGACGTTGTATAGAAGTTTGTCCTCATGGCGTTTTCGACATAACAGAACGAAAGGCATTCATAAACGAAAAGGATTCTTGCATGGAATGCGGTGCTTGCGCCTTGAACTGTCCGTCAAAGGCGATTAAGGTAAACGCCGGAGTAGGTTGTGCGGCGGCTATCATTATGAGCTGGTTTACAGGCAAAGAACCATCTTGCGGTTGTTCGGATGTAGAGTGCTGTTGACCGCCTCCAATAAATTTTTATGAAACAAGGAGTAACAAAATGAGCAACATTATTGATAACGTGAAGGAATATTACGGAAAGCAGTTGCAAAACAAATCAGATTTAATAACCGGGGCGTGTTGTGCAGCGGATAGACCTCCGGCTGAGATAAGGGAAGTTCTTCCGTTGATTGCCGATGAAATACTGGACAGGTTCTATGGTTGCGGTTCGCCCCTGCCGCCCATGTTAGACGGTATGACCGTTCTTGACATGGGATGTGGCACGGGTAGGGATGTATACATAGCTTCAAAACTTGTCGGTGAAGCCGGATGCGCCATAGGCGTTGATATGACTACGGAGCAGATAGAAACCGCCAAGAAATATCAAGACGAGCAGCGTGAGCGATTTGGATACAGTACGTCTAATGTAAAGTTCTATCAAGGATATATCGAGGACTTGAAATCATTGGGCATTGAGGAAAAAACGGTCGATGTTGTTATTTCCAACTGCGTTATTAATTTATCCCCTGCGAAAGAGGAGGTTTTCAAAGAGATATACCGTGTCCTTAAACCCGGTGGCGAGTTGTTCTTTTCCGATGTTTTCGCTGACAGGCGCATCCCGGAGAAACTTGCTACGGATGCAGTCCTGCGTGGTGAATGTCTGAGCGGCGCTTTGTATACCGAGGATTTCCGCAGAGTAATGGCCAAGTGCGGATTTTTAGACTTCCGCTACACAAATATCAGAAACCTTGATTTGGGTAATGACGAAGTTGAGTCGAAGTTAGGGTTCGCAACATTTTCTTCTCGCACAGTCCGGGTTTTCAAACTTGATGATTTGGAAGATATTTGTGAAGATTATGGTCAGGTAGCCTTTTATAATGGCACTATTCCGGGTAGCCCTCATTTCTTCGACTTTGACGACCATCACCGATTCATTACAGGAAAGCCAATGCTTGTTTGCGGAAATACGGCTTCAATGGTTTCAAATACACGATATAGAAAAGCGTTCAAAGTAATCGGCGACCGCTCCGTACATTTCGGCGCTTTTGACTGTTCCCTTGAAAGCGGCGATGTGTTAGTGTCAGAATCCGGTTCATGCTGTTGAGAAAGGGTTGTCAATATGCAATGTGAAAATATAACCGAATGTGCTTGTCCGAAAACCGAATGCGAGAATAATCGAAAGTGCTGTGCCTGTGTGATAAAACATAGGGAAACGGATAGTCTGCCGTTTTGTTTGTTCCTCGACAATGACGGTGATAAGAGCGTTGCGAATTATTACCGTAAACTAAAGGAAAGGTTTGAAGTGTAACGGCATTTATTAGAAAAATCTATTTGGGCATATCAAAGGGCATGGAGCGAATAATCCCCATGCCCTTATGTTATTTTATTTTCTGCATGATAAATTGTATATATAAAATACTATGTGCTATAATTAAAGTGAATGAGCAATTTTAACTTTGTTTCACAACGGTTGGAATAGCAACCGCTTTGCGTATCACAGACAAACATCACTTTATTATTCGCAAGAAGTAGTTGTAATGTGAAAGATTATATGATATTATTAAAGCGGAGGTGACAACAATGAAGCATTATAAAGAACTGGCTGGGATGCAATGTTTCACCCGCGCCGATGTTGAGCGTGTAACAGGCAATCCTGACGCAGCCAACTCTTTGATTCATAACTATCAGAAAAAGGGATTGATAGAATCTGTCAAGCGAAACCTTTTTATTGCTATCAGCCTTGAAACAGGTCATGCAGTACCGAACCGTTATCGCATTGCATCGAGCATCAACGACAGCGCTTATATAACGCACCATTCGGCTTTTGAATATTATGGCTGTGCAAACCAAGTCTTTTACGAAGTCTATGTTTCCACGGATAAACGCTTTTCTACCTTTGAATACGATGATATAACCTACCGCTATGTCGCTCCCCGTGCATCGTTCGGTGTTGATGAAAAAGCGGATGGTGTTCGTGTCACAGATATGGAACGGACTGTTTTGGATGCAATCAACGATTTTGATAAGATTGCAGGGTTTGAAGAACTCCTAAACTGCCTTTCGCTGATTCCTTTCTTGGACGAAGAAAAATTGCTGTCCTATCTCAAACAGTATGATAAGCAATTTCTCTATCAAAAGGCCGGATATATACTGAACCACTTTAAGGATGAATTACGATTGTCCGAAAAATTCTTTTCAAGCTGTGAACATGAGTTCACCAAGAGTGTCCGCTACATTTGGCGAGGCATCCAGTACCAACCAAACATTTTCGATAGCCGTTGGCAAATGGTTGTGCCCAAGCAGCCGTTAGGCTTGCTCTCGCAAGGAGGTGACATTAATGCCATCATATAACAAACAGATACTCTCCAAGCAAGCGCAAGAGTTAGGTTTTATAAGGGATACGTTTGAAAAAATGGTAAGACTCGCCGAAATGCTGAGTTTTATTTCAAAAGACCCATTACTCTCAAAATCGTTGGCTCTCAAGGGCGGTACGGCAATCAATCTTACTATTTTCAACTTACCGAGGCTTTCGGTTGATATTGACCTTGATTACACGAAGAACAACAGCAGGGACGATATGATGACCGACCGTGAGGAAATTACAAGGGTCATTAAACTTTATATGTCTGCTGAGGATTACGAACTGAGCGACAAGTCAAAGTCTGTACACTCGCTCGATTCATTTGTATGTTCATACACGAACTCCGGCGGCACGAAGGATGCCATAAAAATCGAGATAAATTATTCGTTACGCAGCCATATCCTTGATTTTGTTTATCGCCCTGTAGAAACATTGGGTATATTGAGCGAATCATCCGTGTTATCGGTTGCTCCGATAGAGATATTTGCAAGCAAAACCGTTGCGCTCCTGTCACGGACAGCGGCAAGGGATTTGTATGACATGAGCAACCTTGTAAAATATGGGCTTTTTGACGAACAAGAATCTGTTTTGCTCCGCAAGTGTATTTTATTCTATTTGACGGTAACAAGCGAAGAAATCCCCGATAAATTCGATTTTAGCCCGATACAAAGCCTCACATTCCACAGGATTAGGATTGATTTAATGCCTGTACTGCGGAAGAAGGAAAAATTTGACTTACCAGCGGCACAAAAAAGTGTAACGGAATACTTAACTAATATCCTTGTGTTGAGCGACAAGGAACAGGAATATCTTAATTCATTTAAGAACGGCGAATATAAGCCAGAGTTGCTCTTTGATGATGAGGACATTCTTGAGCGTATTCGTAGTCACCCAATGGCGATATGGAAAATGCAAAACCTCAAATAAAGGAATAATTTTGGGCATTGCAAAGGGCATGGAGTGGATAATCCCCATGCCCTTTGTCATAACCAAAACATTTTATTGTTGATTGCCGAAGTACAACTCCAAAGCCTTTTCTACAATGTTCTCTATCTCTCGTGATGATTGATTTGGCTTGAAATACTTGGCGTACACCGTCTTATGGATTTTCACGGTTGGTATCCCATGATTTCCATTTCCTGCCCCTCTGTTACCAGTTGGGCAAAACATTTGCGGGTACTCAACGAGCGGTGGGAACGTGATGTGACCGCTCCGCAAGGAATCATGCTACCGACTTGTTCACGGCGGCGAAGATAAAAAATAACGTCATCAATGGCGATTTTGTAACGCCAAGTCTGTCTGCCTGTGTCATGAAATGGGATTATGCCGTTGTCCAATAAATATTTTGCGCTACGCTTGGCTATCCCACAAATAACGCGTAGCTGGTCGAGGCTTACATATTCCGGGTATTGTTCCCGGAGCGATTCATACTTGCCTTGTTTCATAGCGTCCTCCAAATTAAAATTATTTGTCAATAGTAGGTGGACGCTATTGCGGAGTGTAAATTCATAAACTTAAAAATGTTTGCCCGATTTCCTGCGAGCTGTAAAATCAAATGACTTCCGTGCCGCACAAAATATGCGCTCGTCCTATTGGACAATGTTCGCCCGATGTTTGCCCAACGTGCCAGAATAATTCCTAAATCGGTCGTTTCCGCTATCCCTTGCGGTTACTGCTCAAACGCAGAAAAAGACGGCGAAAAGCCAGTTATTACTTGACTTTTCGCCGTCTTCAAGTTCCTCTATTTTACCTTACAATCTACCAAGTTCCAATAAAAATCGAAAACTTGAAAACCGTTAGAGGGCAACCTCACAAGAGTTCGAATCTCTTACCCTCCGCCAAAATCAATGCCAGTAAACTTGCGGGTTTGCTGGCTTTTATATTTAGAACCCCATTGTACTTTCAACACAACTTACTCGTTTTCCTCAAAATGTTTGCCCAATTTACGCCTGTTACCTCGGCTTTTGCCTGTGGTTACAGGCTTTTTTCATGTTTGACAATTTGCCACTTCATCAAGAGGCATTTCACTTTCACTACCTTGTGCAAGTGATGTTTCGCCAATCCATGACATAGCCCCTGCCGTTGCGTGTTTGGCTGAAAAGTCCAAATGTGCGTAAATATTGGCGGTGATAGCAAAGTCACTATGACCCAGGGCGATAGGTTCATAAACCATTAACCGCTTACCGCTTTGCTTGTGTAGGTTGCTGTTGCCTCATGACGCTCAGCAGAATATGAGAATATTTCTTTGAAATTGACGGTTGCAGCCTCGGTACATATTCGCTCAACATTATTTCTAAAAGTCCTTACATCATAACGCAAATCATCTCGACCAATTGAAGTAAACGCACCTCTGATGTACTCATACAGCAAAACGACAAGACTACTTCTCCATTTTGCACTGCTACCTGTCAAGTTCCTCATATGCTTTTCAAACTGCTCAAGAGTTACTAAATATTTATAGCGGTCATCAATAAAATTGGAAATCATTTCAGCGAAATAGTCAGAAAGTCTTTTCTCAAACTCTTCTTGAGAAAAGTCTCTAAAATCGCCAATGTGAATTAGACCCGGTTCAAGCATTTGCTGAACAACTCGTGGTCGCTTTGAGTCAAATCTGAACGCAAAAGCATACTCAAGGTTTGTTAAAACGTAATACGGCTTCCCGATGCTAGACAAATTTTGAACATATGACATCGCTTGATATTGATATCTGGCACTGTTTACATCCGAAGGTGTTTTCTTGACCTCGATAACACAAAGATATTGTTTTGTGACCTTACTCTGAATAACGAAGTCCATTTCAAGAGTACCTGTATACTCATGGTGTAGGACTTCATATTCTGCATCTTTAGATATTTTCTTTAAGGCATCATTAAGAGCCTTTTCACATATAGGGTGAAATTTGTTTACCTCTGAATCAAAATGAGAAATCCACATAGTTTAGTAGCCTCCTATGCCAATTGGCGTTTTAATTCTTCCGCAAGCACGGAAGCTAATATTGGTGGAACGGCATTTCCAACGATTAAATTACGTCCTTGTTTATTTGTTGAAACAATAACGTAATTGTCTGGAAAAGACTGTAATCTCAAGGCTTCACGAACCGTAATTAAACGATTTTCTTTATAATGGATATTACAACCTACATTTGGACGGTTGAAATATGTGTTGATTGTATATGACGGCATTTCCTCACTCATCCTTCCGTAGCAAGTTGTATGCCCCCCTTCCTTTTGTAATCGTCTAATACGCTCAGACGGTACATCTGGAGGAATATCCATGTAATTACCACCGGGTTTTACGTGGCTAATAATGTATTTATCTAAATCGCTCATTGTCGGGGTAAAATGTTCGGTTACACCAGTGCTACCAAACCTCATGCGCTGCTGATAGTCTGTTTTTGCTTTTTTCGTATACTCGATAAAGCCGTTTAAGTCATTCTCTGCATTTGGTAAGTCGTCAAGAGCATCAAAAACACTTACCACTTTCAACTTGCTATCCGATAGTTCTCCATGTGTTGGTTTAGGGAATATGAAAGCAGATTTATTTTTCATGCCAACTATAATAACTCTTTTACGTCGTTGAGGAATACCATAATTGCTCGCATCAAGTACCTCTGCCTGTACAGAGTAACCTAAATTTTGAAAGGCTTCAACAAGTAACGGATATACTTTCTCACCGTTACAATTTTTTGCGGATAGTAATCCAGTAACATTTTCAAACAGAAATGCCCTTGGCTTTAGGTTCTCAATGATTTCAAGGTATTTCCATACTAACCTACCACGCTCATCATTTGACTTGCGGTTTCCTGCCAAAGAAAATGACTGGCAAGGGGGACCACCGATAACAATATCGCATTTAGGTATATCGGACGCACTGACTTCGTTTATATCCATGCAAACTATATGCTTGCCAATATTTGTGGAATAGGTATCGACCGCATTTTTTTCATTATCAACCGCCCATACTACCTCATACCCAACGTTCAAAAAGCCGAGGTCTAATCCACCACCGCCAGAAAACAAGCTGACAACTTTTACTTTGCTCATTTCACACCCTCCAACCTTATTGAACGCATATAATCAAGTTGAGATTTTACTGTTGTAAAATCTGCACTTTCATAGCTTGATAATAGCATCGTTATCTCATCAATAATTTTTTGATTTCCTGTTTTTACAAGCTTATGTCCAAGTGCTGATAGCTTGCTTATATCTTGCTGTGAAAATTCGGAAAGATTCGGGAATACAATTGATTCAACGTCATACTTTTGCAATTTCAGCATTCCACCTCCATACTTCCTTCCGACAGATTCAAGTTGAACAGACACATAATGACTGTTCAGTATCGCAAGCAGAACATACTTATCAATTTTAGGAGCAATAACATAAAAATTGTCTCGCGCAATTTTACTTGAGTCATTTAAGATGAATCTCATATCGTTTCTTACAATATAACCGAACAATATTCCGTCATAGTTTGATACTCTTAGCAAATACCACCTATCACCCTTTTTAATCTTATTTGCAAGTGTCTTGGGTTTTTGTGTTTTCGTGATTTCATTTTCCCTGTTTCTCAGATACTCGCTAAGAGGAGGTGTAATTTTCATTCCGGCTTTTATGGTTAGCAGCTTATCAAAAGATGCATTTTTTGTAGAGTACCCTTTGACTGATTTTGGTGAAGAAATAATTTCCTCAAAGTAGTCATCACTCAAACTGTCAATGCAAGGGTTAATAAATACGTCATTAAACCCTGTCGTTAGTCCTCGCTTGATAGTCGCATAGCTATGAAATGGAACTGTGCTACGTACCATGTTGTTGAAATGCTCAACCACTCGATTGCTAATTACGTTGTCATCAATACTAACATATACAGGCTCACAGTCAGCCAACGAAGAATTTTTTCTTAGTTTCAAAATTACTACATCAACTAAGGCTTTCTTTTCAAAAGCCTGCCCTGAAACATGGATTCGTTTTTCCACAGAACAATTTTTAGACAAGCTATTCCTAAACATACCCCCACTCCTTGAGTTCAACCAACTGTCAGGAAAGATTACAATTAACTCTCCATTTGGTTTTAGCAAATCTATTGCCTTAACAACAAAAAACATATACAGATTTGCTGATTTTGGCAACGCCGAAAAAATATCCTGTTCAAAAAGTTTTGCCTTTGTAAGTCCATATTGAGCAAGGTCATCTATCTTTTCATGCCGTATATAAGGTGGGTTCATTATTATTCCGTCAAATTTTTCATTGATATTACTTAATAAAAAATCAGAGTTATGCAGGGTATTTTTTTTAGATTGTCTTTTATATGAGGCAAATAGTTTAGGGTCTATTTCATACCCAATTTGTAAGTAATCTGTATTAGAAGATAGGCTGTTTAGAAAAACGCCATCACCAAAACAGGGGTCTAAAACAAGACTCTTTGAGGGCAGAGTAAAAAAAGAAACCATATAGTCGGCAATTATGCGTCTTGTAAAAACTTGCCCTAATTCCTCACTGTTCATAGTGCCTCCATAGATATGCTTAATTGAGGTAACTTTATTGTTGCTTCAATATTTCTTTTACTGGTTTAGTTCTTCCATCAGCAGGCTTGGGCGTTCCCTTGGGAATCACCCATATTTTTCCGAGTTTTTGTGCGCCAACAACATTCCCATGAGCGCACAAATACTGTGCCCTGCGTGTAGTTACACCCCAGTGCTTTCCTGCCTCTTGTACAGTCATCCAGTCCATTGCAAACCTCCGTTTCGCCACTCAACTGGTTCTGTCAATAATTATAATTCATTTATGCGAACGATGCAAGGTAAAAATAAGTCTTTTGCTATCTTATCAAACGAATCATTTCTCCCCTTGACAACCCGTGTTCTGGAACTCCGGGGTGTTCAACATGGTTCGGAATCTGTCTGAAACAGTCGTACTCCCCATAGCAGGGATGATATTAACCTTTGTGCTGTGTTACGAGTTGATACAGCTAATCTTAGAGAAAAACAATCTGCAAGACTTTGACACATTCAACATCTATAAATGGATTTTTAAGACCTTTGTGGCTGTCTACATTCTCACCAACACATTTAACATTGTGATGGCAGTTTTCGATATGGCACAAAGCGTTATCAATAACGCCGCAGGGCTTATCACAGGCAGTACAGACCTCGGTAGTCCCGAAATGATGGCGGCGTTAGAGGCAACGATGACCGACATGGGCATTGGCGAACTCATGGGCGTTTGGCTACAAATTCAGCTAATCAGCCTCGGTATGTTCATCATGTCTATCATTATTTTTATTGTGGTTATTGGGCGTATGTTGGAGATTTATTTGACGGTTTCCATCGCTCCCATTCCACTATCTACAATGGTTAATCGTGAGTGGGGCGGCATGGGCAATAACTATTTGAAAGCCCTGCTTGCCGTGGCATTTCAAGGTTTCTTGATTATGGTGTGCGTAGCCATTTACGCTGTCTTGGTTAGCAGTATAGCTATGAATGAAGCTCTTTTACTTGGTGCTCAACTTGAGAAAGATACTCTCGATTCAGATGTTTTTATGGCGGCTGCTAACAATCTCACGCTGGCGTGAAGGGCTTTTATCTTGTCGCTTTCGCT